>OKWR01000191.1_pt1 | contig 78774 bp, 81 predicted proteins | sample 1607101 | NCBI WGS metagenome assembly OKWR01 (sample SAMN04414076, study PRJEB24778) | human gut metagenome | material: faecal | host: Homo sapiens
GCTGTGGAAATCATACCTTACGCATGGTTATCCCTTAATTATTGAATATGTATCTGTGGCATCAGAAGAAACATGGTGTATTTTTGCATCATGCGTTCTTCTGATGTCATTTTCAGATAATGTTTTGGTATATTGTGAACTGGATTTTTTTCCGTAATTTTGTTATGGAGTTCGTATCTTTTTTGATTGTTTTTTATGGAATATACTTTTGAAGTTTGTGCCAATTCGGTAGAGAGCTGTGCTGATAAAAATCCTAATAAATTAGGATTGCCGTGTTTTTCTTTTTTCCGTTACTTTGCACCCGGAAAACAAGAATGAAATAAATCGATGAAGAAAGGATATAAGAATTTAAGACCGCTTTGCACTTTTGCTGCAACACTTGCTGCCGGTTCTCTGGCAGCAGCTTCACATGTTGAAACAGTCTCTGTCTCAGAAAAGACAATACCCGCAACAGCCGTGGCAGATACGGCCAAACTGATGGATATTGAAGAACTGGTAATCATAGCTACTCCCAAAGAGAACAACCGATTAAGACAACAGCCTCTTTCTGCGACTTCGCTTTCACAGCAGGATATGCGGAACAATGGCGTAAACTCGGTGAAAGCGCTCACCGGACTGGTGCCTAACCTGTTTATCCCGGATTACGGTTCCAAACTGACCACTTCGGTTTATGTGCGTGGTATCGGTTCACGTATCAATACGCCGGCTGTGGGACTGTATGTGGATAATATTCCTTTCATAGACAAGTCGGCATTTGACTTCAATTATTCGGATATTGAGCGTGTGGATGTATTGCGCGGACCTCAGGGAACACTTTACGGACGCAATACGATGGGTGGCTTGATCCGTATCTACACCAAGTCGCCGTTCACTTATCAGGGAACTGACTTGACTTTGAGTGCCGCTACCTATAATAATTATAAGGCTTCCGTGAGTCACTATCACCGTATTTCCGATCGGTTTGCCTTTTCGGCCAATCTGTTTTATGACCATAAGGGCGGTTTCTTTGAAAATATAGCGCGCGACAACAGCAAAATCGACAAAAGTGATGAAATTGGAGGGCGCCTTCGTGCCATTTATTTTCCGAAAGAGAATCTGAAACTGGACTTTACCCTGAATTATGAGTTTACCGATCAGGGCGGTTATCCTTATGCCTACACCGGACTGGTGAGTGGGGAAGAAGACCGCAAGGACTATATCGGTAAGATTGCATACAATAACGAAAGCGGATACAAACGTAACCTGTTGAATGGTGGATTGAATCTGGAGCATCAGGCAGATAACTTTATCCTCAGCAGTGTGACGGGATTTCAGTATCTGAAAGATCAGATGGATCTGGATCAGGATTTCACGGAGCAGGACATCTATACCATGGTTCAGAAGCAGAACTCCAAGACCGTCAGTGAGGAACTGGTATTCAAGTCCAAGCCCGGTCATCGCTGGCAGTGGACCACCGGAGTGAGCGGATTCTACCAGTGGCTTGATACCGAAGCACCGGTAACCTTCCGTAAAGACGGACTGGCATGGCTGAACGGTATGGTAAACGGCATGGCCAATAAATATATGCCGCCGATCAGCATGGGACCGATGACCATGAACTTTGTGTTCAGTGATATCATCAACGGTCAGACATTGCCGATAGAGGGTAACTTCAGCACTCCGGTCTGGAACGGAGCCGTGTTCCATCAGTCCACCTTTAACGACCTGTTCGGTGCCAAAGGACTTTCGCTTACCTTGGGTATGCGTTTGGATTACGAACATCTGAACCTGGACTACAATACCGGTTGCGGATATACGCATACCTATGCGCTCTCCGGAAAACTGACTCCGGCCAATAAGGAAATCACCATGGTGCCGGCGCAGACTTTTGAAAAGAGCATCTATTATCAGGGAGAACTGAACCACGGTTATTTGCAGTGGTTGCCGAAGGTGGCCTTGAAATATGATTTCAACAGTCAGAACAATATCTATGCAACCGTATCTAAAGGATACCGTTCGGGAGGCTACAACATTCAGATGTTTTCGGATATCTTGCAGGGTGACATGCAGAGCATGAACATGAAGGATGTGGCTGATGTAACTATTCCCGTGATAAACGCTACTCCGATGGTACCTCAGAATATCAAGGACCAGGTGACCGGTATTCTGAACCGCTTGTCGCAGTCGGTAGAAACGGATGTGGAGAAAGCTACCTTATACAAGCCGGAATATTCCTGGAATTATGAGGTGGGTGCGCATACAACCCTGTTTGACGGCAAGGTACAGGCTGACGTAGCTGCCTACTATATGGATACCCGTAACCAGCAGATTTCCCGTTTTGCGCAAAGTGGATTGGGCCGTACAACAGTAAATGCCGGAAAGAGCCGTAGTCTGGGTGCTGAGGCAGCTGTTGTGGCACGCATCACTGATGCCTTTACGCTGAATGGAAACTATGGATATACGCATGCTACCTTTACCGACTATGTGACGAATGACAAGAGCGGAAATGAAGTGAACTACAACGGAAAATATGTTCCGTTCGTGCCGATGCACACCTTTGGTGCCGGAGCGCAGTATGTGTTTGCCCTGAAGCGCTGCAACTGGTTGGATAATATTACCGTAAACGCCAATTACCGTGGTGCCGGCCGTATTTACTGGACCGAACAGAATAATGTGAGCCAGTCGGTTTACGGTACCTTGAACGGACGCATCAGCCTGAACAAAGGCAACGGACAGATTGGTCTGTGGATCAACAATGCGCTGAACACCAAGTATCAGACCATCTATTTCGAGACGATGGGCCGCGGATTTGAGCAGCAGGGACGTCCGATGCAGATCGGTGTTGATGTGCGTTGCCGCTTCTAATAGATAAAAAATGAACAGATTATGGAGAAACTGAAAGAAATTCTCCTCCACGACCGATTTGCAGCCGGGGCAGGAGTCGAATTGATGGAAGTGCGTGGGGGATATGCCAAGGCCCGTATGCTGGTTACCAAGAATCATCTGAATGCCGGAGGGGTTTGTCAAGGAGGTGCCTTGTTTACGTTGGCCGATCTGGCTTTTGCCGCTGTGGCCAACAGCCGGCGACAGCTTACTCTCTCTCTGAATGCTCAGATTACTTTTCTGAGTGCAGTGGCGCAAGGATGGGTTTATGCAGAGGCCGAAGAAGTATTTTCACACGCACGGGTTCCTTTCATTGAAGTGCGGATTACCGATGAAGAAGGGCGACTGGTAGCTGTACTTACCAGTTCTGGATACCGTAAAAAGGAGAATTTGTTTTGAGAATAAAGAAACGGGACTTTTCCGGGGAAACCTTATTCAGTTTCCCGGAGAAGTCCCGTTTGAATCATCATGTCCCGATAACAGACAGCTTTCTGTTCCAGTTTCATGGGATAGGCTCTGGAACTTGAAGGCATCCGGTAAAGGCGGAGCGGTCGGTCACCATGCGTGAAACTGATGTATTGGCCCACTGCCGGCATTTGTGTCTGTCCGAAATAGGCACAGATTGTTTCTGTTGCTTTTTCACCGGTAGTCACAATGGTGTGGCATTCCGGTATCTGTCGTAGCAGAAGATCCAGATCTGTGGGTTGTACTACTTCCAAGAATTTGTCCGATGCGTTGTCCTTCAGGCGACGCACGGCACTGGCTGTATCATAAAGCGCAATGCCACGCTGCATCAGGAAGCCGATGATTTTTTCCTTATCGAAGGTCTTCTCGTTGGTTTTTACAAACTCGTTCCGGTTTCCGTAGAAAATGTGTCCCATAATCCGCCACATGTCATTGATCCAGTTCGGGTAATAAAATTCCATGCACCAGCGTTTCTTCTGAGGCGGGAAACTACCCAGCATCAGCAGTCGTGCATGAGGGGGCAGAAAGGGCTCCAACGGGTGTTCTTCTACTTCCGGTAATATGATTTTTGAATTTGTATTGGACATAAAGTAATAATAAAGTTATAGATTCATGAATAAAGAAAATGCGGGAATACGGATTCGTCGGTGTATTCGGGAAGAAGTACCGCAAGTGATCCGTCTGGTGTGGGATGTCTGGCAACAGGTATCCGACAAAGCCTGGTTTGCTGTAGACGAGGAAGGCTATCTCGATACCGTTTGCCGGGATGAGCACACCCTGATTTGGGGCGCTTTTTGCTGTGAGCGTTTGGCTGCCGTGCTGATTGTTGTACTCCCGGAAACGGACCGTTATCTGGACGCATGGCTACCTGATGCGACACTTCCTGTTGCCTATATGGATATTGTGGCTGTAAGTCCGGATTTCCGGGGGCATCGCCTGCAACAGCGTTTGATGCAGGAAGCAGAGCCGGAATTAAAGGCTCAAGGCATAGCCTATCTGCAATGCACGGTGCACCCCGATAATATTTATTCCCGGAATAATATCCGGGCTTTGGGATACGAGGAACTGGCCGAAGTTTCTCTTTACGGCGGCAGTCCGCGTGTGGTAATGGGGAAATGTCTGTAAGCTATTCGTTACGATATTCCTTACGCTTCATAAAATTAAGTCCCACATAAAAGTTCAGGGTGCCGAACGTGTTGTTGGTAAACAGGTTGGTGTGCTTGAAGTTGAAGGTATGCACAATCAGCGACATTCCGGCAAAGTATTTGGTATTGTTCCACACCACTCCCAAGCGTCCTGTACAGTTTAGGTGAAAATTATTCCGGTTAAAATTCTTGAATAGAAGTTGTTCTTTGGCATCTGTATCGGTATTTAATGTAGTGTGTCCGTAATTATGGGTATACCCGATAGCCGGAGTGAGCGAAATGTTGAGCAGACAGTTTTTCTTGAATACCCAATTGTAGCCGTATCCGGCCGAAATACTCAGATTCCAGTATTTGTTTTGTTTGAATTTCAGGTCATCGCTCAATGGCAGATTTTCCGGCAGTTCCCTATAGTCAAAATTCAGTTCATGCAAATCAAAGGAGAATCCGGCTTTCCAGGTTCCGCAGCTCTTTTTTTGTACCGTGCTTTGGGCATAGGCTGCCGGATAGGAAAAGCGTTTGTGGTTGAAGATATAATAGGCATTGATACCGATAGTATTGCTCCTTACTCCATTGAAATACTTTCCTTCCAGTTGTTCTACATTTTGATCAAATCCGCTCAGACGGCGTAGTTGGAAGTCGTCACCTGTGCGGCGGTAGATCAAATCACACATTAACATGGAAGAATATAGACTCAGTTCAAATTCTGTTTTGGTGGATTTATGGCCTTTCCAAAGAGAACTGATATCGAAGGTATAGCCGAAGAAAAGCCATCTCCATCCCAAATAGGGACCGATTCTAACTCCGGGTTTTGGGGAGAAAGTGATGCTCTGGTGCGATTTTGTTTCTTTTATGGTATAACTTTCAAATGCGTTGGTGTTCTGGAACATGACAGCCCAATTGTATTTGTTGGGCTGTATGTATGTGGTATCCATTTCATTGAAAGCACGGATAAAACGTTTGATGAAATTTTCTTTTGCCGGTTTCACAGAATCCGTAAGGACGGACATGAGATCCTTCCGATTGTCTGGAGACAGTCGGGGTGTATTTTCCTGTTCGGGCAACTGTGCTTTTGCCGAAAGAAAACACACTAGGAATGCGGATAGCCAGAAAAGTCGTTTGTTCATTTAAAACTTATTCAGAATTTTATCCATGACCCAGTTTACAGGAGTCGCACTGATGCAGTCACACAGGCAGATGCTTTTTTTCTGCAAGTGCTCTACTACGTTTTGAATTAATGGCAGCTGTACGTGATCGGGATTTGGAATGATCAGTTCTTTTTGTCCTTCTTCTGTATGGATACTTATCGGTTCATATGTGAATACTGAAAAAGAAAGCTGCCCCTTGTCTCCAACAATTTCTATGCGGTCTGTCTTTGCGGATTCGTGTGCCACGAAGCACCAGGAACCGGAGCCGGGAATACCGTTGGCAAATTGGAAACAGGCACTTACATTGTCTTCTGTGGTGTAAAGGCCACCCCGGTTGGTGCAGTATCCTTGCGCTTTGAGTATCGGTCCGAAGAAATCTTGTAACAGGTCTAACTGATGGGGAGCCAGATCATAGAAATAGCCGCCGCCGGCAATGTCGCGTTGCACTCGCCAGGGTAGGTTCTGACTGTTATAGTCCAGGTCACGTGGCGGTACGGCAAAGCGGATGTGAATATTCAGTACCTTGCCGATCGTGTTATTGGCCAACAGTTCTTTTACCTTTAAAAAATAAGGCAGATAGCGTCTGTAATAGGCTACAAAACAGGGAACACCTGTTTCTGCCGAAATACGGTTAATGCGTGCACATTCCTGATAGCTGGCAGCCAGTGGCTTTTCCACATATACAGGTTTACCCGCTTTCATGGCCATAATCGCAAACGTGGCATGTGAAGAAGGAGGGGTTGCAATATAAATGGCATTGACATCCGGATCATCAATCAATTCCTGTGCGTCGGTATACCATTTTTTGATGTTGTGACGTTCCGCATAGGAGCGTGCGCGTTCTTTATTACGGCTCATGACAGCTTCGATATGCGATCCTGGTACGATATTGAAGGCAGGTCCGCTTTTTTTCTCGGTCACTTCGCCGCAGCCGATAAACCCCCATTTGATGATTTCTTCATTCATATATCTGATTTTTGATTCTTGGAATTTACGTAGTAGTTCTTTACTCTTTCTACACAAAATTAGTTTTTATTTTGGAAAAAAGAAAGCTTCGCCGGCTTTTTGTGACATACAGATGTAAACGCTCTCCAAATAAGAATAATTTTGTTTACATTTGCTTTTTTCGTAGCCTTTTTCCTGTCTTGTTATCGGATTTTTTGGGTATATTTGCCCTCACATTAATCTATTGAAATTATGGAAGAGAATAAAGATGTTGATCAGGGTTTTTATAAGGTGCGGAGTTATTCCTCCTGTCTGATAAAGGGATTCAAGCTTTTTGCCGATAATTTGTGGACGATTTTGAAACAGACATGGACGTCCGTTTTGCTGTTTTCTTTTTGTATGGCTGTGTGCAGCTTTATGTACCAGCCTTTGGCACGATTCGTGTTTACCTATGTTGATCCGTCCAACTTTCCTTTTTTTCCAAAGATATTGTTTGGAATGCTATTGGTGCTCCTGTTGTTGGCCGCTACTTTGCTTTCTGCCTTTTTTGGCGGTCAGCTTACAGTACTGGCACGCAATTATGTTCAGACAGGGCATTTGCGATATATGGGAAAAGGCCGCTTGATGAAGGTTGCGATGGAGCCTTCAGGTAAATTGTTGGCTTTCGCATTTATCTTTCTGCTGATGCTTGCTGTTCTGTCAGGAGTATTTCATTATTTTGTGGGAGTTGCCTGGTGGAGCTGGTTTTGGGATGTGATGCTAATCTTGGCTGTATTTATTCCTTATACTGCTTTTGTAGTATCTAGTTTGCTTCCTTCGAAGACAGTTTCACTTCAGCTTTCCAATATTCGGGAACTGTATCAGAGTTGGGGAGCATGGTCGGCTGTATTTTTTATCAGTGGCTTATTTTGTGTTCTTTGCACTGTATTTTTCTGTATGCCTTCTTTGGTCTTGCTTTTTGCCCGTTCCGAATCATTCTTTATGGAATTGGGAGGTGACCTGACTGATTTGCCGGTTGCTTTTAATGTGATGCAGTTTTTGGTTGTTTTTCTGTCAGCAGCTTTGAGTCTGTTTCTTTTCTCTACCATGTATTTCTCTCTGTTATTTATGTATGGTTCACAGGAGAAGAAAAAGGAAGAGATTGCTCTTTATGAGCAGGAGCAGAAACGCCTGTTGCAAGCATAGTTTAGGTTTACAATCAAAAAACGCATTCTTTTCTGACTTGGCAGAAGAGAATGCGTTTTTTAGTTTTGTATTATGCTTGTCTTGACATCTCTGGTTTAGTTGTAGAAATTCCAGGAGAGTCCGAAGCGGATGACCATTGGATTTATCGGGTAGTGTGGAGCCAAAAAGGCATTTCCGTTCATAGAAGCGTTGATATGACTGCCTGTAATATAGAAACGGAAGTGTTTCAAAAGCAGGTTGGCATAGACATTGCAAATCGGATAGTTACCGATAGAAACATATGAATTGCGGTCTTGTGTCACAAACTGTCCGATGGCCGGAGAATAGTCGGGAGCATAATATTTTGTAAAATAACGTATATCACCTCCTAACTCCAGATTCAGTACTTTGGCAATCTTGAACTTGATGTACAGATTACTGTATAAGGTCAGATCGGGCAAAGGTAATGCCGCTGAATTGCTGGCTTTCTGATAGGCTATTTCGTTTTCCCAGTTGAAGATGCCAAAACGGAAATCCTGGTTTAATATCGCACTGAATACCTGTATATTTCCGCTATACTGGTTGACTACCGTGTTGTGACTGTATCCTATCGTTTCATAATTCTCCGCATAAGGAGTTTTTTCCATACCGAAATAGGTGTAGTTTTTGATGTTTTCCACACCGATCCGTAAAGTCGTCTTTGTTTTCTTGGAATGAAGGGTTCCTTCAATACGAGTACGGAACTCGTAGTTCAGATCATTGTTCCACCAAGTAAACTGTGACTGATAATGGCGATAATAGAATGAAGGGTTCAGATTCTTCATGTAGGCATGTGCAGCCAGAGTGACGGTGTCTTTGAACAGACGGAAATTCAGGTCGGCTTTACCGTCAATATTAAATTGTCCGACGTCCTCACCCAATAATACGATATCGCCTTCTGCCTTGTAATGCAACAGCTTTCCTTCTTTCTTGCTGAGTATACCACCGACCGATATATTGTTTTCCGTATAGCGTTGCGTGGCTTTTCCACCGGTTCCCAGGTGATAAGGCAGATTGTACGTGCGGAATTCGTGGGTCGCAAAAGCAGTCAGTCCGGCTTTTGCCCATTTGTTGAATCCTTCATGCAAGGCGATGCCCAATGTGTTTCTGACTGAGAGTTCGTCAAAAATATCTTTTACCTGATTCTGATCACCGTAATAATGGTTGGTATAATAGAAATCCGGGGTTTCACGGCTGTAGTAACCGTGTACGCCATGACGGACATTCAAGGTGTGAATAAAACTGGTCACCGGAACGAAGCGTGATGGCAACGCAAGACTGGTGATATAATTCTGGCACAGAGAATCACGTACTTGTTTGCGGAGTAAGGTGTCTGTTTCTATACGTACACGCAGTATACTGTCCTTTAAGGATTTGAACAAGGTCGTATCGGCCGGAATCAATTTGGCGATAGAATCTTTGGTAATAAGGGATTGGTCAAATCCCAGATTGTAGCGATGAGTCAGAAAATAGGTCTGGTCATCATTCCGGTTCCATGTCTCTGCCAGAACAGTAGGGATATCCTTGGAACGGAATGACTGGCTGAAGCTTTCCGGGTTTGTTATATAAGTGTCATCGTCAATACCGCCGTTTTCTCCAATCTTGATGTGATTGGAACTGATCCATGCGTGCATGTTGTACCGGTCTCCCAGATAGTAGCCGTAAAGGCTTCCGTTAAACAAAGAAGTGGCTTGATTGTTGTAGAAACCACGTCCATAGGCGTAATCCAACAAAAAACCGATACCGGATAGTTTATTGATGTTTGAGGCAAAATAAGCGCGTACGCGGTCTTCACCGTCCTGCGTGTTTCCAGCTCGGTGATAAGAAAGATTGGTAAACGGGCTTTTGGTATTGGTAAACATGAATTTGTTTACGGGAGTATAGAAGAAACTGTAAGGTTCCATGAAGAATGTTTCGGAAAAAACTTCCCGATCCATAAAAAGGCGATTCATGCGGGGAGACCCCAAGTTTCCTAAAGTATTGTAAGAGCCGCTGATACCATCGGTATTGTTGAAGTTTTGAAACCGATACATCATCGTGTCCGCTTCCACATGGGTGATATCTCCCAGGCGTTTGTCAATATTCCACATAAACAGGCCTATGGGAATAGGCTTGTCACTTTTTGTTGTATCTCGTCCCCAGGAAAAATGGTTGTTTCCGCCATTTTCCATCCTTCCGTATTCTTCGTTATACCCCTGATTCTGCTGACTGAAGTTGTCAATCTGAGCTTTTCCTGTAACTGGAGTAAGGAGCAGGAATAGCAGTACTAAAAGATATTGCTTCATAATGGGTACAAAGATAGTAATAAATTAAAAAAAGAGCATGTTTCTGAATTTAAAACATGCTCTTTTTCAATGAAAAATCTTCTTATCGGACCGGATAAATTATTTCCATTCCCTTGCGTAATGCCGCTTCATTTACAGGAATGAGCTTGTGATGGCGTTCGGGAAGTGTCTTGCGCAAGGCCAACAACACATTGTCCAGTTCTGCCAGCGGATGGATCTTCAACAGTCCTCCCAATACAATCATATTGAAAGTCTTTGCATTTTGCATTTCCGCCGCAGCCTCCATGGCTTCAATACGGTAAATGGAGATGTCTTCCCGAGTTGGTGGTGTTGTGATACCATAACTGTCGTAGATCAGGGTTCCACCGGGTTTGATTTGCTGTTCGAAACGGTCCAGTGAAGGCTGGTTCAGGATAATCGCTGTGTCGTATGTGCTCAAGATGGGAGAGGAGATGCGCTCATCACTTACGATGATGGTTACATTGGCTGTTCCGCCTCGTTGTTCCGGACCGTATGAGGGCATCCAGGATACTTCCTTTCCTTCCATAAGAGCGGCATAAGCCAAGATTTTTCCCATGGATAAAACACCCTGACCGCCGAATCCTGCTATAATAATTTCTTCTTTCATAATTGTCTAACTCTTTATTCCAGATTTGTTGTGTCTTTCAGATCGCCTACCGGATAGGATTTGAACATATTCTCTTCCATCCATTGGTTGGCTTTCTCCGGTGACATTTTCCAACCGGCATTGCAAGTGGAAACAATCTCTACCAGACTTGATCCTTCGCCTCTCAGGCTGTTTTCAAAGGCTTTTCGGATTGCTTTCTTTGCTTTCCGGATAGCAGCCACACTGTGTACAGACTGTCGGGTTACGTATGAAGTTCCTTCTAAAGTACTGGCAATTTGGGTGATGTTTAATGGATATCCATGGATATCGGCTTCACGTCCGTATGGACAGGTTGCTGTTTTCATGCCCATAAGTGTGGTTGGGGCCATCTGACCGCCTGTCATGCCGTAGATAGCATTGTTGATGAAGATGATGGCGATATGCTCGCCACGGTTCAAGGCATGGATGGTTTCTGCTGTTCCGATGCAGGCCAGGTCACCGTCTCCCTGATATGTGAAGACCAGTCGTTCGGGCCACAATCGCTTAATGGCTGTAGCCAAGGCCGGAGCACGTCCGTGTGCCGCTTCAACCCAATCGACATCTATGTAGTTGTAGGCAAAAACAGCACAACCTACCGGAGATATGGCTACACACTTTTCTTCCATGCCCATCTCTTCAATAACTTCTGCCACCAATTTGTGTACCACACCGTGACTGCATCCCGGGCAATAGTGCATCGGGTTGTCATTCAACAGTTTGGGCTTGCTGTATACCAGATTTTCTGGCTGTATGATTTCGTTGTCTGTCATAATTATATCCTTTAGAACATGAATCGTATGAAGAACTCAATGACTTTGAGAATCATTCCTGATCCGACAATGCCCAATCCTATCCAGCGGTTTTCGGGTATTGCAAAATAGCAAATTATACCTACAACAGCCGCAATCAGAAACAGGGTATTGAGTATCTGACGGATCTGCTCTGTAGAAGGGCCTTTTCGACGCTTTCCGGCTTGTGCTGCCGATTCTTCAACAAGTTTTTCTATTTCTTCTCGGTTCATCTGATTCTTCTTTTTACTTCATGATAAGTTCTTTTTTCAAGGCCTCAACAACCTCTTCTGGAGTTGGGACAATACCGCCCATTCGTCCGTAATAGGCAACCGGAGCATTTCCCTCTACAGCCAGACGGATATCTTCGATCATCTGACCGGCATTGATTTCAAAGCTGAGTATTCCTTTGACGTGCTTGCTCAGTTCATGAATTTCCTTGCTGGGGAACGGCCAAAGGGTAATGGGGCGAAGCAAACCGACTTTCAGCCCCTCTTCGCGGCATAATTCGATGACTTTCTGAGCGATACGTGAGGCTGAACCGAAAGCGACAATTACGTAGTCGGCATCATCGCAGAGAATTTCTTCGTAACGTACTTCCTTTTCACGGATTTCCTGGTATTTGGCCTGTAAATGAAGATTCTTTTCTTCCATGTGGTGCGGTTCAAGTTCCAGCGACGTGATAATATTAGGTGCACGATGTTTCTTTTTGCCGATAGCTGCCCATGGGCATTCCTTTTCCACTTCTTCTTCCGTGCGTCTGGGCTTGAATGGAGGCAGAACAACTTTTTCCATCATTTGTCCAATGACGCCGTCGCTTAAAATCATTGCCGGGTTGCGGTATTTGAAAGCCAGTTCAAAAGAGAGGTCTACAAAATCGGCCATTTCCTGAACGGATGCCGGAGCCAGTACGATGACATTGTAATCGCCGTTACCGCCACCACGGGTGGCCTGAAAATAATCAGACTGACTAGGCTGAATGGTACCCAAACCCGGTCCGCCACGCTGTACGTTGACAATCAGTCCCGGGATTTCAGCACCGGCCATATAAGAAATACCCTCTTGCATCAAGGCCACACCCGGACTTGAAGATGAGGTCATGACCCGCTTTCCGGCGGCACCGCCACCGTAAACCATATTGATGGAGGCAACCTCACTTTCGGCTTGCAACACGACCATACCGGTTGTTTTCCAAGGTTCCTCGGCTGCCAGTGTTTCCAATACTTCCGACTGTGGAGTAATAGGGTAGCCGAAGTATCCGTCGCATCCGCAGCGGATAGCAGCATGGGCAATGGCTTCATTGCCTTTCATTAAAACGATTTCTTCCTTTGCCATACTTCTAGATTTCTTTCTTTTTATAAACCGTTATACATCCGTCCGGACAGACAATGGCGCATGATGCACATCCATTGCAGACATTCTCTATTGTCTGTTGGGCAAATCGATAACCTTTCTTATTGACCTCTTTTTCAGCTAAAGCCAGCAGGTTTAGCGGGCAAGCTACCACACACAGGTTGCATCCCTTGCAGCGGTCGCGGTCAATGATGATTGCACCTCTTATTTTTGCCATATATTTTTGTATTAGTCGTTAAAGTTCAATCAAGGATTGTACAGGTCTTTATGATAGAAATTCAGAATATCCAATAACATGCTTCGTGCTTCGCGTGCCGGACTTTCCGGGTTGATTGAGATGGCTTCTGAGTAATTGTTGATAGCCATTTGCCAATTCTGCTGCTTGCGGTAGGCATTTCCCAGAAGATAGTAAAGTTCATCAGCCGGACCTTCTTTCCGGATAAGTAAATCCTGAATTTTTTTCTTAACCTCCTCAATACTTCCTTCTTGCAATAGTCTTTTGCATTCGGCAATTTCTTTCATAAAAAATATGCATTGATTCCTTACTACAAAGATACTCTCATATTTCCCATTTGGATAAAAAGTTCGGGAAAATAAACGAATATTAATTTAAATATTGATAAAATTATAGTTTTATCTTGGCGTAAGTGTTTGGTTTGTAATAAGTAATAAAAAAGTGGTCTTTTGGTTTTAATTGCAACTATATTGTAAAATCCGATACCTAGATTTTGCTCAAAAATGTATTTTTTGTGCTAAAAATTAAGCGACAGGATATTTTGTGAAGAAATCCTGTCGCTTATCATTTATTCTTTCCGAAATAGATTCTGTTATTATTCGGTAATCAGTTCTGTGGCCTGATTTTCTTTTCTTATTTCTTTTTCAAATTCCTCGCGTGCCTGTTTGAAGATACTTTCAACGCGATCGACAGTTTTTCTACGGAATTTTCCGGAAATCGGATATAGCTTGGTTCCGGCTTTATTGATCGCTTCTTTATCGCTAATCCATTCTTCAGCCTTATAGGTGTCTCCGTTTTCACCGTTCATATCTTCACGGTAATAGTAGCTGATCTGTGTAATGACCATTTTGCATTTTCCGTCGGAGCAAGTTACGTTTAACAAATAGTTGAAACGTGTACGGTCCAGATACAGAATTTTTTTCTTGAAGACAAGCCATTCCTCAAAGCGCGCGGTGATAGTTCCTGTAGCCGGATCTTCAGCTGTAATGCGAGTGCGCTTTAGTTGGTTTTCTTCTTGTGTCATTCGTTTGACAAAAGCATTCATCACTTGATAAATTTCGTCTTTGCTCTTGTCTTTTACAGCAAAAGTCTGTTGGAATAGTACTTGTCCGTTTACTTCGGGTACAGCTCCGGCCAAATATTTGGAGTCATCATTTTTGGCAAAAACGAACAAAGGCAGGCAAAATAATAAGGTAAATAATAACTGTTTCATGTTTTGTTTCTTTAGTTTCACTGCAAATTTAAACAAAAGGGCAAAATAATTTATATGTGCTCTGAATGTTTTATTCAAATTAACTACTTTTACACAGTATACTCATTCAAAAAATTCATCAGGGCGCCTTTATAGCTTTCGGAAACCGGAATGCGGGTTTTGCCAAAAACGATGACACCTCGCTCCAGAGTCTTTACTTTTGCGGTCTGTACGATATAGGAGCGGTGTACGCGCATGAAGCGGGGAGAAGGTAGCCGTTCTTCCATGGATTTCATACTGGCCAGCGTAATAATCGGGCGAGCCTCATTTTCCAGATAGATTTTCAGATAGTCTTTCAGGCCTTCAATATACAGAATGTCTTTCAGGGCGATTTGTATCAGTTTGTAATCTGATTTCACGTAGATGAAATCGTGGTCGGTTGGTTCTTTTTCCGGATTGGAATTCTTCATCTGAAACCATTCCAACGCTTTTTTGACAGCCTCCATAAAATCAGTATAACTGAAAGGCTTGAGCAGATAATCCAGAGCATTGGCCCGGAATCCGTCCAAAGCATACTGCTGAAAGGCTGTGGTGAAGATGATGCGCACCCGATTCGGGAGCATTCTTGAAAATTCAAGTCCGTTGAGGTCCGGCATCTGTATGTCCAGGAAAATGATGTCTATCAGGTTCCAGTCTACTTTCGACAATGCCTCTACAGCACTACTGTATTTCCCTTCCAGGATCAGAAAGGGAGTTTTCTGAATGTATGACTCCAGCAGATCCAAAGCCAGGGGCTCGTCGTCAATGATGACACAATGAAGTTCCATAATCTTATTCTGTATAAATAGTGAGTTCTGAAATGTAAGTATTGTTTGCAGCATCTGTATACTGTTTCCATTCATGATGGTTGGAATACATCAGGTGCAGTCTGCGTTTTACCTGTTCCAGTCCGATGCCGCTACCACTCACATCATTCTTTTTCTTCGGGAAATTGGAATTTTCCGTGCGGAAATAGATGGTATGTTTTTCGTCAGTACGCAGAGATATGTGGATAAAACTCTTTTCCATCGGACTGATTCCATGTTTGAATGCATTCTCAATCAGAGAGATAAAAATCAAAGGAGCGATAGGCAAATCCTGGTTTTGGAACAAATCAATGTGAAATTGTACATCAACGTCTTTGCTGAGTCGGATGCGCATCAGTGAGATATAGTTGTTCAGAAAGTCACATTCTTTTTTCAGACTCACGAACTGCTGTTCATTGTCATAAAGCACATGACGCAGAAGTTTGCTCAAATCCAATACGGCATCTTGTGCCTTTTCCTGATTGAATGCAATCAGGGCGTAGATATTGTTTAATGTATTAAGCAGAAAATGCGGATTGATCTGGCTACGCAGGTTCTGTAACTCAGCCTCTGCACGTTTCAGTTCGGCGTCCTGTCGGGCCATTTCGGCATGCTGCCATTGCTGGCTCATCCGAGTGATGGCAGCCAATGCTGTGGCAAATACATAATGAACCAGTTCGCGGATGCAGAATAAGACCTTGTCACTCCAGTCCAATACCCGGTGCATGTGATGCGGTCGGATGGGATAGAGTGTATCCATCAGCGTAAACCAGAAGCGGGTGAACAGGAAGGCGACAACGAACGTACCCAAATTGGCCAGAATGAATTCTTTCTTCCGGTGTGACAATAGATATTTCGGAACCCAAAACAGATAGTTTCCATAGAATACGATGCTTAGGGTGAGTGGAGCACCCATCATCTTGATCCATTCTCTAGAGCCGAGGTCTTCGCTGCCCCGGTTCATGAGCATGAAGGGAAATACGAACAGAAAAGTCCAAGAGAACAGGTGGATTACCCATTCTCTCGGAATTTTACCTTGTGAAAAGAATATCTTCAGTTTATTCATATCTGATTGCTTCTATCGGATTCATCCTTGCAGCCTTCTGTGCGGGGTACCATCCGAAGAATACTCCGATGAAGGTACACACACCAAAACTTACAAAGATACTCCAAGGTTGGATATAAATAGGCATGTTTGCCAACATTTTTATCAGGAATGAGGCGCCAATACCAAAAACAATTCCTAAAATGCCGCCTGATATGCTTAATAGGGCTGCTTCGATGAGGAACTGACTTAAAATGTCAATGCCACGTGCTCCTACAGACATACGCAAACCGATTTCCTTGGTACGTTCGGTTACGGACACATACATGATGTTCATGATACCGATACCGCCGACAATCAGGGAGATACCGGCAACACTACCTAACAGGATGGTGAGCAGATTCATGGTGGAATTCATCATGGAGGCCATTTCTTCCTGACTTCGTATCGTGAAGTCATCCTCTTCGGCTTCTGTCGTTTCCGTAGCATCTTTCAGCTTGTGTGTGCGGCGCAGAATGGAGGTGATATCTTCTATCGCTGCATCTGTGGCTTCTTCGGTCACTGCCGAACAGTTGATGCCTTGAAGATAAGTTACGGCCAGGATACGTTTCATGACCGTGGTGTAAGGAGCCAGCACTACATCATCCTGATCCTGTCCCATGGAGTTGTATCCTTTTGATTTGAGGACTCCGATTACGCGGAAAGGGATAGAGTTGAAACGTACCACTCTTCCAATTGGGTCACTACCGTCGGGGAAGAGATTATCCACTACTGTTTTACCCAGCAGACACACTTTGGCTGCCGTTTTGATGTCCTGGTCGGTAAACATCTCTCCGTCTTCCACTTCCAATTGTCGGATCTCCAGATAATCCTGGTTGATACCATAGACGGTAGACGGAGTATTGTTATTTCCCGATACGAACTGTCCGCTGCTGTTTACGGAAGGGCTGATGGCGGTGATGAAACGGGCCTCATCGCGCAGTGCCTCAAAGTCGCTGATTTTCAGCGTCTGCATTTCGCTCGGATCCTGGCGTACACCTCCCCGCATATCTGCTCCCGGATGAATCATGATCATGTTGGAGCCCATTTCGGAGATCTGCTGTCGGATGCTTCGTTTGGAGCCTTGTCCGATGGCCAGCATGGCAATGACCGAAGCCACACCGATGATGATACCCAATGCCGTAAGGAATGAGCGCAGCTTGTTGGCCGCGATGGCTTTCAGTGCTATTTTGAAAAGATTGATTGTATTCATACTGCGATTCAATTAGTCATCCTGAGGTTTGGGCAGCTTGGCCAGTGCTTCGGCGGCGGAGAGAATATTCGGATTGATTACGTCTTCCCGGATTTTGCCGTCGCGGAGAACAATATTCCGGCTGCTGTATTGCGCAATTTCAGGATTGTGCGTTACAAATATGATGGTTCTTCCCTCGCGGTGCAGTTGTTGGAACAGCACCAGAATCTCGAATGAGGTGCGGGTGTCCAGATTACCGGTAGCTTCATCGGCCAGAATCACGGCCGGATTGTTTACCAGAGCACGGGCGATGGCCACACGCTGCATCTGTCCGCCCGACATCTGGTTTGACTTGTGATAGAGTCGGTCGCCAAGTCCCACCATTTCAAGAGCCTTGACAGCTCTTTCCTGCCGTTCCTTGGTCGATACGGACGCATTATACATCAGTGGCAGTTCTACATTTTCGATGGCAGTGGTCTTGGCCAACAGATTGTAGTTCTGAAATACGAATCCGATTTTACGATTACGCAGAATGGCGCGCTGGGTGCGGCTCATATTCTTTACCGGAGAGCCGTCCAGAATGTATTCTCCGCTGGTCGGCGTATCCAGACATCCCAATTGGTTCAGCAAGGTAGATTTGCCGGAGCCGGAAGTACCCATGATGGTGACGAATTCTCCTTCATAGATTTTGAAAGACACTCCGCGCAAGGCGTGAACAATTTCGTCACCAACCAGAAAGTTTCGTTTTACATCCTGTAGTTCAATGACTACTTTTCTTTTGTCTTCTTCCATAATCCATTCTGATTTTATTTCTTTTTCTTATCTCCCGGATGTGGCATGAACGGGCTGCTCTCTGCTTGTTGCGGTCCTTCTTCCATACCTTCCTGAAGCTCTTTTACACTCATGATAACCTCGGTATTCTCTGGTACTCCGCTCAGAATTTCCGTGCGGGTTCCATCAGATACACCAATTTTAACCGGATAAGCTTTCAGTACATTGCCGTTCTTTACCCAAAGTTTGTTGGCTCCCTTGCAGTCCTCAATCTTTATATCCTTCAGATTGGCAGCAGAAGGAGTGAAGCGCAAAGCCTTTGATTTTACGCTGACGACATTGGGACGTTCGATGGTGGTAATGCTCACGTTGGCGGTAAGTCCCGGTTTCAGTTTCAGATCTTTGTTTGGTGCTGAGATTACCACTTCGTAAGTGACCACATTGCTTTCGGTTACAGCTTCCTGGCGTACCTGGGTAACCACTCCGCTGAAAGTGTCATCCGGGAAGGCATCTACGGTGAAGCTTACTTTCTGTCCGTCCTTAATGTTGCCTATATCAGCTTCATCGATGTCGGCAACAACCTGCATGTCGGTCAGGTCCTGAGCAATGGTAAACAGGGTAGGGGTACTATAGCTGGAGGCTACAGTCTGTCCTTCTTCCACGTCTTTGCCCAATACGATACCATCGATCGGAGAGGTGATGATGGCATAACCCAGGTTGGTCTGTGCTTTCTTTACATTTTCTTCTTTGGTCTTCACATCCTCGGCTGCTTTTTGATAACTGAGTCGGGCTACTTCATAATCGTTCCGGCTTACCAGTCCTTTGTCATACAGATTCTTATAGCGTTCGTAATTGGCTTTCTGATACTGGTAGTCACTCTTCGAACTGGTCAGGTTGGCTTGTGCGCTGTTGAGCTCGCTGATCAGGTTGGTTTTATCGAGTTCTGCAATGACTTGTCCCTTTTTAACTACGCTGTTGTAATCTACATAAATTTTGCTGATGATACCGGATACCTGTGTACCCACATCTACGCTGGTTACCGGTTCGATACTTCCGGTAGCTGTTACAATACTTTTTATGGTGTCTTTTTCCACCTTGGTGGTTTCATATTCCTGTTTCAAGTTCAGGTCACCTTTGGGCCAGAAGAAAAATATTCCGGCGGCGATGATGACAATGGCCGAAGCCATGATGATTTTATTCTTTTTCATGATTCAGTTCTTTAAATTGAAAATGAAGTGATTCTATAAAGTCATGCTGTTGCCCTGATAGAATTTCAGGAGCTGGATATTCAGTAGGGTTGTGTATTTGCTTTGCAGCTTTTCCTGTTGCGCCTGAAGCAGATCATCTTTTCCGGTGAGCAGTTCCACCACGTTTTTCAGTCCGTTTTCGAACTGTTCGTTCAGCAGTTTATAGCTACTTTCCATACTCTCGGTTTTGGTGATCGAAGCCTTGAACTTTTCCTGATTGTTGCGCGCCTGGAGATTGTAGCTTTCAATGGTGTTGTACAGGTTTTTCTGTTCCTCTGTCAGTTCCAAGGCTTTGGTAACCTGATCCAGTTTGGCACGTTCCACTGCGCTTTTGTTCTTGCGGTTGTCGAAGATCGGTACAGAGAGTGTCAATCCAATGCTTCCATTTAAATTCTCTTTCAGTTGGCTGGCCACCTGAGCTCCGGTGCTGTAGTGGCTGTCGCTGATGGAAGCATTGAGTGACAGGCTGGGCTGATATCCAGCTTTGGCTACATCAACACTCAGTTTTGCAGCCTCAATAGCGGTCTGTTTGCTTTGAATTTCCGGGCGCAGTAACAGGGCCTGACTATAGACTTCATTACTGGACGGCACCAGCTGTAGTGCCTGTTCATCGGCAATCTCCAGATCAGCAATCTGGAAATCCGTATTCGGATCCAGTTCCAACAGCTGTTTCAGTTGCAGACTGTAGTCGTCGATTTGGGTCTGAGCATTGACCACGTCATATTGAGCGCTGCTCCATTGTGCCTCTAATTGTTTCAGTTCCGTTTCGGAAAGCAGCCCGTTCTGCATCATTTCCTTTCCGCGTTCCACCTGTTTTTGGGCGGTTTCCAGAATACTTTCATTCACTTTCTTGGCTTCGGTGGAGTACAGGATCTGAATATACAGCTGCGTGATTTGCTCCGTAATGCTGTTTTTGCTGATCTCTGTATCCAACTCGGCCATCTTTTTGTTTAATTTCTGTATCTTGATTGTGTTTGTGTTTGATTTGCCGTCCCACACGGTCCAGGAGGCGTTCAGTGAATAATTTCCGTTTTCGGTTAGCTTCTTTACAGAGGTATTGGCCATACCGTTTGCTACAATACTGTTGGGACTGTCTTGTAGCGGGCGGTAGTTGAGTGACTGGTTCATTCCGAATGACAAGCTCGGGAAAAGAGCGGCCTGTGCTTCTTTGAGGCTGACTTCCTGTTGCTGTTCGCTTACATTGGATTTTTGGATCTGGATGTTATTTTCTACGGCATATTGTATACAACGCTCCAAATCCCAGGTTTCTTCGTTGCCGGCTCTGATGTTGTTCATCATGAAGAGGGACAACAGAGCTAAAAAATACTTCTTCTTGCTCATAATCGTCTTGTTTGGTTTTTACGAAGGCAAATTTATGAGTGCTTTTCCGCTCTTACAATTATAATATACAAAGGGGATTTTTTTTTCGACGAAACAGCCTTTTTATTCTATGAAAATATTGTACCTTTGAAGGGTAAAAATCATAAATGCAAGCTTATGTTTTCTGGAATAGTAGAAGAATGTGCCCAGGTTGTGGCCATTGAAAAAGAGTTGGAAAATGTGCATTTCACTCTGAAATGCTCTTTTGTGGATGAGTTGAAAATAGACCAAAGTGTGGCACATAATGGAGTTTGTCTTACTGTGGTGCGTATAGAAAACGGCACATATACCGTGACCGCCATGAAGGAAACGCTGGACCGTAGTAATTTAGGACTGCTTCAAGTGGGTGATGAAGTCAATGTGGAACGTTCCATGATGATGAACGGACGTTTGGACGGACATATCGTACAGGGGCATGTAGACCAGACCGCCGAGTGTGTTTCTGTAGAAGATGCAGAGGGAAGTCATGTGTTTACTTTCCGTTATGCTTTTGATCCGGAAATGGCCAAACGCGGTTATTTTACCGTTGATAAGGGATCGGTAACCGTGAACGGAGTAAGTCTTACGGTGTGCAATCCTACACAGGACACTTTCCAGGTGTGCATTATCCCTTATACCTTCGATCATACCAACTTCCATACTTTCAAGCCGGGTAGTGTCGTTAATCTGGAATTCGACATTATCGGTAAGTATCTGAGTCGCATGATGTCACTGACCGGACAGCAGGGTTAAATACTGGAAATAAAAAAGATAAAACATTAAAGGCGCTTTCTTACTTGTATATGCAAGCAGTGAAAGCGCCTTTAATGTTTGTTTTCTGATGTTCAGAACAGAAGCTTATTCGGTCAGTCCAGCTTCGTTCCACGACTTCATGATGTCACGGGCATCGTTCAGAGCCGTTTCCGCATCCACTTCATATTCGTCGAGCAGCAACTGTGCCAACTGTTCCGCATCAAAATCTGTATCTTTTACCTTGTTCCACAAGTATGCAGCCGATTCATTGAGGCTGATAATCTTGGTGAAGTCGATATTTTCCTTTCCGTAAGCGACAACCACGTATTCGTTGCAGACATTCTTCAGGTCAAATCCGTTTTTTATTTTCATGATTTCTGTTCAAGATTTAATTTATAGATCCATAATAAATACTTTCTTATAGGGAGCAGTTTGCCCCAAAGGCGGGCATAGCGTTTCCATTTCTCATTGTCGGCATCAGTAGCTATTCCGTTGCGGATAAATGTGCGCACCACGGCAGCCACTTTCTCGCGCCGGCAGTATTCTTTCCCTCTCAGATTACCGTCACCCATCAGGGTTACCTGATCTCCGTCAAGTGCAATGATACGGTGCAATACATATTTGCCCGGAAATATTTCGGCCAATGCCACATCACCCACTTTCAGTTCCGAGAAAGGTCCTAGTATCACACTATCCCGGCAATGTTCCAGAAAAGGACGCATGCTATATCCTTTGACCATGATTTTTACAGTGTGTCCTTCGCGCACCAGTTCCTTTACCTGTCCGAGAATAATTTCGTTGGGTATCACTACGCGGGTTGTATTTTCTGTTCGGGATGCCGGAGAAGCAGGAGCGGTAAGCCGTCGTATGGGGGAGAATCCTTTCCATACAATTCCGAAAATTTTTTTCCTGATACTTTTTTTCATGCCGAGGTTACAGTTTGATGGCTGAGGCGTGCAGCTTCTTCATCGGGCAGACACCCTAAATGATATACAGGGGTGTGCGACAGTATTTCGGAGATTGTGTTGCAAATATCGTTGTAAACACGTTTGTCCCATTTCATAACCGATACAGATGACAGGATATGAGCGAAGGAGTGTAGGATATCTTCACGTCGGATTTCGTTTTTCTTTTTCTGTTCCAATTGAACAAAGGCACCAGCTTCGGCTTCAACATTACGATAGCAAGGGGTTTTGCCACTCCATGGGGAACCATAAACAAAAGTCTTTCCATCAATAACACGTATTACCGGATTATCATCATTCATCAAGTCTGATCCGGGAATATGTTTGAGCCACAAACGTGTATGTGTACTTTTTCCTGTACCGCTTTTCCCTAAAAACAAGTATCCTTTGTTATTGTTCCGGATGACGGACGAATGAATGAGTAATGTGTTATGTCCCGATGTGGCAAAAGCAAAGACAATCATCAGGGCATTGTTGGTTCCAAATGCCCGGTCTTCCTTTTTGGGGGTCATCAGGTGTACTGTCGCTTTGCTGAAGTCTGCATTGACACGGACAAGGCAACATTTTACACCGGAAACACTACTGATGACAAATTCATAACCGCCGTCTTCCATCAGGTAAACTCCGTGGTTGCAACCACCGCAATCAAACTGTCCAATTTCTTCTTGTGGGGTTTCTGTACATGGATTTTCAGTAACGGACATCTCAAAAAGCTCTTTTTCATCGCTCGTTTCACAGATGAAAGGAGAGCAGGAAGGTAACAGGTCTTCAATCAGTTCCGGCACTTCAAAGGATAATCGGAACAGATGTCCGGCTACTTTATATTGTTTTGTTTTCATGTATATTATTCGGAAATTACTTTATTGATTTCGCGCTTGAAGCTGAACTCGTCTCGTGTCAGGTTTTTTAGGATCGTTTCTTTGCTGTTCTTGTATCGTTTCAAGATCTTATTGTATTTTTTGCGCAATTTGTCTTCTTTCTTGTCAAAAAAAACGACGCAAGTCGTGTTTGGACGCTCTTTATAATCTGCCAGATAAAATTGCAATTGATTGCCATAAGCTGTACGGCCAACAAGAAAGTCCGTTTTTGGCTCGATCTCAACAGAATCTACACCCTGTATATCTGTAATGTAAACTAGAGAGTCATTAAAGGATGCAGAGAAGCCGAACATATATACTTTTTCGGTTTTTGTCGTGTTTTTGTCTTTAGCATATGAATTTATGCCGACAACAAGTACGGTAAAAAGTAATAAAAAAGAAAATTTGAAACGTTTCATATTTTAAAGTTTTATCGTTACAAAAATAAGGAATAATCTTTCATCAGCCAACAAAAAACTCTTTTTTTATTGTTTTTGTCTGATTGGTGTGGAAATGAAAAAGGTGTACCTGCTTTTACAGGTACACCTTGCTGATTTGCCAAATGCTAATGTATAAGTCTGTATTGGGGATTATCCCAAGTAAGATTTCAGTAATTTGCTTTTTGAGTTTTGTCTCAGTCTGCGGATTGCCTTTTCTTTGATTTGTCGAACACGCTCACGTGTCAGATTGAATTTATCTCCGATTTCTTCCAGGGTCATTTCCTGATGGTTGATTCCGAAGAACATCTGTATGATTTCTTTTTCACGCTCGCTCAGCATGGACAATGCACGGTCAATTTCGCGTGACAGAGATTCGTTCACCAGTGAGCGGTCGGCCATAGGAGAGTCGTCATTAACGAGTACATCCAACAGACTGTTGTCTTCACCCTCAACGAAAGGAGCGTCTACGGAAATGTGTCTTCCGCTTACTTTCATGGTGTCCGAGATTTTATCTACCGGAATATCCAGTTCATCTGCCAATTCCTCCGGGCTTGGTCTTCTTTCATTCTCCTGTTCGAATTTGCTGAACGCCTTGCTGATCTTATTCAATGATCCTACTTGGTTAAGAGGCAGGCGCACGATTCGGCTTTGTTCGGCCAGAGCTTGCAGAATGGACTGTCTGATCCACCATACCGCATAACTGATAAATTTGAAACCTCTTGTTTCGTCGAACTTTTCGGCTGCCTTAATCAGACCCAGATTTCCTTCATTGATCAAGTCTGGCAGACTTAATCCTTGGTTTTGGTATTGTTTTGCCACAGATACAACGAAACGAAGATTTGCTCGTGTCAATTTTTCAAGCGCGATGCGGTCTCCTTTGCGGATGCGTTGTGCTAATTCGACCTCTTCTTCTACGGTAATCAGTTCCTCGCGGCCGATTTCCTGAAGGTATTTGTCCAAAGAAGCACTCTCACGATTGGTGATACTTTTGGTAATCTTTAATTGTCTCATTTTTTCTTAACAATTTTAGGTTGCTAATTTATAAAGAAAAAATGAATTATAGATTATAGTTTGCTTAATATTATTATTTATTAACTATAAGGTGGATAAATTTGGTTTTAATAAGTTTTCTAAAGGGGTGGCTACATCGTATGAATTTCTTGTTCGGGTATATTTCGGTTTAGGACGAAAAAGTTTGTGATGGAACAACGTGTTTTTACAGATTATCCTGATTCTGCTCGTTTAATGGGATTGAATTCTCGGGGTAAAAACAAAAAGAGTTGCACCGGAGATAGGTACAACTCTTTTTGTTTAAATACAAGTATGTCTTTATTTCTTTTTTTCTTTCGGATCATTCAGTTCTATAACCATACTCTTCTTGATACCGCTTTGTGTGATAGCTCTGATCCACAGTGTACGGTCAGAAGACTGGTTGGTTTCTTTCACTACGGCTTCGAAATCTTCCAACGTGCGCATAGGCTTATCGTTGATCATCAGAATGATGAGGCCTTTGGTTATGCCGGCATCCTTCATCTTTCCATTACGCAGAGCGGCCACTTCAAGTCCGTATGGCAAGTTCAGCTGTGCTTTAGTTTCTTCACTCAGCGGTTTGAGGGCTGCGCCGAACTGGTCGATATCAAGTTCTTCAAGTGCTTTGGTATTGCCTTGCGCATTGCGCAGAGTGACAGTTTCGTTGTGGGTCTTCTTGTTTCTTACATATGTGATCTTGATCTGATCGCCCGGACGATGTTTGGCCAGTTCTTCCTGAAGTTCGGCAATCTTGGTGATGTTCTTTCCGTCGATGGCGGTAATTACATCTCCCTTAACCAAATTCAGCTCGGCTGCAGTTGAGTTGGGTTCTACACTGTTTACATAAACTCCGGAAACAGTACCCAGATCTACGGTATTACCTTTTTCTTTCTCACTGTCAATGTAATTCAGTACATCGGTTCCGCTTACACCCAATACGGCACGCTGCACGATTCCGAATTCCTTAAGATCGTGAACTACCTTGTTCATGATGGTGGTCGGGATGGCAAAGCCATAACCGGAATAAGAACCGGTCTGTGAATAGAGCATTGCATTAATACCCACTAATTCGCCTTTTGCATTCACCAATGCACCTCCGGAATTTCCGGAATTGATAGCTGCATCGGTCTGAATAAAACTTTCAATGGAATTGGCACCCAACGAGCGGGCCTTGGCACTTACTATACCAGCTGTTACGGTAGAAGTCAAATTGAATGGGTTACCTACAGCCAAGACCCATTCGCCCAATCTCAGATCGTCAGAGTTTCCGATAGGAATTGTAGGCAGATCTTTTCCTTCTATTTTAATCAGAGCCAAGTCTGTCTGTTCATCGCAACCGATGATGCGTGCTTTGAACTCTCGGTTATCATTCAACTTGACAACCAGTTCGTCCGCACCGTTTACTACATGGTTGTTTGTGACAATATATCCGTCCTTTGAAATGATGACTCCTGATCCTGAAGCCTGTCTTTTCGGGGTTTGTATCTGGCGTTTCTGTGTGCCGCCGCCACCGAATCCGAAGAAATCACCGAAGAAATCGGAAAATGGATCCCGTACAGATACGGTTTGCGTTTTGCTGTTCATCGTTACTTTAATATACACCACGGCATTAACCGATGATTCTGCTGCTTGAGTGAGATCCACCATTCCAGTGGTAATTTCAGCGGCATAGGCTGACGAAATAGTAGGGCAGAAGCCAAAGAAACCGGCTCCTAACAGCGCTATGCCTGCTGTTCCTGCAATTCTTTTAGTTAGCTGTTTCATAACTTAATTGATTTGTAGTGTTAATTTATTTGCGTTATTGATTTGTTTCTGGAGCAAAAGTAAATACAAATGTCATTGATTAGTCTTGCTATATTTCTATTTTCCTTTCTTTTAACAATGCGGAAAGTAGGATTAACGGTAGTTAATTCCGTCGTAACTCCTTTTTTGCATTCGTTTAACTTGTTTGAAACAGAATATTTGATTACTTTTGTCGCATAAAAGCAGTCGGACAGTCTGTCGCTGGTCTTTTGTAAAAAGGCGGGAGGAAAGTCCGGGCAACATAGGGCACCCCACTTCTTAACGGGAAGTAGTCTGTGAGGGTTAGATCATGTAGAAGAAAATAACCGCCTGCTTCGGCAGGTAAGGGTGAGAAGGTGAGGTAAGAGCTCACCAGGCGGGCGGTGACGTCCGTGCTGTGCATTCTGGGGGTTGAAAGTTCGCGTAAACCGGCGCTAACGAAAGGCGGCCCGTCTGAGTCGGAGGGTAGAACGATAGAGCCTTGTGGTGACATAAGGCGTGGATAAATGACAGACGCCTTGATTTTCAAGGAACAGAACCCGGCTTATCGTCTGGCTGCTTTTATTTTTTTATTGTAAAAGAAGAGCCTATGCCGTTCAGTTATCGTCAGATTGTTTTCTTTTTCACTCAGAAGATATGGTATGTCAACGAAAGTGAACTTTCACCGGTACGTCGTTATGTGTTCCGGATGATGAAGAAAGTGGTGCTTACCGTTGAGTGTTTTCTACGAAGAAATATCAACAGTTATGCTTCTGCTCTGACTTTTTCGTCTATTTTGGCTATTGTACCTATTCTGGCCATTATCTTTGCTATAGGTCGCGGTTTTGGATACGGGACAATGATCGAGAATGAAATTAAGCGTAATTTAAGTGTCAATCAGGGATTTGCCGATCTTATATTTGATTTTATCGGTTCTTATCTGGAGCACACTAAAAGTGGCTTTTTTATTGGCTTTGGCCTTCTTTTGTTGCTTTATACGATTATCCAGCTGACCAGCAATATTGAGATAGCCTTGAATGAAATATGGCAGGTGAAGAATCAACGCAGTGTTTATCGTCAGATTACAGATTATATCAGTGTGTTTCTGTTGTTGCCCATACTGATTATCATTTCCAGCGGTTTGAGCATATTTTTGGCTACGATAGCTCAGCACTTTCCGAATTTTATGGTGTTGAGTACTACTGTACAGATTTTGTTGCATTTATTACCTTATGTCATCAGTAGTCTGCTGTTTGTTGGGCTTTATTGTTATATGCCAAATACCAGAGTACAAGTACGGCATGCTTTTTTTCCGGGTATTCTGGCAGGTGTGCTATTCCAGTTACTGCAATACTTTTATATCCATTCTCAGATATGGGTGTCGACTTACAATGCCATTTACGGTTCGTTTGCGGCATTGCCTATGTTTATGCTTTGGGTGAATTTTTCCTGGATTATCTGTCTTTTTGGAGCGCAATTGACTTATGCCAATCAGAATCTGAAGAGTTATTATTATCTGAAAGATATTCATCGTATCAGCCGTAATTATCACGATGTGCTGATTCTGATGATTCTTTCTAAAATATGCAAGCGTTTTGAAAAGGATATGATTCCTTATAGTCTATATGGTTTGTCAGCCGAAACCTCTTTGCCGGTCGGGGTTATTGGCAAGCTTGTTCATGAACTGCATCGCATGAATCTGATTGTTGTAGAGGGAGATGACCTGGAAGCAACGCAGCGTGTGGTACCTTCCGTAGACATTCATCGTCTTACCGTTAATGAGGTTATGGCCCGTTTGGATGCCTATGGCGATTTTTATACCGGTAAGGCTACGGTTGGATGGTTATTGCCGGAATGGGATAAGTTACTCCGTATCCGGAAGACTTGTCGCTTTGAGGAGGGGGATATTTTGTTGAAGGATTTGTAGTGAATGATAATTACAGATATGAGAAAGAGTCATATCAAACTCTGTTTTTTGAGTTTTGATATGACTCTTTTCCGGTTGTAAGAATGTGTATTTCAAATTAAAAGCTTATTCTTTTAGAATTGGATTTTAATCCTCCCTTCTGTGTTTATGTAATGTGAATAAGAGCTATTCCTCGCTTTCTCCTTTAAGAACAGGAAGCTGCCAATGATATCTAACTGTGAGGATACGGATGACAACTACTGTGATTCCTGAAAGAAGGGCATTGATTTCTGCTGATAGTCCTAACCGATGGCAGATTACATAAACAATACCTCCTACGACACAGGCCATGGCATATATATCTTTCCTGAAAATCAGTGGTACTTCATTAATGAAAACATCACGGATTACACCTCCGGCTGCACCGGTGATGCTTCCCATAATAATGGCCATCCAGAATGGATAACCCATATTAAGTGTTTTCTCAATACCGATGATGTTGAACAGAGCCAGACCGATAGCATCAAAAATGAACCATGTACTGTTTTGGCGGATGATTCGTTTGCCGAATATAATTACGTAGAACAGAGCCAAAGCGCAACAGATAATATATATGGAATTGGTCATCCAAAATGGAGGCAAACCCAGCATGACATCGCGTATGGTACCTCCTCCGATAGCTGTTACCATTCCTACAATATAAGCTCCAAACCAATCGAATTTTTTTGCTGAAGCCAGGCGGATACCCGAAATTGCAAAAGCGAAGGTTCCGATAAACTCTATGATTACGAATGATGTGGGAATGCGTAGCGCTTCGCCCATTTTTTGCAGAATGTTTAAGATCTCTTGCATTTTTGTATGGTAATTATTATTCAACGATGTTTTGAGGCGTTCCGTTTAAAAAAGCCTTGATATTGTCTGTACAGATTTCCAAAAGGCGTTTGCGTGCTTCTGTAGATGCCCAGGCGATATGTGGAGTCAGAAAAGCATTTTTGGCAGTAAGTAACGGATTGTTGGGAAGAGCCGGTTCTACACACAGAACATCTGCACCGTACGCAGCAATGATACCTTGATTGAGTGCTTCTGCCAAATCGTTTTCATTTACCAAATGACCACGGCCTGTGTTGATCAGAATGGCGGTAGACTTCATTTGGGTAAGACGCTCCCAATTGATGATCTGTCTGCTTTCTGTTGTTAACGGACAGTGCAGACTGACTACATCACATTTTTGTAGTAATTCTTCTAAGGAAACTTTCTTGACTCCTTCCGGCAATGTGTCTGCTTTACGTGCAGTAACGGTTAGTACTTCCATTCCGAAAGCTCGTGCTATTCGGGCTACGGCTGTTCCGATGTGTCCCATGCCGATAATTCCGAATTTTTTACCGTATAATTCCATAATGGGGGAGTCCCAATAGCAGAAATCCATGGATGCATTCCAACGTCCGTTTCGGTTTTCCCGAGCATAATGGTCCACTTGGTTGGTAATATTAAGCAGGTGCGCAAAAGTCATTTGTGCAACAGATTCGGTGCTGTAGGTCGGGATGTTGCAGACAACGATTCCTTTGCTTTTGGCTGCTTCTATGTCAATTACATTATAGCCGGTTGAGAGTATACCGATATATTTGAGCTTGGGCAGACTTTGCAAGGTGCCTGCCGTAAGAATGGTTTTATTGGTCAGAATGATATCGGCATTGGCTGCCCGACGTATGATTTCCTGATCGCTGGTGCGGTCGTAAACAGTTAAATGACCTAATGTTTTGATTGAATCCCAGGTCAGATCACCCGGATTCAGTCCATAACCGTCAAGTACTACAATATTCATTTGTTTAGGTGCTTAAAGATTGGAGTGCAAAGTTAGTGTTTTTACAGATATCCTGAACTGCTTTTAAAGATTCTTATAAGAATATCTTGCGGCTGTTTTTATTGTCCCAGATAGTTCATCTTCCGATATCCCACAAGTCTGTCATAGCGTTCACCTACCGGACGATGGTAAACGAGTATGATGTATTCGTTCTCAGTCTGGAAGTAATTTCCGTCAATGAGACTTTCTCCCCGCTGACTACCCGATGGAACATACAGATATTGATAGTTATAGTATCCTTGTTTCAGCAGCAAAGCGGCCTCGTAACATTGAATATCCGGATTGTAATTCATACGGTATTGCGGGGTAAACTGATTAAAAGTCCAGTTGCCCGACAAGTAAATCTCTCCCTGTGTCTGTTGCGGACTTTTTAGTGTAAAATGAACCCATACATATTCTGATGTGGTTTCATTGTCCCAATTATCTGCGTGTCGAATGACCGAAGCACCGTTTTGATCCGTCTCGAAGATGTAATTTTTTGAAGGACGGTCTTCATTAAGAATAACGTGATAATAGGGATCAAACCATTTGATTTGATCCACATTCATATTAGCGCGGTTAAACCCTAAAATTTCAAATTTATGGTATTCATTTCCTGCGTCAAAAATCAGTTGCCGGTTGTGTTTATATTCCAGGACATTTACTTTTTGAATATCCGGTTTTGGATTAATGACCCAGTTGTCAGTGCGGCGATTCTGCATAATGACTGTTTTCAATTCCCGGATAGGATCACCTACTGTGAGTGTTCCATAATTAATGGAAAAACTCAATTGCTGGTGTGTTTTATTGAAGTCAATGTCGGTGTTTGAAGATACACTGACACTGATGCCAACTTCGGGTTCTACGACTGAAAAACAGGCTGTAAGCAAAGGCCGTTCAGGGTCAGCGCCATCCTCGTCAAGATATACATGCAGCTTATAGTTACCTGATAACTTCAAGGCTACGTTTTCGTTGGGAATACGTACATGATAATGTGTGTAGAGCAGATTGGTGTTGAAACTGTTTTCTACATCTTCTATGACTTGTCCGTTGAATCCGGCCAGATAATCCGATTCGAAAATCTCGGTTGATGGTGTCCAGTCGGCATTGCAATGCTCGATTTTGTAAATCAGCCGATGATAGTCGTGACTGAGCATATCAAAGTCAAAGTCGATGACATTGTTTCCACCCAGATTTACAATGGGCGGAAGGAGTACGTCTTCGTTGGCGATGACCTGAAGACTTTTAACATGTTCGGAATATATGCGAGAGTTCTGTGCCTGTATGGAACACAGAAAAGAAAATAGAAAAAGTAGGGTGTAAGATCGTTTTTTCATAATGCAAAGTTAGTTTTTTTTTTATCAGAACCGTTTTTTATCTGTATCTTTGTACATCGTTTTAAAGAAGATTTATAGTTATGAGGTATTTTCTTGTTTTATTCGTTCTACTCTTTCAAGGGCAATTTTCAATAAAAGCCTTTTCTTTATCTGATGTAGATTATACTACGGCCGATTCTGTTCAGGTAGTTCAATGGCTGGAAGAAGCGCGGGAGCAGTATGTGAAGACTGACCGGATGCTTTTCTTTGCCAAAAAGTTTTTGGGGAGACCTTATGTTGGGGGTGTTTTGGACCGTAACGATAATGAGAAACTGGTGGTGAATCTTAATGAACTGGATTGTGCGACACTGGTAGAGAATGTTACAGCTCTTTCACTTACGGCCGGAAGGGGAAGTACTTCGTTTTTTGATTTCTGTGAGGCATTGGAACGTATCCGTTATACTCAGGGAATCCGTTCCGGCTATGCATCCCGGAATCATTATTTCAGTGAATGGATCAGAAGTAATTCGGATATGGGTCTGTTGGTGGATTTGTTTGACGAACGTTATCATGTCCGGGAATCTGCATTAGCTCCTTTGACTTTAAAAATAAATTACATGAGTCGGAATTTCAGCCAATACCCGTTATTAAGAAAAAGCAAGGACGCGCGTAAGCAGATTTCTGCTAAGGAACAGGCTATTAGTGGCAGTCGGATCTGGTATTTGCCTAAAGAGAAGATTGCCATGCAGACTCAGGAACAAAAAGCTTTTCGGGAAGGAGATATTGTTGCTTTTGTTACGCGCAAGTCGGGATTGGATATAGCCCATGTGGGAGTGTTATGCTATCAAGAGGGGGAATGGCATTTTATTCATGCTTCCAGTCTGCGCAAAAAAGTTGTCATAGAACCTTTGACTTTGAGCGAATATCTGAAAAAACAACCGATGCTTCTCGGCATACGCGTTCTGCGCGTGCACTAAGCTATCGGTTGTTGTGTATGGGAAGCAGATCGATATGTTTCATTTGCTTCATAATGGCGGTTTGCCGTTTTAGCATGTATCGTGACGGATCTTTGGAACTGAAACGGAGCGGATTAGGTAAGGTTGCGGCTATGAGAGCACAGTTGGCACGTGTCAATTGTGCTGCTGAATGTCCGAAATTCTGTTGGGCAACAGCTTCTGCACCGTAAATTCCATCTCCCATTTCAATAGAATTCAGATATACTTCCATGATACGTTCCTTACTCCATGCCAACTCGATCAGTACCGTAAAATAAGCTTCAAACCCTTTGCGTATCCATGAAGACGTAGGCCATAAGAATACATTCTTTGCGGTTTGCTGGCTTATTGTACTTCCTCCACGGATGCGTTTGCCTTGTTCCCGCTCTTCCAACGCATTTTGAATCTCAGTCAGGTCAAATCCGTGATGAGTCATAAAGCGTTGGTCTTCAGAGGCCATTACTGCTACCGGCAAATACTTTGAAATACGGTTTAAAGGAACCCAGTGATGTTTGAGCCGTACCTTTTCTCCTCGAGCCATCTGTTGGGTGCAGCGGATAATCATTAATGGAGTGATTGGTACGGGAGCAAACCGGTATACTAAAACAGCAAGGATTGTACTTCCAAAAAATAGAAGTACAATCCATTGCAATACTTTCTGAATCCGTTTCAATATGTGAAACATGATTTCCTTTTATAAGAAAGTTATTTATTGTAAAGTTCCTGCTTCAGCAGCCTTGATCATCGCTTCGCTAGCATACAGATATACTTCAACGCGGCGATTCTGCTGGCGGCCTGATGCTGTTGAATTATCAGCAACCGGATTAGCTTCACCCAGTCCTTCTACAGACTTAATCTGAGATGAGCCTACTCCCTGAGCTCTCAGATAAGATTCAACAGCCTGAGCACGTTGCAGAGATAAGGTGATGTTCTTCTGGACACTCTGTTCTGCTGTGCTGTTTTTCCATCCCTGATTGTCTGTGTATCCTTTGATAGCCACATCCATATCTGTATTGGGGCGTAATACGTTCGTTGCAAAGTTTTTCAGTGAAGACTGTGCTGTTGTGCTCAGAGTAGAACTGCTGGTGTTGAACAGGATACCAGAATCAAAAGTAACCTTTACAGCCTGCAGACCATTGGCGTCTGTTACACTTTCAACCTGAGCATTGGCGATTTTTTCTGCTTCTTCCTTGGCTTTATCCATTTTCTTACCGATCAACGCACCTGCGGTAACACCTACGGCAGAACCAACTGCGGCACCGATTGCTGCACCTTTTCCTTTATTTTGGCTGGCCAATGCACCGATTAATGAACCCAATGCTGCACCGCCGCCTGCACCGATTAATGAGCCTTTTCCGGTATTTGACATACCACAGCTACTCAACACTAATGAAAAGCAGAGAAAACCTGCTGTCAATTTCATTCCTTTCATAGTTAACTTCTAAATTAAAAATTCTTCAAAACGTAGGCAAAGATAAGACATTTTTTCTTTTTCACACAAGGAATAAAAAGTTTTTTGTAATTTTGCGCAAAGAAATAACTTGTGATAAAATTATGGCTAAAGAACTGAAAAATCTGACGAAGAGAAGCGAAAACTATTCTCAATGGTATAACGAACTGGTCGTAAAAGCCGATTTGGCCGAGCAGTCAGACGTGCGTGGTTGTATGGTAATCAAACCTTACGGCTATGCTATTTGGGAAAAAATGCAGCGCATTCTGGATGATAAATTTAAGGAAACAGGGGTGCAGAATGCATATTTTCCATTGTTGATTCCGAAATCTTTCCTGAGTAAGGAAGCTGAGCATGTAGAAGGTTTTGCAAAAGAATGCGCAGTGGTGACTCATTATCGTTTGAAAACCAATGAGGAAAAGAACGGGGTGGTGGTAGATCCGGCTGCCAAGCTGGAGGAAGAATTGATTATCCGTCCAACTTCTGAAACGATCATCTGGAATACTTTCCGTAACTGGATTCAGAGTTATCGCGATCTGCCGGTGTTGTGCAATCAGTGGTGTAATGTGATGCGTTGGGAGATGCGTACCCGTCTGTTCTTGCGTACTGCTGAATTCCTGTGGCAGGAAGGCCACACCGCTCACGCTACCCGCGAGGAAGCGGAAGATCGTGCCAAGCAGATGCTGAAGGTTTATGCTGATTTTGCCGAGAAGTATATGGCTGTACCGGTAGTGCAAGGTGTGAAAAGTGAGACAGAGCGTTTTGCCGGTGCCTTGGATACTTATACCATTGAGGCGATGATGCAAGACGGAAAAGCTTTGCAGAGTGGTACTTCTCATTTTTTGGGTCAGAACTTCGGTAAGGCGTTTGATGTGCAGTTCATCAATAAGGAGAACAAGCTGGAGTATGCGTGGGCTACTTCTTGGGGTGTATCCACCCGTTTGATGGGCGCTCTGATTATGACTCATTCGGATGACAACGGTCTGGTATTACCTCCAAAGTTGGCTCCGATTCAGGTGGTTATCGTGCCAATTTATAAAAATGAGGAACAATTGGCAGCTATTGATGCCAAGGTTGAAGGTATTGCGGCCAATCTGCGTGCTATGGGCGTTTCTGTGAAGTATGACAATGCCGACAACAAGCGTCCGGGCTTTAAGTTTGCGGATTATGAGCTGAAGGGAGTACCTGTACGTCTGGTTATCGGTGCCCGTGATCTGGAGAATAATACGGTGGAGATCATGCGTCGTGATACTTTGGAGAAAGAAACCCGTACGATGGACGGTATTGAACAGTATGTCAAAGACTTGTTGGATGATATTCAGAACAATATCTTTGCCAAAGCCAAGGCTTACCGTGATGCACATATTTACGAGTGTGATGATTACGAAGACTTTAAGAAACGAGTTAAGGACGGCGGTTTCTTCCTGTGTCACTGGGATGGAACAGCCGAGACGGAAGCTAAGATTAAGGAGGATACTCAGGCAACAATCCGTTGTGTGCCATTTGAATTTGAGCAGACTCCAGGAGTAGACATGGTGAGCGGAAAACCTGCAAAGTGCAGAGTCTTGATTGCCCGTTCTTATTAAAATACAGCTTCTCGTTTTTGAGAGAGGATAAAAATAATAGAAAAGAGCATGCTTTCGGGGAAGAGTCCCGTAAGCATGCTCTTTCCTTTTTAAGGATGGCTTCTGTCTTTTGCAGAGTCGCTAAGGTGCTGTAAGATTGGGTTAAATATCAGTTATACGTTGTCGGGTTGGTGATTTTTTTATACTTTTGCACTCCGAAAGATATATCGATTTTTTTGTATATAAAAATTAATTTATGTTGGAGCACAAACAAGAAGACCAGCAGGATCTGTTATTGATCAGAAGAAAGTTAGATTTATTATTGAGAACCGGAAAATTATTGGTAGAAAGTCTGGCCGACACCAATAGAGTTGTACGCAACATGAATCGGGTAGCAGCCTACTTGGGCTTGCCGGAGGATAAACTGCACATAGACGTCGGTTTTACCATGCTGCAAGTGAACCTGAGTGACAATGCCCACTCTTTCTCCAAACTTCAGAAGTGTGAACATCATGGTGTGAACATGACTGCTATTTCGGAAGTCAGCAAATTGTCATGGAGAGCCATTGAGCAAGATTATTCTCTGGATCAGTATGAGGCTGAACTGGAAAAGATTCGTACCAAAAAACGCAACTACACTCCCTGGCAGGTAGCAATTGGTGCCGGTTTTGCCTGTGGCGGATTCTGTATTCAGTTCGGTTGTGACTGGGTGGCTTTCCTTTATGCTTCCATTGCGGCTATTTTGGGTATGCGTGTGCGTGCTATCTGCAATGAGTGGGGGATCAATCACTATATGAGCATTGCCATTGCCGCATTCATTTCGACACTGATTGCCTGGTCTACGACTTATCTGCCTTCGGAATGGACCAGCACTCCTTATCATCCGTTGTTGGCTTGTGCCCTGTTTATCGTTCCGGGTGTACCTTTGATTAATTTTGTGGATGATATGCTCGACAATTATATCCAGGTGGGTATCGTGCGTGCGGTCAATACATTGTTGATTGTCACTTCGATGGCGTTCGGTATTACCTTTGTCATCAAGTTCTGTAATATTCCGGAATTATTTGCAACTCTGAGTATTGTGCCTCATCATGCTTATTGGGAATATGCTATTGCTGCTGCCATTTCAGCGATGGGTTTCTCCATGATCTTTAATATTCCGCGTCGTTTGCTTTGGGTTGTGGCCATCGGTGGTATTTTGGCTGTATGTACGCGTAACTTTGTGAATTTGGGTCCAAGTACGAATAATATCGGTTTGGATATGGGACTGGTAATGGGATCTTTTGCCGGTTCTGTATTGGTAAGTCTCATTGCGATTAAAGCTGTTCACTGGTTCCATGTGCCTAATCACGTGTTGACCATTCCATCTGTGATTCCAATGATTCCGGGAGTATTGATGTATCGTATGCTTTTAGGTTTTATCAGTATGAATGTGAAGTCCTTGGATCAGATTACACCGTTTATGAAAGCTTTGGAGAGCGGCGTAAATTCCGGTATGGTAATTTTCTGTATTGCCTTGGGCGTTGCTATTCCAAATATTTTTGCACGTCGTTTTATTGCCAAGGATCGTCAGCGTTTCCTACAGGAAGAATTGCGTAAAAGACGTGAGCGTGGTAAATTTATCGAGTGGTAAATCTATATTAAGAATTTGATTATAAAAATACAGGCCGCACCTGGATTCGGATGCGGCCTGTATTTTTTTATTCCTGTATTTTTTTCTGTGTTACAGAATCCAGTTTCAGTATGTCTGGTCTTCTCCTTCTTGAGATGCGAAACAGATCTTTCCAAGAGCCGAAGTCTTTTTTAAACTGTATACCAATACCTTGGGTGGTCAGTGATGATTTTGTAAAATATCGGTCGTTGGTTTCACTGTAGGCTTTCAGGGAAAGGTTTCCATTGGGAGTGAGTAGCCACTGAATGTCAAAATCACCGATAAAATTAGATGATTTATAGGTATTTGTATTGTCCCGATAGCCGAAATTACCGTTGATCAGTAAGCGGTTGTTCAGTAGTCTTCCTGAAAGTAATCCTTCTACGTCCATATCACTCCATCCCTGTTCGCCTGTGCTTAGATTTGTTCCAAAATTCCAGTTGTTGTTGCCAATGATATTGGATAACATCTCATTAAGTTGTCCGCTCAGGGTTGAAGACAGGAGCGATTTCATGGCTACAGACGATTGGCTTTGCTCCGGATTATTATAATCGTAGGTATAGAAGCGTCCAATACCAAGCAGGTAGACAATTTGCATGTTTTTTTCTTCTTCTGTACTGATCAGGCTTTTAACCATGCGCTTTTCGTCCTCATTGACGTTTGGAATATCGAAATCAAAACTGATATGTGGCTGTTTGGCTTTGCCTTGTATGTTCATCAGGCAATTTACACGCACATTATTCTGACTAAAGGTTGTTGAGCTTAAGTCATTGAGGGAGACGGATGGCACACTGTAAATAGCCTGTAATTTCAGAGCTGCTTCGTTGGGATCACCGCCGAATACGATGCTTCCACCAGGAGAAAGGATAAAATCCTTACGGATAACATCTTGTAATGACAGTTTGTAGATGCCTTCCTGAACCGTAAAGGTTCCGTACATCTGAAATTTTCCTTTATTATAGAAAGATGCTTTGATGTTTCCATTTCCATTGACTGAAACATAGTCTCCGGCCCGAGCGTCCATCAGGATTCTCAAAGTTGCCCTTGGGGTAATGTGCAGATTGAAATCGACACGTACGTCGCTGGTATTTTCGGTTGGCTCTGTTGTTAGAGGTTGGTTGCTTTCTACTTTGTTGGAAATAAAGTTGTTCGTTTCATTTTCAAATATTAGGTTGTTGTTCTTATTATTCTCTTTTTTATTTGATGCGAATTTTACAAATTGATTTTCGGTAAGTACGTCAGGGCGTGACAAGTTGTATTGGAATAGAGTGCCCTCTTCCGGCCATGCGTTGATGTCAACATTTAAAATTCCTGGAGAACCTTTGATGCCAACACTTCCAGAAGCAATTGCCGTACCACAGAATAATTCATCGCCGAACTCTTCCTGATCATATGCCAGTAGACGGTCTGTCTTGATATCTAAATCATAAGTCATTTTGGAAAAATGATCATGGGCGAGTACTCCGTTTATTACGGCTTTATGACCTTCGGTTTGGGTTCCGCCGTTTTCATCATAGATTATCGCATTCTTAAAGATGATTTTTCCGGGACGTATGGTTATCATATTGTTATACATATGATATTTGGTATTTAGAATATCAACTTTCATGTTTGCATGTTTTACCATCATGTCGCCTTCTATGTCGATACCTCCAAATGGTCCAAAGACTCTCAGGTTTCCGGTAGTTCTTCCCTGGAGGTTTGTAAAGATACCGCTTGTATATTGATTCAGAAAATACAGGTTGGTGTTATTTGCAGTGATGTTCAGGTTCAATCCGCTTCCCGGTGCATGTCCTGGTGTTACGGTGCCGTCTACACGCGTCATACTGTTTTCTGCCAGATCATTCATTTGAGCATTTAAAGAAATTGACTGTTCGCTTTTTTTCCATCTTGCGTAGGCGTTCATATTTCCCATTTTAGCCAGATTAAACGTGAAATCTTGTACATTCAGGTAGGCTTCAATTGTGGGGTCTGATTTCAGATTATGTGCATAAACTTTTCCTGTGGCGAATCCGTCAAATTCAACCGCATGGAAGTTGATCATGTTAAACACATATTGCAAATTGATGTTCTTTAAATTAGCTACCAGAGAGTCATTGTCTTGGTCTGAAACTGATCCTTTTATGCTTAGGTATCTGTCGGCAGACTGATCAATGAGAAAATTGTCAATAAGAATTTTTTCCGGATGAATGTCGACCTGAGCCGAATGGACATGCCAAATGGAATCGTTAATTACGATTTCGCTCGGATTGAAGTTGATTATGGTTCTAGTCTTTTTTTCCGGAGTTTCTTCAAATAATGCATTAAGGGCAATTGTGCCTGAATATTTTTTGTTTTTAGGGATATTCCAATGTAACTGGTTGTACAGAATGCCGTCTTGAATATTTGTATTGACATCAATATGGACCATTTTCTGATTCATTTCTCTGGCAAGAGACAGGTTTCCGTTTAGAAAACCATTGCTTCCGGAGTAGTTTACATATAGGTTCTTTATGTTTTCTGTACCATATATGATGTGAGGAGCATTTACCTGTATTTGTGTGAGACTTTTTTTGCTGTTGTAAAATGCATTGATATAGGCAGCTTGTCCGAAAGAAATCGGAGTGCCTAAGATACACTTCACTGCATCCAGATTCTGTATGTGAACCATTGCATTGATCTGACACTCTGGCATTTTCTTTTCCGGTGCTTCTATGAGTCCGGGCAGATATTCAGAGATAGAGTATTTTATATTGTTTATCAGATCCTTGAACGTGAATTCTCCTGTTACCGATGCCTGAATAAAATTACTTTGCAGTTTGATGTTTTTTTCTTTTGGTCCTTTTTTCTGCCAGTCAAGTATTATATTGCCGAAATTGTGGTTTTCGTTATTGTTCTCAACCTGTAAATCCATGATGCTGAGATTGCCATTGATATCATCGGCATGAATTCCTGTAAAGTCTGCATTTACTTCGGTGGTAAGTTTGATTCCGGAGAAACGTTCTGACAACTTCAGTTCGTGCGGAGATACTTGGTTCAGACTTATCTTCAGGTTTACTGCCGGTTCTTTTTGGTATGGGTTTACTTTACCGTTTATTTGGATTGTACCGTTAGGATCTTCCATGGCAACACTGCCTTGGAATCCTTTTGTATCGTATTTACCGTCAATCTGAATGTTTTGATAGTTGTAAGTCTTGAATTCTATGTTTTGAATATTTCCTTTTGCTTGGATTTTGGGAATCTTATGCTCCAGATCTCCGTTTATTTTCAGATTGAAGGATAAGGTTCCCAGATCATTCTCAGTTCCTAGAATCTTGTCTAATTGCAGTGCGTTGGAAGCAATCTGTCCTTTGAATTTTTTTGTGCTGCCAAAGCTTCCGTTTAAGTGGAGTGAACCCGCTTCACAATCAGCTTTTCCGTTTACTGTCAGAATGTTATGATTCGCTTTTATTTCACCGTCAAAATCCAGAAATCCTACTTTTTCTACGTATGGAATTATTCCCGAAAGCTTTTTCTGTTGCTCTTCCGGTAAAAAACTCAGGACTCTTTTGTCTGCCTTTAAACTTAGGTTAGAGGCATGAATCTCCTGCTTTTCTTTATTAAGCGGACTATATAGCAATATGCGGGATCTGGCATCCAGTTCCCGTTCTTTTGTATACAGATGAATTTCGTCAAAGAATATATGCTCCCGGAGCAATTCTCCATATAACTTTATGTGAATAGGTTCATGGATTCCTTTCAGGGCTGGCACAAAGGGGGTCAGATCATTGGGGGCTATGAATGAGTTGCTGATACGTATGCCGGCATGTAAGGTCTGAAACCATTCCTTCCAACCGATATACTGGGGGGAATTGGAATAGTTTGCATAAAGAGTGTCTATTTTCAGATTGCTGTCCGGAAGTTTGATTTCCAATGCGGATATTTTAGCCTCTTTTTTATTGGCAAGAATCTTAAAATGTAATTTATTTAATTGAATTCCGGATTGTTCTTGGAATGAAAGGCGCTTTACCTGAAAATTAAGCGAATCTTTGGTGAAAGCCTTTAGGGCAATGTTGGTGCTCAGCTGTTTCAGATGAATATGTGCAGGATTAAATTGACCAGGGGTTTCTGCTATATAGTGCTTGTTGAAGCGTATTTCACCTCTTCTGACCAGAACGGAGTTGATGCGTAAATCAATATCCTTTTGGGCAGTTGTGTCTTTAGATGAAAATGCATCGATCAGGAACTGGAGATTTGTTTTCCCTTTCGGATTATTTTGATATATATTCACATAACAGCCGAACAGTTGTGCATTGTTAATGACAATTTTTCCTTTAAGAATTGCTCCTAAATCCAGCTTGGCTGAAAGACGGGCTGCACGCAACAAGGTATCCTGCTGCTGGTCCATAATGAGAACATCATCCAGGATAATGCGGTTCAATAGGCCCATATCCGTGCGTCCGATACTTATTTCTGTGTTTAGAAAATCCGAGAGCCGGTTTGCCAGAAGTGTGGACATACGGACCTGTATTGCTGGAATATTCAGCAATATCAGGCCTAACAGATAGACAGTCACAATACATCCGATCAGCCAACGGGTTATTTTCTTGAGCGTTTTGATATTTTTATCATATTTTGATAGACGAAATTACAATTTTATTTGGAGAAACCTTTCTCTTTTTCTATTATTTTACGTAAATTTGCGCCGTTTTAATTAAAACCATTTTTTATAATCCAAATATATGGCAAGTGTAATTAAATTACGTAAGGGTCTTGATGTCAATCTCAAGGGCAAAGCCGCCAAGGAAAAGTTTCAGGTAGCTTGTCCGGGAACCTATGCTTTGGTTCCGGACAGCTTCGTGGGAATGAAGCCGAAAGTGGTAGTCAAGGAGGGTGATGTCGTTAAGGCCGGCGAAGCCTTGTTTGTAGACAAGGCACATCCTACAGTGAAGTTCGTTTCACCAGTGAGCGGAACCGTATCATTGGTAGAGCGTGGCGAACGTCGTAAAGTGTTAAGCGTTCAGGTAAAAGCTGATGCAGAGCAGCAGGCTGTTGACTTCGGAAAGAAGCAGGTGGCATCTATGGACGGCAATGCAGTTAAGGAACTCTTGTTGGAGTCCGGACTCTTTGCTTTCTTCAAGCAGCGTCCTTATGACGTAGTGGCTACTCCAGATGTTACTCCAAAGGCTATCTTCGTGTCTGCATTCAACTCCATGCCTTTGGCTGCAGATTTTGAGTATGTACTGGCTGGTCAGGAAAGCGATTTCCAGACAGGTCTGGATGCATTGTCAAAGATTGCCAAAACTCATCTTGGTGTGAGCAGCAAGCAGAAAAATGCAGCTTTGACTCAGGCTAAGAATGTTACCGTAACCGTGTTCGACGGTCCGGCTCCTGCTGGTAATGTAGGTGTTCAGATCAATCATGTAGATCCGATTAACAAAGGAGAGGTTGTTTGGACTATCGGTGCCGAGGAGGTAATCTTTATCGGCCGTCTGTTCAACACCGGTAAGGTGGATCTGACACGTACCATCGCTTTGGCTGGTTCTGAGGTTAAGTCTCCGGCTTATGCACAGGTTAAGGTCGGTCAGCAGTTAACTACTTTGCTTAGCGGTCGTATTGCTACAGACAAGACTGTACGTATTATCGATGGGAACGTGATGACCGGTCAGAAGACTACAGCAAACGGATTCTTGGGTGCTCATTCAACAGAGGTGAACGTGATTCCGGAAGGTGATGATGTACACGAGATGCTGGGTTGGATTATGCCTCGTTTTGACCAGTTCTCTACCAGCCGTTCTTATTTCAGTTGGTTGTGCGGCAAGAAGGAATATACTTTGGATGCCCGTGTGAAAGGTGGCGAGCGTCACATGATCATGAGCAATGAGTACGATCGTGTATTCCCGATGGATATCTTCCCGGAACACTTGGTTAAGGCTATCATCACCGGTGATATCGACCGTATGGAAGCATTGGGTATCTATGAGGTTGCTCCTGAGGACTTCGCTTTGTGTGAGTTTGTTGACTCTTCTAAATTGGAGTTGCAGCGCATCGTACGCGAAGGTTTGGATATGCTTCGCAAAGAAATGGCTTAATTTAAACATTAACAAATACGTAAATAATAATGAACGCGTTAAGAAAATATCTTGATAAGATAAAGCCGAACTTTGAAGAGGGAGGCAAGCTTCACGCTTTCCGTTCTGTATTCGATGGCTTCGAAACATTCCTGTTCGTGCCCAATACAACTTCAAAGTGTGGAGTAAATGTACACGACGCTATTGACAGCAAGCGTATCATGTCGTTTGTTGTGATTGCTTTGATTCCGGCTCTGTTGTTCGGTATGTACAACATCGGTTATCAGAATGCTCTGGCTGCCGGTAAACTGGCCGAAACCGGTTTCTGGGAAATGTTCGGTTATGGTTTCCTGGCCGTATTGCCTAAGATTCTGGTATCTTATATCGTAGGTTTGGGTATCGAGTTTATCGTAGCTCAGTGGAAGAATGAGGAAATTCACGAAGGTTATCTGGTAACCGGTATGTTGGTTCCTCTGATTGTACCGGTAGGTTGCCCTCTGTGGGTGATTGCGATTGCTTGTGCTTTCGCCGTAATCTTCGCTAAAGAAATCTTCGGTGGTACCGGTATGAACATCTTCAACGTAGCTTTGATCACTCGTGCATTCCTGTTCTTCGCTTATCCGACAGTGATGAGTGGTGATACTTGCTGGGTTGCTACCGAGAGCATCTGCGGTTTGGGTTACAATTTGCCGGATGCCTTTACTATGGCTACTCCTCTGGGAGAGGCTGCAACAGGTGCTGCCATCACCACTTCAATGTGGGATCAGTTTGTAGGTTTGATTCCGGGTTCTATCGGTGAAACCAGTGTGATTGCCATCGGTATCGGTGCTATCATCCTGTTGTGGACCGGTGTTGCCAGCTGGAAGACTATGATCAGTGTGTTTGTCGGAGGTGCCGTAATGGGATTGATCTTCTCTAATTTCGGTCCGGAAGGTAACGCTGTTGCTGCTATGCCTTGGTATCAGCACATTATTCTGGGTGGTTTCTGCTTCGGTGCCGTATTTATGGCTACCGACCCTGTAACTTCAGCCCGTACAGAGACTGGTAAGTATTACTATGGATTCCTGATCGGTGCCATGGCAGTAATTATCCGTGTTTTGAATCCGGGTTATCCGGAAGGAATGATGCTTGCCATCTTGTTGATGAATGTATTTGCTCCGCTGATTGACTACATCGTTGTTCAGAACAACATTGACAAGCGAGCTAAACGTGCAATTAAAAAATAATTAAAGGAATATGGCTACAAAGAAATTTAAGTGTAAAGTATGCGGCTACATTCACGAAGGTGATGCAGCTCCGGCCAAATGTCCCACTTGCCAGGCTCCGGCTTCAGAGTTCGAAGAGATTACTGAAGGTGGACAGCCCAAGAAGAAAGGTATCAACACCAGCAGCAATACCTATACCATTATCTATGCTTCAGTAGTGGTAATTATCGTGGCATTCTTGCTGGCCTTTGTTTCCAAGGCATTGGAGCCACAGTCAATGGCTAATGTGCGTATTGACAAGAAAAGCCAGATTCTGGCTGCCCTGAATATCCGCGATCTGGATAAGGCTGATGTAGAAAGCAAATATAACGAAGTGATTGTTTCAGACCAGATCATTACTTCCAGCGGTGAAGTGGTTAAGGATGGAGCAGGCAAGGATAAGGATGGATTTGCTGTAGAAGACAAGGCTATCACTGCCGAGAACCTGCCTCTTTATGTTTGCAATGTAAACGGTGAAACCAAGTATGTAATGCCTTTGACCGGTAAGGGTCTGTGGGATGCTATCTGGGGTTATGTGGCAGTAAATGCCGACAAGAACACGATTTACGGTGTTTACTTCTCTCACAAGGGTGAGACTGCCGGTTTGGGTGCCATCATCACCGAGTATGAGAAGTTCCAGAAGCAGTTCGAGGGCAAGAAGGTGCTGAATGCCGACAAGAGCGCTGTATTGATCAGTGTGGCTAAGAAAGGCAAGTTTGTTGAAGGACTGACCGATGACAGCCGTTGCGATGCCATCACCGGTGCAACCTTGACTTGTGATGGTGTGAACAACATGCTTCACGAGTGCTTGTCACGTTACATGACTTTTTTAACAACTAATGAATAATTGGAGGTAGAAAAAATGGGAAAATTATTTTCAAAAGAGAATAGAGAGGTATTCTCATCACCGATCAACCTCAATAACCCGGTAGCAGTACAGGTGTTGGGTATCTGTTCGGCTTTGGCTGTAACTTCTCAGTTGATGCCTGCAATTGTGATGGGACTTTCAGTAACAGTGATTACTGCCTTCTCAAACCTGATCATTTCTTTGATCCGTAACACCATTCCTAACCGAATCCGTATCATCGTTCAGTTGGTAGTGGTTGCTGCTCTGGTAACTATCGTAAGTATGATCCTGAAGGCTTTTGCTTATGATGTCAGTGTTCAGCTTTCTGTATACGTAGGTCTGATCATCACCAACTGTATCCTGATGGGACGTCTGGAGGCATTTGCCATGATGAACGGTCCTTGGGAAAGTTTCCTGGATGGTATCGGTAACGGATTGGGTTATGCCATGGTATTGGTTATCGTAGGTGCTGTACGTGAGTTCCTGGGTAACGGTAGCCTGCTTGGTTTCCAGATCATTCCTGACGGATTCTACGAAATGGGTTATATGAACAACGGTATGATGACCATGCCGGCTATGGCTCTGATTCTGCTAGGATGTTTCATCTGGGCACAGCGTGCGATCAACGATCCTGACAAGAAGAAAAAGTAATTAACACATACTGGATAAAAGAAAAATTATGGAACATTTATTAAGCTTGTTTGTCCGTTCAATTTTTGTGGACAATATGATTTTCGCTTTCTTCTTGGGTATGTGTTCATACTTGGCCGTATCTAAGAATGTAAAGACTTCACTCGGATTGGGTATTGCCGTAACCTTCGTGTTGTTGGTAACTGTTCCGGTGGACTATTTGTTGCAGACCAAAGTTTTGGCCGAAGACGGAATCTTGGGTCAGGACCTCACATATCTGGCATTTATCCTGTTTATCGCTGTGATTGCCGGTATTGTGCAGTTGGTTGAAATGGTTGTGGAGCGTTTCTCTCCATCACTTTACTCTGCATTGGGTATTTTCCTTCCGTTGATTGCTGTAAACTGTGCCATCATGGGTGCTTCTCTGTTCATGCAGCAGAGAATCCAGATGGATCCGGCTACCAGCTCTCAGGCTATCGGTAATGTATGGGATTCTCTGGCTTACGCATTGGGTTCAGGTATCGGTTGGACTTTGGCTATCGTTTCTTTGGCGGCTATCCGCGAGAAGATGGCTTACACTAACGTTCCGAAGCCGTTGCAGGGACTGGGTATCACCTTCATCACTGTAGGTTTGATGGCCATGGCCTTTATGTGTTTCTCAGGTTTGAAAATTTAATAGGAAAGGGAATAGACAATGGATATGAATTTTATTTTTACGAGCATTGGAGTATTCCTCGTGATCATCCTGCTTTTGGTGATTATCTTGCTCGTAGCAAAGAAATATTTGTCACCAAGCGGAAATGTAAACATCAAGATCAATGGTGACAAGACTGTTTCTGTAGCTCAGGGCGGCAGCTTGCTGTCTTCTTTGGCTGAGCAGGGTATTTACTTGCCTTCTGCCTGTGGTGGTAAGGGTTCTTGCGGTCAGTGCAAGTGCCAGGTTCCAGCCGGTGGCGGTGAGATTCTGGATTCAGAAAAGGGTCAGTTTACCCGTAAGCAGATCAAGGACAACTGGCGTCTGGGATGTCAGTGCAAGGTGAAGAGCGATATGGAAATCATTGTACCGGAATCTGTAATGGGTGTTAAGGAATACGAGTGTACCGTTATCAGCAACAAAAACGTGGCTACCTTTATCAAGGAGTTTATTGTGCAGCTGCCTGAAGGTGCTCACATGGATTTCATTCCGGGTTCATATGCTCAGATCAAGATTCCTAAGTTCAAGATGGACTATAATAAGGATATTGATAAGGATCTGATTGGTCCGGAATATTTGCCGGCATGGGAGAAGTTCGGTCTGTTCGGTTTGAAGTGTGAGAACACAGAAGAAACCATCCGTGCTTACTCAATGGCCAACTATCCGGCTGAGGGTGACCGCTTCATGTTGACCGTACGTATCGCTACTCCTCCGTTCAAGCCGAAAGATCAGGGTCCTGGCTTCATGGATGTTATGCCGGGTATCGCTTCTTCATACATCTTTACTCTGAAACCGGGTGACAAGGTGATTATGAGTGGTCCTTACGGAGATTTCCACCCAATCTTCAACTCTAAGAAAGAGATGATGTGGGTTGGTGGTGGTGCCGGTATGGCTCCTCTGCGTGCTCAGATCATGCATATGACCAAGACATTGAAGACAACTGATCGTAAGATGAGTTACTTCTACGGTGCCCGTGCGCTGAACGAGGTATTCTATCTGGAAGACTTCCTGCAGTTGGAGAAGGATTTCCCGAACTTCAGCTTCCACTTGGCTCTCGACCGTCCGGATCCGGCAGCCGATGCAGCTGGCGTGAAGTATACTCCGGGATTCGTTCATCAGGTAATCTACGAAACATACCTGAAGAATCACGAAGCTCCGGAAGATATCGAATACTACATGTGTGGTCCTGGCCCGATGTCAAAAGCTGTGGTTAATATGCTTGATAGTCTGGGTGTTGAACCGGAAAGCATTATGTACGATAACTTCGGTGGATAGTCCGTTACTGAAAATAAAATCAGTAAAAAGTAAAATAAGAGAAAGAAAGCCCTTGATTTTCAGGGGCTTTTTCTTTTTGTCTATTCGTTTCTTTCTTTTTCCTTATTTTCTCTTTGTTTCTCTTTTTAGCGTTATTTTTGTTACTCGTTTGTTACTCGTTCGTTACTCGGGTTAGAATTTAATTTATATCTTTGCCGTGGGTAATAAACATTAAAAGCAAAGTAACGATGAAAAAAACACAGATCACACAGGCCAAAGAGCCTATCAGATTGCGAACAAAGAAACTTGCAAACGGAAATCTTTCTCTTTATCTGGATTTCTACCGGGATGGCAAAAGGGAGTATGAGTTTCTTAAACTGTATCTGATTCCTGAAAAGACCAAAGCGGATAAGATCCTGAATGAGGAAACACTGAGAACGGCCAATGCGATTAAAGCTCAGAAGATCGTGGCCCTACAGAACGAAGAGCACGGTTTTACGGTAAGCGTAAAGGCAAAAGCCAATTTTATTGATTATATGGAAGCTCAGGCGGAAAGCTATGATCAGAGAGGCAGCGCTGCTTATGCTCAGTCTATCAGAAACTCAATTTACCATCTAAGGAAATATAAAGGTGATGCAGTAACGCTTAAGCAGGTTGATAAGGCCTTTCTTTTGGGTTATATTGAGTTTTTGAACACTACCGGGGGAAAGTATAACAAGCCGCTATCAGAGGCCGCTAAAGCGCTTTATTTTGATGTTGTAGTAATAGCCCTTAATAAAGCCGTAAAGGATGAGATTATTCCTTTTAATCCGGCCCACAAGATAAATTATAAGGATCGGCCTCAACAGGGCGAAGCAACAAAGCAATATCTTACGCTGGATGAAGTGAAAGCGCTGATCACAACGCCCTGTAAGTATGAAGTACTGAAACAGGCTTTTCTGTTTGCTTGTTTCTGCGGCCTGCGCTATAGTGATATTAGGGGCCTGGAGTGGGGAAAAATACAAAAGGTGAAGGGCGGAGAAATGCAAGTGGAGATCAAACAGCAGAAAACCGGAGAGCCCCTTTATTTGCCTTTATCAAGTAATGCGTTGCAATGGCTTCCGGAACGGGGCACGGCCAAAGATACGGATAAGGTGTTTGCATTGCCTCATGTTTCTACGGTGGAGAAGTATTTGCCCAGATGGGCGAAGGATGCCGGTGTAAATAAGCACGTAACATTTCATGTAAGCCGGCATACAAACGCCACCCTGATGCTTTCCTTCGGTGCTGACATATATACCGTTTCTAAATTGTTGGGCCACACCAACGTAAAAACTACCCAGATCTATACTAAGATCGTGGATGAGAACAAACGAAAAGCAGTGAACCTTATTCCAGAACTTAAGCTCGATTGATCTATGGAAATAAATGATATTATATTTCAGATCCGAAAAGAACGAGATAAGCCACTTGCCGATATGAGAGAGTATATACAGTTTCTTATTAAGGGAACTGAATTTAATTTTGCCCAAATACCGGCAAACGACAAAACGGAAATCCTATTGACAGAATTAAAAGATAAAGGGTTTATCTCTAATGATACACAGATAGAACATTTTAGAGTTCTATTTGGAATACCTCTACACAAAAGCAAAACGCCATTTAAACCTATCAAATGGGGGAAGAATCAACAATTATTAAGATACTTCATATATACGTTGTTTCCCAAGGAAACTTTTTGGAGTACTGGCAGCTTTGCTATTCCGCATCTGTTTGCTAATAAACACGGTAAACCTTTGTCTACCATACCACAATCTGATAAAAAAAGATTGGAACAAAGTTCTGATTATGATACCTTAAAGATGATTATAACAAACTTTAACAAGTAAATGCGTGCCCACAAGTGAGTATTTTAGCCTACTTGTGGGCAAAATTTGTCTATTTCTCTCACTTTTGAACACGCAAACTTTATTCTATTCCTTTACTGTATTCCCTTTCATTTATTTTCCTTTGTATTGTGATTTGATGTTGATAGAAAGTGCAAGCCTATCATAACAAATCACGTGGGCAAAGACGGGTGAGCCTTGCACCTCAACCCAGAAGCCAGACCTCTAAAAAGTAGAAGTTATGTCAGAGGATTTAAAACAGGTAGCCGACCTCATAACGGCAAATACTATCTTTTGCACTAAAGAAGTGCTTACAAGTGATGAAGCCGCAAGGTATATGGGAGTATCAAAAAGTTATTTGTATAAACTTACTATGAATCAACAAATACCTCATTATAAGCCGATGGGTAAAATGTGTTACTTCAATCGCTTAGAGCTTGAGCAATGGCTACAAAATAACCGAGTGGCAACCGCTGCAGAAATAGAACAACGGACACAGGCCTATTGCATAAGAAAGGTATCTAAATAAAAGAAAGGAGTTACTATGGGTACAACCAATAATAACCCCGGACAAACACACGATTACACCCACAAAGATACAAATAATTCATCTAACTATCAACCCGTTAAAAGAGAATTAAATTACATTCAAGCAATAGGCGCTGAGCTTCAGAAAGCAGAACAGTTAGCAGCAGCCGTACCGGAACAGATAGGAATGTTTACCGTAAAGACAGCAAACAGGACTATTAAGGAAGCTGCATTAAGGCCCAACCCAGATTCGCTTTGGCTTTCACTATGGTATGAAGGTGAGGTATGTTGCTTATTTTCCGATTCAAATTTAGGAAAGTCCATCTATGCAGTACAGATAGCGACAAGCATAGCGGAGAAACAACGGGTTTTGTATTTTGACTTTGAGCTTTCAGACAAACAATTTCAGTTAAGATATAGCGATGAGAAGGGCAACCTTAACCGGTTCCCGGATAATCTTTTCAGGGTGGAAATAAATCGTGAATCTTTAGATACTACGAACTTTGAGGAGGTTGTGATAGAGAATATCGAACAAACAGCACTGCAAACAGGTGCAAAGGTTCTCATCATTGATAATCTAACTTATTTGTGCATAGCATCCGAAAAAGGAGATGCTGCAGGTTTGCTCATGTTTCGGCTCATGGCTCTTAAAAAGAAATACGGCTTATCAATACTCGTGCTGGCTCACACCCCTAAAAGATGCTTGTCAAATCCAATCACACAAAACGATCTTGCCGGAAGTAAAAAACTATACAACTTCTTCGATAGTGTATTTGCTATCGGCAAGAGCGCAAAAGATAGCGATCTAAGGTATATCAAGCAGCTTAAAGTAAGGTATGGTAACTATACATACGATGCCGATAACGTGATAGTGTCGGCTATTGAGAAAACTGGCTCGTTCTTGCAGTTTGTAAACATAGGATATGCCACAGAGAAGGAGCACCTGAAAGAGCCATCCGACAAAGATTTGTCCCAGGAAACAGAGAACATAAAACAGTTGGCGGGACAGGGTAAGTCTATAAGAGAAATTGCTAAAGAACTGAATATCAGTAAATCAAAAGTCGGAAGAATTTTAAAAATGTGATGGTGTCCCACGTCCCACGCCTGAGACACTTGGGACAGTGGGACATTTGGGACACTTGGGACAGTGGGACAGATTTAAATATTAACGATATGAACAATTATAACCAACCATATTTAGAGAAATACACGGGACGGGCTTCACGGCACAAATGCCCGAAATGTGGTGATCCTCATTCATTTGCCTATTACTTGGATGGGAACACCGGGCTACCAATAGATAAAACGGTAGGCAGGTGTAACCATGAAAGCGGATGCGGTTACCATTACACACCCAAACAGTTCTTTATTGATAATCCAGTAGAGAAAGAACGTTTTGTAAGTCCAGTGCAACAGAAGCCAATACAGAAGCCTCAGCGAGAAATCAGTTATATTCCTTTTCAGTATGTAGAAAAGTCTGCAAGCTATAACAGTTCCTTTGTATGTTTTCTTTGTGGATTGTTTGACCGCTATTCTTTGGAATCTCCTACTATTGAAAGGCTAATGCAGGATTACGCTTTAGGGGCGACTAAAGACGGTAGTATCATCTACTGGCAGATAGACACCAAAGGAAAGGTAAGGACTGGTAAGATTATGAAATACGACCCCGATACAGGTCACAGGGTAAAGGATGGAGGCGGTATAAATTGGATCCATGCCATTATGAAAAAACAGGGACTATTGCCGGATGACTATCATTTAGTGCAATGCCTTTTTGGTGAACACCTGCTAAAGATGTACCCTACTAAAGTGGTTGCTTTGGTTGAATCCGAAAAGAGTGCTTTAATCGCTTCCGCTGTTTATCCTGATTACATTTGGCTGGCTACTGGCGGCAAATCCCAACTATCCATTGATAAGCTGAAAGTCTTGCAAGGTAGAACGGTTGTCATGTTCCCGGATGTGGACGGTTTCGAGTACTGGAGCAATAAGGCTAAAGAGGTTGAGGCTATCGGATGCAAAGTAATAGTTTCCGACCTGCTGGAGAAAAACGCCACCGATGAGGATAGAGCCAACAAAATAGATATTGCCGACTGGCTGATACGTTGTTTGTCTGAAATTACCGTTACGGAAGTCAAAACAGCAATCACAGAAGCGGAAAAGACTTTACAGGCTATGATAGAAGCTAAGCCGGCTTTACAACTACTTATTGATATGTTTGATTTAGAACTGGTTGCATGATGGAAATAGAAACAATATACGGTCAGATTATCGCAAAGGCTAACCACTATCAAGCCGTACCGGGAAAGTTCGGTACAAAGAGGATTATCAAGGATGAAAAGATACGGGCCTATGAGAAATTATTCATGCAGCAATGTAGAATGTATCGAAATAAGGGCATTTCAAGCCGTTTCCGCCTGTTTGTACGTGTGTTTCATAGTTCGGTACGTTTCGACCTTGATAACAGTCTGAAAACTCTTTTAGACTGTTTGCAGATGGTAGGCGCTATAACGGACGACAAACTATGTTTCCAGATTGAAGCAGAAAAGAAAATAGACAGATATCACCCCCGGATTGAGTTTGCTATTTTGGAGATGAACGAGCAGAAACAATTATTTACTAACATTTAAATTTTTGAGGTATGAGAAAAGATTTATTACACGCTATCGCAAATTTGGCAAGTACACAGGGTTACAAGAAAGCTAAAGAAGCTATCGAAAAATGGGATAAGGAAACAGATGTGGATAGATATTGGGCCATGCGTATCGCTAACATTGCAGCAGATGAAAAATTGGGCATTCAAGCTGCAAATCATGCTATTGACAACCCTGATCAGTGGGATGACAGAACAGAATCCGAAAAGATGGCTGATGCAATTTTGGGATATAACGCTCATTTTGATCCGGATTACAGAGATAATCCGTATGATGATGGGATTTTACACACAAGCGGTGGTTGTTATAGGAAAAGTGCTCCGGCAACTGGAGACGAATGTAGTCATATTGCTGATATGATTAACACAGACACTAAAGCGATTCTAAAGCATCCGGAAATGGGAGAATACCAAGCAATCGAGCATGAGCGTTTTATGAAAGGAAATTAATTCATTCCGGGCAGGTTTGCCTCATCGGAGAATCAGCCCGGTTTCTAAAGTAGATTTGTTTAGAAATGGTAGGAAGAAGAAAAGGAACGGAAAAAACAGGCGGGCGCAAAGCCGGAACGCCTAATAAAGTATCGGGAACGGTTAAAGAGTGGATAGCTTCTATTATTGACGGGAACAGAAAGCAGTTTGAGGACGATCTGGAAAAACTGGAACCGGGTGAGCGTGTTCGAATAATATCCAATCTCCTGCAATATGTTACTCCAAAGATGCAAAGTTCATCACCTGCAGAAATGCTGGAGGCTGAATATAAAAAGTTAGAAGAACTGTTAGAGAATGCTCCAGATGAGGCTATTAATAAGATTGTAGAACGCATAGAAGGGCTGAAATATGGATCAGGAAGAACGGCAACAGAAGATTGATTTCATACTGGAAGAAGTCAAACGACATGGACGAATGACCGGAAACGGCATCCCTATTGAGTTGTGGATAGATGCGCAAAGCGGTAAACCTGGTGAGCCTGCATTTGAAGAATGGCTAAAGTGTTGTACCGAAGCCGTGGACGATTATGAAGCCAGGACAGGAAAGAAAGACCGTGATTCTGTATTTGCCGAATATGTACGCAAATATGGGCGGAGGGAAAGAAATATTCAATAACAAAAAAGATTGATTTATGAACAGAGTATTTATTATTGGTGGACGGTCATATAATATGGCTTCCCCCACAACGCAAAAATTAAGTTTAGCAGGGAAACACCTGGAAAAAGAGATTGATAAAGCAAGCGGTAAAGATACGATCGGAACATTCTTCCAGGCAGAAGACGAAAGCCATAGGTCAAAAATGACCATTGGAGCAAATCTGCCTTACATCATTGATAGAGTTCCTAAAATAGTACCCCCTTACATGGTGTCCGTCAAATAGACATCCTCAAAGGAGTCTTTGTTTTGCCCACCCCTGTAATATATCGGTCAGGTACGAAGATTATTCGTAGCAAACTGAAAAAGCCAACTTCCTTTCAAAATATAGCAAAAAAGTTATGCTTTTATTTGGAAGATTATAGCGAAAACGCTATCTTTGCAATGTCTTAATAAATAAACGGTCTTTTACATTATGAAGTACAATCAGTTTTTTGCGGAATTGACCGCAGCAGGTTGTTACGTTCTCAGGCACGGGGCTAACCACGATATTTGGTACAGTCCCAAAACGGGTAACAAGTTTGCTTTGTCAAGGCACGGCAAACAAGAAGTACCTACGGGGATGGAACGTAAAGCAAGAAAGGTTCTTTTGGGGGATTAGTTCCCCCACCTTTTGCGCTTCATGGTTAGAAGATGTTTTTTGTTGAGGCAATGGGGGCGGCATATTGCCGTACCCCTTTTACTAAGAAGAGGGAATATGAAAGTTACGGCAATTATGGAAAAGGCAAAAGACGGGTATTATTCTTGTTATGTGGAAGAAGATTTGCCCGGTTTCGGATTATCCGGCTTTGGAGAAACCGCAGAAGCAGCCAAAGAGGATATGATGAAGGCATATCAGGAGATAAAAGAAATGCAGGAGGAAGAAGGCAAGAAAGTTCCGGAACTGGAGTTTACTTACAAGTATGATATGCAGTCTTTCTTCGATTATTTCTCTTTCCTGAACGTAACGAAAGTGGCTGAACTGGCAGGTATCAATCCGTCTTTGATGCGTCAATACACATCAGGCGTAACCAATGCCGGACAAAAGCAGTATGACAAGATACGTGTAGCGGTGGAAAGGATTTCAAAGGAGCTTTCCGCAGCTACATTCTAAAGATAGTGTACCGCCGTGAGGCGAGACCGTTTATTAAGACAATCAAGCCCTGTTCCGCATTTTGATGGAGCAGGGCTTTTTATTTCCTGTGTTGGCTGTATTGCTTCTAAGTGTACCGATACGATACAGTGGCTAAACTATTGATATTAATATAGTTATACTGTATAGAAACCGATACACTCGATACGTTCTACTGTCCCACTGTCCCACGTGTCCCATATCTCTAAAAGTGGGACAAAATGGTTTAACTTATTGATAATACAGTAGTTATCTGTCCCAAAAGTGGGACACTCCGATATTTGCAGAAGTGGGACGGTACACCTTATTCAACCTTGATATTTATTTCTTTTCCGCAGTGGGGACAAGCCTACAGCATATTTACAGCACCTTAAACATGTGAATTTATAAATTACTGATATTTTGTATTTTAGATGTTTTCATTTGCTGTTTTCTACAAATGAATGATTTCATTTTCAGTTTTCTACATTGGGTATGTAGATTACTGCGTATGTATTTGTAGTTTTCTACAAGGGGTATGTAGATTTCAACATACAAAAGTATATTAAAGTATAATATAGAAAGTTTATTGAAGAATAGAGGTAATGGTACAGTAAACTCACATTCGTGAGTTACCCTCCACCATCAATCCACCATCAATTAAAATATCATTTATTTTTATAGCCATAGTTTAAGTTGAAATAATTTAGATAATACTCAAATACACCAAATGAGTCCGTAGTATCATCATAAGACAAGAAATACCCCATGAAGTTTTCAGGTGATTTCTCTTCTTTGAAAACAGAGTCGGTATAAGCCGCAAAAGCGTGTTTGATTGCATTGTCATTGTAGGTTTGAGACAAGCGGATTAATTTTTTTTCAATAGGTTTGTTTCTCTGAAGCTGTGTTCTTGATTTCGCTCGTTCCGGTTTTTCAGAGGTCAAATCGCCATCGTTGTACATTATCCGTCTTTCTTCATAAGTATCATTCAATAAATCATAGATGCGGCTGGCTGTTTCCTTATCAAAAGAATCGTTCTTTTTCGTTTTTACAAACTTTTTTTGTTCAGATGAAAGATACTTCATGTACTGAATAAAACTCTTAAAAATGGAATCCTTTTCGTTTATTATTTCACTCAACACGTCTTTATCCGCCAATATATCAAAGTTCACCTTAAAATAGTTTACCCGACCACGTGTTTCTTTATTCTCTCTCACTTGTGAAAACAAGAATCCCATTTCTTTAAACTTATTGATAATGACATTTTGCCGGGTACGCTTTATTCTTGTTTCTTCCTCTATCCTTGCTTGTGAGTAGTGAAACTCATTAAACTTAAAAGAAACCTGTTTTACTACGAACCAATCAAACAAAATCACCTCGTCAGGAGCAAGTAAATAAGATTGCAGTCTTATTATATTGGTACAAAGTGGTATCTCTGGTGCATTTGTCTTTTTATTCATATCTTTGCAACTGTTGTAATAGTTTGCGCTCGGTTGTCCGTGATGGGTAGCCGGGCGTTCCTGTTTTTATCAATCTTCTGCTTTCTTCAATTCGAGTTTCGCTCCACAGTTAGGGCAAATAATTGTGTTATCCGATTCATCTTGCAACAATTCTGATACTGATATTCCAATAATAGAAGCTATTTCTTTTAGCTTATCTAAAGACGGATTACCATTTATTATTTGTGATAAAGATGATTGAGTTATACCCTTTTCTCCTTGTTTGTTAGTCATTAATGCGGCTACTTGACTAATAGTAAAACCTCTTTTTTGAATTTGCTCTTTAATATTCATAATGTATAAGTTTTAAATTATATCACAAAGGTATGGTTTAAATTCTAAATAGCCAAATAATATTAGATATATCTACTTTAATATGCACTTTTATTAGTTTTAACTTTATATCTTTATTGTGTTAATTATTAGTTAAACCTAATACATTCTATTGCTATATTAGTTTTATCTAATATCTTTGCACTGTCAAACAAAAGATATAAGTTATGAAAGCAATAAACGAAACAATAGCAAATGCGGTTTACAACGCAATAGACAGCAACAACGGTACATTCTCTGTTGAGGTAGAAGTAAACAATACTCTGGTAGTTGTCGATGGCAGATTTGAGATTGACGGTTATTGTGAGGATGATTATTTCAACGGTACCGGCGCATGGGTAACTACTTACGTTTCTGTTTGCATTGACAGCGTAGAAGCCTATGACGAGGACGGCAACGAGATAGATGTAGATTGCGACCTTACAGAGATTGAAAGAAGCGTCGAAAGACTGGCAGCATAATATTAACGATTAAAGATATACGACTATGGCAACAGAATTTAAAAACAGAATGAGAGAAGTAATGCGTCTGGCGTGGCAAATGGTTAAGAAGAACGGTTATTCAATGAGTGAGGCTCTTAAATGCGCCTGGCTGAATATGAAGCTGAAGGCGTCAATGAAAGAACGTATTGTAAAGTTCTACTTTCAGAAAGTGGACGGTTCTATACGTGAAGCATACGGCACACTGAAAGAATCATTATTGCCGCCAATAAAAGGCACAGAAAGCCGTAAAAAGAGCGATACCTTACAAGTGTACTTCGACACAGAGAAAAAACGAATACAGAAGCTATAAAGTAGCAAATTTGATAAAGATAGGATAATTAACCCGGTGGGGTGGTTTGAACCCATCCCACCACAAAGATAAAAGAAATGAGAACAGGAAGAAGAATAAAAGTATATCCAAATTTGGGAGTAGTAACGAAAGTACAACGGCAATTATTAGCCAGTGAACAAGAAAGAAACAAGTTTAAGAAACTGTATATTGATGAGGCTACAGGACACTACAAAGCAGAAAGACGTTTAAAAATAGAAATTGAACGTACTGCCTTTTATTGTGATTGTGTCGAGGCTCTTAATTTGATTCTTATTGATGCTAAGAGCCTCAGCAAGGAAGAAATAGAGGCCAAACTAAACGAATACAGAGAATTTAAGCAGAAAGCGTATCAAACCTTTGTTGAAAGAAAAGATGAACTAAACAAAATAGAGCTATCTGTCTATGGCAAATACAAAGTTCTCTACGCTGATGAAAAAGAAGCACTACAAAAAGATCTGGCACAGGCAAGAACACTGCTTGAAAAAGAAAAAGCTTTTTCCTGTTATCTGTATGATTGCAAGGATTTTCTAATAACAAACTTGTACGATGTAAACAATAGATGCCCCAGGATAAGCAATATCATAGAAAAGTATAAGCAATTTGATAAATCTGCTTATAAACGATTTGAAGAAAGGGTAAAAGCGATAAAAAAGAATTGAATGAGTAAAACGGGTAAAGTGATTTTTGCTTTACCCGTTTATTGTATTTAGGCCCATAGTAAAATGATATATTGGCGATTTAAAACAGAATAATTATCTTTGTATCAGAAAAGCCCGCTAAGGCAACAAAATTTTGTTACTTTGTTACTCGTTTGTTACCCGCATACGTTTACGTGGCGGGCTTTTTGTTGAATATCAATGAGTTATATGCTTGTATATAACTAATGTACGATAACTTCGGTGGATAGTCTTTATTTGATTGATAAGACAATCTTTATTCATAAGAACCGCTGGTTTTGCCAGCGGTTCTTTTATTTTTATTCTCATTATGAGAAGATTTTTATAGGATAAGAAAGAACTGCAATTTATGATCAACTATTGTATAATATTCTTTCTTTCTTAAAATAAAATAAACCTAAACTTTTTAGAAATAGAGGTGTGATTGTCCATATAGATTTTTCTATTAAGACATAAAATGCTGATATCTGATAGAAAGATAATGGTGTGCCTGTTTTTTCTATATTTTATATCCCTTTAAAAGGATTTGTGTTTTAAGACGTAGCACTGTCCGAAACAAAATTCTCATTTTCTTATATTATTTCTCTTTTATTTCTTAAAAGCTCATTGGTTTAATAATGATAGATATAGTCTTTACTATTATATCCATCTCTTCAAAAGAATAGAATAAAGGCTCTGTGTAGATTAAATAATTTATTATCATATAGATAGAGGTCCTCTGATTGGTGTATGATGATTTCTACTTTTTCTTTACTGCGAATCTGATTTCCTTCGTTTTTGAGTATTTATATAAAAACTGACAAAATGAACTAAAATGGACTGAAATGGACTACGTAGTCTCGTTTTAAGATCCATATCTTTGCATCGAATCCTAATAAGACCTGCTGTTTGGTTTGAATTACGCAGAAGTAAGTTTTGGTGGATTGCTAAGATTTTGCTGTATTGGGCGTTTACCAGCATTTATGGCCGGGAGAACTTTATAAAGATTCATTTTAGTGGAGGATATTAAAAATCAAAACATATTGTAAAACAAAAAAGGCATAAGGTTTGTTTAATAAAAAAAGAAGGATATGAGAAAGAATCTTACATTAAAAGAAGCTATGCGTGGCGCGTTATTTCTTGTTTTATTGTCTGGAGCTACTATGAGTAATGCTCATACACCAGGTTTGTTGGGGTACTCTGAATTGATGGGTGTTGCGGAGAAACACATTCCGCTTGTGGTTACTGAGGCACAGAATCCATTATTGGCAGAGGCGAAAGTGAAGGCCTTTCTAACCGATTTTTATGATAAGTATATTTTTAATACCAAAAAGTCTTCTTTGTCTTTTGAGGAAGCGGTACAGAAATCCTGTACCAAAGCTTTGCAGGAATATTTGCAAGAGCAATATGAATATGAGTGCGAAAGCGGTCCTTGTTATGAGATATCTTGCTTTTTGACCGGTAATCAGGACGGTGAGAGCGAAGTTTCAAAACTGCTTAGAGTAGAGTCTTATGGTGGGGACTGGTATAAAGTGGTTTATGTGGAAATGGGAACGGTAGGGACTACTTATGTTCACTGCGTAGTTGATAACGGAGTATTGAAGATGGATAAACTGACTAATTCTTCTTCGAAAGTAAACAGTTCAAGAGGATTTATTTCTTATTGATACAATAAGACTGGAAAAATACAGTTCTTGATTCCATTCATATTTGAAGGTAGAACTTGTTTTCCAATGTCTTGACCAATGTTTAATAATATAAATTATATTATGGAAGTATTTAATTTTTGGGGAATATGTGCATTATCCATGCTTCTGTTTTCTTGTGGCAATGCAAACAAGGATAATAAAAATGAATCAGAATCTTCTGAAAGTTCTTATGATATTTCCTCTTTAGAAAATCAATCTTCCTCTTATACGGATTTGGGTTCTGAATCTTCTGATGAGGATGCTGCCTCGGAAAGTATGGAAACTTCTGTATCCGGTGATTCGGATGCTTCAGAATCCGCTTCTTCGAGCGAGGATTGGGATGAGCAGTTGGACTCTTATGATGATTTGGTGGATACTTACATAAAGTTCTTGCAAAAATACCAAAAAGGTGATCTTTCGGCGTTGAATGAGTATATGCAAGCATTGGAGAAGGCGAAAAAGTATTCGGAAAAATTGTCTGAAGTCCAGAGTATGATGACTTCCTCACAGATGAAACGCTACATAGACATCACAAAGAAAATGACAGATGCCGCTGTTTCCTTAGGAATGTAAATAATTTAGACGATGAAGACTACATTGCGGGAATCGTTTCACAAAGTTATTTTTTAATATATTACTAATCTAATATTTATTTTATGAAGAAAACATTTATTGCATGTGCTTTGATTGCTACAGCTTTATTCAGTTCCTGTTCGGATAATCCCGAATCTTTGTCATCCGGAAAGATAGAAACATTAGTTGAGGAAATGCTTGTATCAAGTGGTCAGGATCGGGGATATATTCAGATTCCCTTGGGTTATTATGAGCTCAATAATATTGAAACCCGTTACCAATTAAGTCGTTTGAGTAAGGCTGGTTTGATTACTTATAAGGTAGAGTGTTATAATTGGTGGAATAAGATTCTTCAGATTAATAGTTTTTGGGGGGAATCTTATGGAACTGTGAATTTTAACGAGGAGAAACATGTTATGGTTCATGTTGAACTTACTGAAGAAGGCAAGAAACTCATGGTTGATTCCATTCCGGAGCCTAAACCGGTATTGGACGAGGAAATGTTGCAGCCGGAGGTAAATCTGGCTGATTTTCCAGAAAACAAGGTAACCCGGGATAATTATGTGAAGACGTTTGAAAATTGGCCTGCCATCCCTTGTCCTGAAACAGGTTCGTCAAATGTTTACAAAGACGAGAGCTCTTTGAAAAAAGATGCCGAGAAATCTGAATCTGCTGTTGAGGATGAGATGGAAGAAGCATTCGAGGATAACAACGAGTATCTGAAACAAATTGAGGAATACCGCAATAGCGGTAAATACGAAGTGCTTTCCATGGATATAGAAACCTCCAGCAAGTATGAAGCGGCAAAGGAAAAGGAAAACAAGCGTATTGTGGCCATGAAGGCGTATAAACTGAAGGTTGAAAAAGCCCGTTTCATTCAGGTTGTAAATACCGATGAGGGGGTTCATGCCACAGCCGAGGTTATCGTACAGTATTCTGATGTTACTCCGATTTGTCGTGCATGGCGTCAGATTTACAATGAAACACGTCTTTGTTCTCCTGTTACCTTGATTTATTTCAATGATAAGGGGTGGGTTCTGCAAGAAAAGAATTTGCATTTTTCTGCAAATTCTACCCTGGGAAGATCTTTGACTGAAACCGGAAATATCAGTGGTGCTGAGAGTGGAAGTGGAGTAGCAAAGGAAACTGCTCAGGAGTAGCCAGTGGCTTGTCTGAAGCATCTGAGATAGAGCAGGGGGAGAAGGTTCCCCCTGTTTTTTGAAAATAGAATTTATATGGAAGAAATGAATATGAAAAAGAAGATTGTATATTCGCTTTTAGCGTTGATGCTTTGTCCTTTGGTCATGTGGGCTGAGGACTGGTCAAAACTGGGCTTTAAAGGAAAAGTAATTTCTACGCGTGTATTTAGAGGACAAGAACTTTATGGAAACTATAAATTTACTCCAGAAGGAAAGCTGATCAGTTTCATGCCTTATCAGAATTGTGATCTGGGTTCAAATTTTACTATGTCTCCATCTAAAATACAAGGAGAGTATTTTACCGTATATTTGCAAAACGGAAACATCAAGTCGTTTCAAATCACAGCACAGGGAGTTACCACGACTGTTGCTTATACTTATGGAAAAGACAAAATGTTGTCGAGTCTGGTTTTGGATAAAAAATGGCAGACGACAACCGTAAAGCATATCAGCGCATCATCTCAAATGAACGCCGCGGTAGCAAAAGCCAAAAAGTTGAAGGCAGAGTTGGACAAACTAAAACGTGGAACAGCCGCTTATAATAAGAAGTTGGCAGAATATCAGGCTGCAGCCAAGAGGGCTACGGTGAATAATGTTTCCGGAAAGAATGTTACAGAAACCAAGAATCATTCGGTAAATTACGGAGAGGAAATTTTTTCAGATTATAAGTTTGACCAAGTCGGAAACTGGATAGAACGTACGGTAACCTATCGAAATGTCCAGGCCACAGAATATCAGCTGATCACTTATGAACCGGAATTCTTGAGCGACTACAATTGGAAACTTACGGAAGAAACCGGTAATTTGGATAAGGTAGAGGAATTTTTCATGGATAGTGTAAAGAATACGAAGACCTATCGTGACAAGGCATACGAATATTGGAATGCGCATATTCTGGCAGAAATGGCAGAGAAATACAATAATGCATCCGACAAACTGACTCATGCCGCTTCTTCCGAAATCTGTTCTGAAGAAAACAGAGAGAAATTATTAGTCATTGCCCGTGAACAGATTTACCAGCAGAAGGTATTGCCTGAGCGTGATTATGTCAAACTGAGAGCTATGTCAGAGTTGAATGATCGTGATATGAAGATTTTCAATGTGGAATATCAGAACAAGATTCTGGCACGTTCCCAAAGTATGTATGAAGATTCTATTACTTATCTGCAGGACAAGATTGCGAAAGAGCTTGCCGACAAGCAATATGAGGAGGCACAGATGACTTCTTTGCATGCCTTGACCATTGATTCGGTTAATGAGACGTTCCTGAAGCAGCGTGCCGAATCCGAATATCAGTTGCTGATGATTAAAAAAGAAAACAAGACGGTTGTAGCAGCTGATTATAAACAGTTTCGCATTGATAATCCGAATTCTTTGTATGATGCTGAAGTGGCCAAACTGTATAACCGTAAATATACCCGTGAAAATCGAGGACGTTTCTATCATATAGGCGCAGCCGGTGAGATTTCCTTTGGAAAGGGCATGTTCGAGTCTACCGGAGGTTTGGGTGTTCGACTTGGCTGGCACTGTTCGATCATTAATTTTTATACAGGAATTCAGTATGGTGGCTTTGGAGTTTTTTCCAAAGGTGAGTCATCAGACACAGATGAAGATACCCGGACCAGAGGCGGGCACTTTACCGGGCAGCATATGACCATTCCGCTTATGTTGCGTTTTAATTTTGCTCGGAGCTTTACTGACAATCTGTATGTCGGTTTGGGGGCTGATTTCAATGTCGCCACCCAGGCTTATTTGGGATATGCTGACGAAAACGATAATGTGCATCATTTTGTGGATAAGAAATTCTATAACAAGTCAACTTTTATCACTCCACGTTTGGCTTTTGGATATAGTGGAAGTTTCATAGAGCTTGAGGTGTTTGGTTTGTATGAACTTGGTGATGTAGTCAATAGAAGCCTGATTAACCGTCACATTGACGAAAATCCTAATTATAAGTTCGATCTTGAGGGCATTAACAAACAGTGTGGACATAAATTCCGTGGGGGACTTGCTCTTCGTTTTATGTTCTAAATAATATACTTTCCCGAATGTGAACGGTCTTTCGTATATGTAAATATACGTAAGGCCGTTTTTATCTATGCTGTTTTTTCTCTGTAATTTTAAAAAAAGTGGTGGAATATATGAGATGTATTAACAAAGTATAAAAATAGGAGACTTTTTCGTCAGATACTTTCAGAAATAGAAAAAACTCCTACCTTTGTGTTTTGTAATTAATACAAATCTAAAATGTATTCCATTATGAAAAAGAACTATATTTTTCTGCTGCTTTTTGCCTTATTTTCTCTGACAGGAGTAGCACAGAACAAGAATTATCAGTTGTCCAGTCATATACTCGACATTAATGTCGGAAAGCCGGCTCCGGGAGTTAAAATTACTTTGAGCAAGCAAGAGGCGCCCGACCGTTGGGTGGTGCTTGAGGAACGTACGACGGACGAGAACGGGCGTGTGAAGGACTTTTTAGAAGAAAAAGCTACGGGAAATACGGGAGTTTACAAACTGACTTACCATGTGGCACCGTATTTTGAGTCACAGGGGCAGGATTCATTCTATCCGTTTATCGAAGTGGTGTTCCAAATTAAGGATGGAGCCCACTATCATGTACCGATCACGCTTTCGCCTTATGGTTATTCCACCTATAGAGGCAGCTGATGAATTAAGTTTAGTTTAGGGTTTATTTTCGTGGGATACCGTTCGGACATATTTACCGGACGGTATCTTTTTTGGGTGTATGTGCCAGTGTCCTTTTCCTTTGTTCCGGGCCATTCTGTTTATGAGTTTGCTTTTTTCTGTTGTACCTATGCTACAAAAAGCGTATCTTTGTGCAAAATTTCAGATTTTAAGGAAATATTCATAGAATCAATCAAAACATAAAATCAATAATAAGATGAAGAAATTCCCTTTAATTCTTGGCGCTACACTTTTTTGCGGTGCCTTGCAAGCTCAGGAGGCTCTCACTCAGGATGTGCTGAAAGAGTTGTCCGGAAGTTTTGAAAATACCGTTGCGGACAAGGCTCTTAAGAATGCCGTGAGCGGAAATGCCATCAAGAAACTGGTGGTTAATCAGGAAAATGCCAACACTCCCGACACTTATTTCAGTATTTCGGTGAACAGCAAAGGCATTACCGACCAGCAGAACAGTGGCCGTTGCTGGATGTTCACTGGTCTGAATGTGTTGCGTGCCAAGATGATCAGCAAGTATAATCTGGACGAGATGCAGTTTTCTCACGTGTACTTGTTCTTCTATGACCAGCTGGAGAAGAGTAACCTTTTTCTGCAGGGTGTGATTGATACCCGTGACCGTGGTATGGACGACAAGACCGTAGAGTGGCTTTTCCGTAATCCGCTGAGCGATGGAGGACAGTTTACCGGCGTATCCGATCTGATTGGCAAGTACGGTGTGGTACCTAAGGAGGCTATGGCCGAGACCTATCACAGCAACAACACTACCGAGATTGCCTCTTTGATGAAGCGCAAGCTCCGTGAGTTTGGTTTGCAGTTACGCGACATGGCGGCTCAGGGAAAGAGCAAGGAAGATCTGGAGAAGGAAAAGGTGCAGCAGATGAAGACTATCTACCGCATGCTCGTATTGGCTTATGGCGAACCGGTGCAGTCGTTTACCTGGGCTCCGAAGAAAAACGGCAAATATACCGAGACTCCGAAAACCTACACTCCGCAGAGCTTCTATAAGGACGTGTGTGGTGGCGAGGATTTGAATAAGAACTATGTGATGTTGATGAACGATCCTTCCCGTCCGTTCAACAAAGTATATGAAATTGAATTCGACCGTCATGCTTACGACGGACATAACTGGTTGTATCTGAATCTTCCGATCGAGGATATCAAGGAGATGGCCATTGCCAGCCTGAAGGACAGCACCATGCTTTATTTCAGTTGTGATGTAGGTAAGTTTCTTGATGGTCGCGGACTGCTTGACTTGAAAAACTATGATTATGGAAGTCTGTTCAATACAACTTTCGGTATGGACAAGAAGCAGCGTGTGCAGAGTTTCGATAGTGGTAGCAGCCATGCCATGACCCTGATGGCTGTGGATCTGGACAAGGACGGTAAGTCTACCAAATGGAAAGTGGAGAACAGCTGGGGAGCAGAGCATGGATTTGCCGGTCATCTGATTATGACAGACGAATGGTTCAACGAATATATGTTCCGTCTTGTGGTGAACAAGAAGTATTGTCCGAAGCGCATTCTGGACATGCTCAAGCAGGAACCTACCAAATTGCCGGCTTGGGACCCGATGTTCAGCAATGAGATTTAAGGATTTATGATACAGTTACAAGAGATATTATGGAACCTGCGCATTGACGCGCTTAATGCCATGCAGGAAGAAACGTGTGCCGCCTACCGCAAGGGAAAGGATCTGGTGTTGCTTTCTCCCACCGGTTCGGGCAAGACCCTGGCTTGCCTTATCCCTCTGGTACAGAGCCTCAAGGAAACCGAGGGTGGGGTGCAGGCAGTAATACTGGTACCTTCGCGTGAGCTGGCCTTGCAGATCGAGCAGGTGTTCAAGGCCATGAAGACCCCGTTCCGTATTGTGAGCTGCTACGGTGGTCGCCCGGCCATGGAGGAGCATCGCACGCTCAAGCAAGTCAATCCTCATGTGGTGGTGGCCACTCCGGGACGTATGAATGATCATCTCGGCAAAGAGAACATGGTTACCGACACCGTTCACACCCTGGTTATCGACGAGTTTGACAAATGTCTGGAACTGGGCTTTCAGGATGAGATGGCCCAGGTGCTGTCGCGCTTGCAGCCGTTGCAGCGTCGCTTCCTGCTTTCGGCCACGGATGCCGAGCAGATTCCGGCCTTTGTGTCCGACCGTGATTTTACGAAACTCGATTTCCTGGACCGTACGGAGTCTGTGTCCGACCGCGTTCTGGTGCGTCAGGTAAAGTCTCCGCAGAAAGACAAACTCGATACGCTGGCTCAGTTGCTTGTCAGTCTGCATGGAGGTTCTGCTATGGTTTTCGTAAATTACCGTGAGAGTGTAGAACGCGTTGCGGCCTATCTCAAGAGCAAAGGCTTTTTCTATTCGTCGTTCCACGGTGGTATGGAGCAGAAAGACCGCGAGCGTGCCCTGTATAAGTTCAGTAACGGGTCGTGCAATGTGCTGGTCACTACCGATCTGGCAGCGCGTGGACTGGATATTGCCGATGTGGACCACATCATCCACTATCATTTTCCGTTGAATGAAGAGGCCTATATCCACCGCAACGGACGTACGGCCCGTTGGGATGCCGAAGGCAATGCTTATGTGATTCTGGGTCCCGAGGAGCATCTGCCCGAGTATATGCCGGCCGACATGCCGGAGCTGAAACTGCGAGAAAATGCCGGTCGTCCGCGTCCGCCGAAATGGATCACCCTCTATATCGGAAAGGGTAAAAAGGATAAGATCAATAAGGTGGATATCGTGGGTTTCCTGTCCAAGGTAGGAGGTCTGCGGAAAGACGAGATCGGTCGCATCGATGTGAAAGAGCATTATGCTTTTGTAGCCGTGGCCCGGGCTTGCGAGCGCGAAGTGCTGGCGCGTGTCAGGGGGCAGAAGATCAAGGGCATCAAGTGTATTATAGAGAAAGCCCTGTAGTTATTTGTGAATAGATTCCGGATAGCAGGTCCGGATAAAGTATCAGCCCGGTGAACGGATAAAGCTCATCAGGCTGATACTTTTTTATGTGATTACCCGAACATCGCCGCTCCGAGGTCATTTGTTCCGCTGCATTTATTCTCTTTTACAGAAATAAGCATTAACTTTGCAGTTTAAAGAAAAACCACCTGATACAAGAGGTGGCGATTCTTCGTATTTTAGTCTCATCTGTTTTTCCGTAGAAAAGTCAGTAAAAAAGAATGAGTGAATTGCTTTATAATTTTAATGCCGGTCCGTCCACACTTCCGCGAGAAGTGGTGGAAGCTACAGCTCAGGCCTGTCTTGACTTCAACGGGTCGGGACTGTCGCTGATGGAGATTCCGCACCGTTCGCCGGAGTTCAAGGCTGTGCTTCAGGAGGCACGCTCTTTGGTACGTACATTGCTGGACGTGCCTCAGGATTATGAGATTCTTTTCCTTTCCGGAGGAGCCCGTATGGAGTTCTGCCGGGTTCCCTATAATTTCTTGCGCCGCAAGGCGGCCTATCTGGATACCGGTACCTGGGCCTGGCAGGCTTTGCAGGAAGCGGTTCATTTTGGAGAAGTGGTGACGGTGGCTTCTTCCCGCCAGGAGCATTATACCTATATTCCCCAGGGTTCTGAGCAACGGGTGCCGCAAGATGCGGACTATTTTCATTTCACGTCCAACAATACGATCTACGGCACCGAACTGCGTCGTGATCCCTCTGTGTCGGTGCCGCTCATAGCCGACATGTCGTCCGATATCTTGTCCCGTCCGGTGGAAGTGAGCCGTTATTCCTGCATCTATGCCGGAGCGCAGAAGAATCTGTCCATGGCGGGCGTGAATCTGGTGCTTGTGCGTCGGGATGCCTTGCAGTCTGTCGACCGCTATATTCCCATGATGCTCGACTATCGGGCCCATGTGGAGGCGGATTCCATGCTGAATACACCGCCGGTGCTGCCCGTCTATACCGCTTTGTTGAATCTGCGCTGGCTGTACCGTCAGGGTGGAGTGGAGGAGATGGACCGTCGGGCCCGTGAGCGTGCCACTGTGCTCTATGACGAAATCGGGCGCAACCGTCTGTTCCGGGCTGTGGCCCGTGAAGACAGCCGTTCGCTGATGAACATCTGTTTCGTGATGGACGACGAGTTTGCCGCTCGGGAGCAGGATTTTCTGGATTTTGTGGAGCAGCGTGGCATTCGGAATATCCGGGGCCATCGCAGTGTGGGCGGTTTTCGGGCTTCCTGCTATAATGCTATGCCGCTTGAGGGAGTCATGACTCTGCGACAGAGCATGCGTGATTTTGAGAAACAGGTGCTTCAGTATTGACTTTGCAGACAGGTAAAGAACTTGAAAAAGTCTGGGGGGCGTATGCCTGGATTGTTTTTAAAAAGTAATGAATTGTTTTTATGGAAGATAAATCGGATGTATACCGCACGGTAGATGTGCCGGCAGAAGGAGAATATTACGAAAAGCGAAGCAAGTTTCTGGCTTTTCTGGAGCCGGTGCATTCAATCGATGAGGTGAAGGAACGGGTGGAGTTCTATCAGAAGAAGTATTACGACGCGCGTCATTGCTGCTATGCCTATATGCTCGGACCTGAGCGTAAGGAGTTCCGGGCCAACGACAACGGAGAGCCGTCGGGTACGGCCGGCAAACCCATACTCGGTCAGATCAATTCCAACGAGCTGACCGATGTGCTGATAGTCGTGATCCGTTATTTCGGAGGCATTAAACTAGGTACCAGTGGCTTGATTGTGGCCTATAAAATGGCGGCTGCCGATGCCATAGAGCATGCCGAGATCGTTGAGAAAACGGTAGACGAAGAAGTGACTTTTTTCTTTGAATATCCCTTTATGAATTCCGTGATGCGCATTGTCAAGGAAGAGAATCCCGCCATTGTGACTCAGGGTTATGATAACGATTGCAGCATGACACTCCGTATCCGCAAGAACATGATGCCGCGTCTTAAGGCACGTCTGGAGAAAGTGGAAACTTTGCGTTTTGAAGAATAAAAATTATTATCCCGTCGGTAATTCATTATTGACAGGAGAATTATCGATTACTGACGGGAAAGTAAAAACAAGAACACCGCCTGTTTCATGATGTTTTGTACCATGAACAGGCGGTGTTCTTATATCTGATTCTGGAAATGTTTTCTTTGGCTTTTGGATGCCTTATTGCAAGGCAGCGCATTCTTCCAGCCAGGATGCCGACGAAGCGTCACTCGGCATGCGCCAGTCTCCGCGCGGACTCAGCGAGCAGCTGCCCACTTTCGGACCGTCAGGCAGACAAGAGCGTTTGAACTGCTGGGCAAAGAAGCGGCGGAAGAAAATCGTGAGCCATTTTTTGATGACCTCGTCCGTATAGCTGTCTTTGAATGCTTCCTGGGCAATCATGTATATTTTGGCCGGACGGAAGCCGAAGCGCAGCGTATAATAGAGGAAAAAGTCGTGCAACTCATACGGACCGACCAGATCCTCGGTTTTCTGCTGGATCTCTCCGTTCTCGTCTGCCGGAATCAGTTCAGGGCTGATTGGTGTATCGATGATGTCGAGCAATGTTTCGCGACACGTATCGTCCATCTCCTGCATGGCTACCCAATGCACCAGATGGCGTACCAGTGTTTTCGGGATTGAGGCATTTACGCCATACATGCTCATATGGTCGCCGTTATAGGTGGCCCATCCCAGTGCCAGCTCGGAAAGATCGCCCGTACCGATAACCAGGCCGTTACTTTGGTTGGCGGCGTCCATCAGAATCTGGGTACGTTCGCGGGCCTGACTGTTTTCATAAGTCACGTCGTGTACGTTCGGATCGATATCCAGATCCTTGAAGTGCTGCAGACAAGCCTCCTTGATGCTGATTTCACGGATGGTGATGCCCAGCTCTTTCATCAGGTTGATGGCATTGTTGTAAGTACGTCCTGTCGTACCGAAGCCCGGCATGGTAATGCCGATGATATTTTTTCGGGAAAGTCCCAGCAAGTCGAATGTCTTGACGCATACCAGCAAGGCCAGGGTGGAGTCCAGTCCTCCGGAAATACCGACGATCACGTTCTGTGCATGCGTGTGGACAAGGCGTTTTGCCAGTCCCTGAGTCTGGATGGCGAAAATCTCCTTGCAGCGCTCGTTTAAGGCTTCTCCCTTAGGTACAAAGGGCGACGGATCAAACGTTCTGCTCAGTTTGAATTCCTTGGGAACAATCAGTTCGGTGTCAATATAGCGCACTTGCGACAGGTCACACTGGTTCATGTTTGCGGCAAAAGTGGTGTTCACCTGGCGTTCCATGCGCAGGCGCTCCACATCTATCTCGCTTGTGATTAATTGCTCTTTTAAAGAGAAGCGCTCTCCTTCACACAACAAGGAGCCGTTTTCATAGATGAAGGCTTTTCCGGCGAAAACCAGATCCTGGCTGCTTTCTCCGAAACCGCATCCGGAGAATACATAGCCCGACAGGCATCTCGCGCTTTGCTGGGCCAGCAGAGACTTCAGGTATTGGTGTTTGCCGATACCTTCATTGTCGGCGCTCAGATTAAAGATAATCTCCGCTCCGCGCAAGGCGGCGATACTGCTTGGAGGAATGGGAGCCCACACGTCCTCACAGATTTCCACGCCGAAGCTGAAGTTGGATGACTGGAAAATCAGGTTATTTCCCAGTGGTACCTGCTGGCCGCAGATCTTGACAGAACTGTCCGGGAAAGTTGTTCCGCTGGTAAACCACCGTTGTTCATAAAATTCCTTGTAGTTTGGCAGATAGGTCTTGGGTACGAGTCCCAGTATCTTTCCTTTCTGGATTACTGCGGCGCAGTTCAGCAGGGTGCCCCGGTAGGGAAGGGGGAATCCTACAATGGAAATAATGTTCAGCGAACGGGTGAAGTCCAAAAGGGAAATCAGAGCCATTTCTGCTTCATCAAGCAGCAGCTGTTGTGAAAACAGGTCGCCGCAAGTATAGGCAGTGATGCTTAATTCCGGAAAACAGATCACTTCAATGCCCTTGCCTTCCGCCTGGGCAATCAGGCTTTCTATTTGCAGGATGTTATACCTGCAGTCGGCCACCTTTACACTGGGTACAGCCGAAGCTACTTTTACAAAACCGTAATTCATTTGTATGGTAGATTATTGTGATAATACAAAGATACGTAATTTTAATGAAACTTGCATATATTCCATAAAGATAGTTGTTTGCCGGCTTTTATGGAATAGATTTAAGGGAAAGTTTATCCGAGGCAATAATTTTCTTGTTTCTATGATGCGGAAGATATTTCATTTTGATTTTTATAATCAAAAAACGTAAAGAATACGGATAAATACACAACAAATCTAAAAAATGAAAAGTTTAGAAGAAAAAACTCTCTTTTTATTTGTGGTTAACCTAGTTTTATTCTATATTTGCACTTGTAATAATTACATGTTTATAATTAATTAATGACGATATGATGGATAGTGCATTAAATACATTATTAGAGTATGGAATTCATCCGTCCGTTCAGCGAATCGCCATCATGGATTATCTTCAGAAGCACCACACGCACCCTACTGTAGATGAAGTTTATGTGGCTCTGCATCAGGAGATACCTACTTTGTCAAAGACAACGGTATACAACACCTTGAAGTTGTTTGCGGAGCAAGGTGCTGCTCAGATGCTGACTATTGATGAGCGTAAGGTTTGTTTTGACGGAGTGGTTACCCCGCATGTTCATTTCCTGTGTAAGGATTGCGGCAAGGTTTTTGACTTTCCGCTCAGCGAAGAGCAGATGTATGTGGGATGTCCGACAAAGGAGAGTGGCTTTGAGATAACCGAAGCTCATGTATATTACAAGGGCTATTGCTCTGAATGTAAAAAGAAAAGATCCTGATCTGTTGAGGGATTAGGTAAACATATTAATACTAAACTAAAAACTGAAAGAAAATGGCTAAGAAATTTGTTTGTACCGTTTGCGGTTATGTTCACGAAGGTAATGAAGCTCCGGCACAGTGCCCACAGTGTAAGGCTCCTGCTGATAAGTTCAAGGAATTGGTAGATACAGAATTGACATTCGTTACCGAGCACGTTATCGGTATCGCTAAGGATGTAGATCCTGAAATCAAGAAGGGTCTGATCGCTAACTTCGAGGGCGAGTGCACTGAGGTTGGTATGTATCTGGCAATGAGCCGTCAGGCTGACCGTGAGGGTTATCCTGAAATCGCTGAGGCTTTCAAGCGTTATGCTTTCGAGGAGGCTGATCACGCTGCCCGTTTCTGCGAGTTGCTGGGTGACATGGTTTGGGATACCAAGACCAACCTGAAGAAGAGAATGGAAGCTGAGAGCGGCGCTTGCTCTGGCAAGATGGAGATCGCCAAGATGGCTAAGGCTCAGAACCTGGACGCTATCCACGATACAGTTCACGAAATGGCTAAGGACGAGGCTCGTCACGGCCGTGGATTCCTGGGCTTGTACAACCGTTACTTCGGTGATAAATAATTCATGCTTTAGATAATTCTTTAATCAAGAAGAGGAGTATCCCCCAAAAGGATATTCCTCTTTTTTCTATAATATATCCCTGGTCTTTGCTGTTTTCTTGTCTTGGCGGTTTGCAACGATTGTAACAATTCTGTTACATTATAAATTAAAGAATATTAAAATCTGTAATATTGTTTCTTTTATATTTCATGGTGTCGGTTATCTCTTTTATTTTGTAGACCCATATATTATAAGGTATACATTATTTAAATTATAATAGAAACAGATGAAAACAAAACAGACCTATCAAGGCCTGACTTCTCAGGAAGTCGAAGAAAACAGGAAAAAATTTGGAGAGAATGTATTGACCCCTCCCGAAAAGGTTTCTTTGTGGAAACAGTTTCTGGAGAAATTTGAAGATCCGATAATCCGCATCCTTCTGGTGGCATGGGGCTTGTCCATGATTATAGCCGGCGTACATTGCTGGGGACCCGAACAAGCCGGTTTTGCCGCCTTTCTGGAACCGTTGGGCATTTTCTTTGCTATTTTGTTGGCCAGCATGACCGGCTTTATTTTTGAGGTAAAGGCTAACCGTGCGTTCGATGTGCTCAACACCGTAAATGATGATGTGCCTGTAACCGTTATCCGTGACGGAAAAATTCAGGAAATCACCCGTAAGGAAGTGGTGGTTGGAGATATCGTGGTGCTGAATACCGGTGAGGAGATTCCGGCCGACGGTACATTACTCGAGGCGGTGTCGCTGCAGGTGAACGAATCCACTCTGACCGGTGAGCCGATGATCGGCAAGACTACCGTTGAGGCTGACTTTGATCACGAGGCTACTTACCCTTCCAATGTGGTGATGCGCGGCACGACGGTGGTCGACGGTCACGGAGTGATGAAGGTGGATCTGGTAGGCGACGCTACCGGATATGGCAAGGTATACGAAGGTTCGCAGATTGATAACAATATTGACACACCTTTGCAGATCCAGCTCAAGGGACTGGCCGGAGTGATCAGCAAGGCCGGTTATGCCATTGCGGCCATTACCTTTATCGTATTGACCTTGAAAACCTTCTTGGGTGGTAATGCCCCGGCCGGATGGATGGAGATTGTGTCCGAACTTCTGAATCACTTCATGATTGCGGTAACCCTGATTGTGGTTTCTGTGCCCGAAGGTTTGCCGATGAGTGTCACCTTGAGTCTGGCGCTGAGCATGAACCGTATGCTCAAGACCAACAACCTGGTGCGTAAGATGCATGCCTGTGAAACCATGGGAGCCACTACGGTGATCTGCACCGACAAGACCGGTACGCTGACCCAGAATCAGATGCAGATTTACGAAACCCGTTTCTTTGCGCTGAAAGACCAGAAGCTGGGAGACGATGAGATGAGCAAGGCCATTGCCGAAGGCATTGCCGTAAACTCTACAGCCAACCTGAACAAGGAGGACGGAAAAGTCAAGACCTTGGGAAATCCTACCGAAGCCGCCTTGCTGCTGTGGCTGGATGCGCAGGGACGTGATTATCTGGAGTTGCGTGAGAACGCGGCTGTCGTGAGCCAGCTTACCTTCTCCACTGAGCGTAAATATATGGCTACTGTGGTCGATTCGCCACAGCTGGGTGCCAAGGTGCTTTATGTCAAGGGAGCGCCGGAGATCGTGTTGGGACTTTCCAGGAAAGTGGCGCGCGACGGTGCTTTGGTTGATTCGTCGGCATGCAAGGCCGAAATTGAGGCCCAGCTGCTCAGTTATCAGAATCAGGCCATGCGTACCCTTGGATTCGCTTATCAGATTCTGAAGCCCGGCGATTCGGAAGCGCCTTATGAGAACGGACGCCTTGTTGCCGGCCTGGATCTTACTTATATGGGTATCGTAGCTATTTCCGATCCGGTGCGTCAGGATGTTCCGGCTGCCGTGAAGAGCTGTCTGAATGCCGGAATTTCCGTGAAGATCGTTACCGGCGATACTCCGGGAACCGCCCGTGAGATCGGTCGTCAGATCGGTATCTGGACCGAGAAGGATACCGACCGCAATATCATTACCGGTCCGGATTTTGAGGCGCTTACCGACGAAGAGGCACTGAACCGTGTGCTCGACCTGAAGATTATGTGCCGTGCCCGTCCTACCGACAAGCAGCGTCTGGTGCAGCTGTTGCAGCAGAAAGATGCCGTGGTGGCCGTTACCGGTGACGGAACGAACGATGCTCCGGCTTTGAAAGCCGCTCAAGTAGGTCTGTCTATGGGCGACGGAACTTCTGTGGCCAAGGAAGCCAGCGACATAACCATTATCGACAACTCTTTCGGAAGCATCACCCGTGCCGTGATGTGGGGACGCTCGCTCTACCGCAACATCCAGCGTTTCCTGCTCTTCCAGCTTACCATCAATGTGGCGGCCTGTCTGATTGTGCTGGTCGGTTCGCTGCTCGGTACTAAGTCGCCGCTTACCATCACCCAGATGCTTTGGGTGAACCTCATCATGGATACCTTCGCCGCCGGTGCTTTGGCCTCTCTGCCGCCTACCGAGCAGGTGATGAAGGACAAGCCGCGCCGCAGTGGTGCCAATGGTGACTTTATCATCTCGCGTTCCATGACCTGGCGCATATTCGGTGTCGGTCTGGCTTTTGTAGCCGTACTGATGGCCCTTCTGTTGCATTTCCATGCTTCCGAAGGACTTACCCCGCACGATCTGTCCTGGTTCTTCAGTTTCTTTGTGATGCTTCAGTTCTGGAATATGTTCAATGCCAAGGCTTATCTCACCGGCGGTTCGGCTTTTGCCGGAATGGCTCAGTGCAAGAGTTTCCTGTGGGTGGCTCTGCTGATCCTTGTCGGTCAGTATCTGATTGTGACCTTTGGCGGAGCCATGTTCAGCGTGGTGCCGTTGCCTTGGGAAGACTGGCTGGTGATTATCGCCTCTTCTTCTCTGGTGCTCTGGATCGGAGAGATAGCCCGTTTGATCATGAAATTGAAGAATAAATAAGGAAAGAAGGTTATATGAGTGAAATATTGATTATAATCGGGTTGATTCTGCTTAATGGTGTATTTGCCATGTCGGAAATCGCCCTCATTTCTGCCCGTAAATCCAATTTGACGACCGATGCCAAGAAAGGGAACAAGTCCGCCCAGACGGCTTTGAAGCTGGCCAATGAGCCCGACCGTTTTCTTTCTACCGTGCAGATCGGTATTACGCTGATCGGAATCCTTACGGGTATCTATTCCGGAAATACCATTGCCGTGATCTTCGGTGAATGGATGGAACAGATAGGTGTGCCGGAATTTTATGCTTTTACAATCGCGCAGGCGCTGATTGTTGTTATCGTGACCTACCTGACTCTGATTTTCGGTGAGCTGGTTCCCAAGCGCATCGGACTGAGTGTGGCCGAGAAGGCGGCCAAGGTTGTGGCCCGTCCCATGTACGTGCTTTCGGTCATCGCTTCTCCTTTTGTGTGGTTGCTTTCCAAGAGCACTTCGGTGATGTTCAATCTGCTGGGTGTCAAGTCTTCCGAAACTAAGGTGACCGAAGAAGAGATCAAATCCATCATTCAGGAAGGAACCGAGGGAGGCGAGGTGCAGCCCATGGAACAGGATATTGTGGAACGCGTGTTCCTGATGGGCGATCTGAAGATTGATTCCATCATGACGCATAAGAAAGATCTGGTTTGGCTGGATGTGAACAATACGGCCGACGAGGTGCGCGCCGTGCTCAAACAGGATCTTTATGAAGTATATCCCATTGCCGACGGAGGGTTGGATCATGTGTTGGGTATCATCACCCTGAAGGATCTGGTACTGACTTTGGAAAGTAAGGATTTTTCGTTGCGATCACTCATCCGCAAGCCGATGTATTTCTATGAAAGCATGAGTGTGTATAAGGCTCTGGAACTGATGAAAGCGCAGAATATGAGTCGCGGATTGGTTTGTGATGAGTTTGGAGCCTGCACCGGTATCATTACGCTCAAGGACATCCTTGAGGGCCTGGTCGGTACGGTCAACGACGAGGGTAGTGAGGAGGCTTACATCGTGAAACGGAAAGAGGCCCCCGGATGGCTGGTCGACGGTCAGTGTCCGATGTATGATTTTCTGGAATATTTTGATTCTGAGGAGTTATATGAGACTGCTGAATATACCACGGTTGCCGGCCTGGTGATCAGTCAGCTGGAGCATATCCCGCAGAGTGGAGAAACCACGGTATGGAAGGACTTTTCTTTCGAGGTGGTCGATATGGACGGAGCCCGTGTCGACAAATTGCTGGTACAGCGCCGTCAGCCGGAAGGATAACCCGAATATTTAAGCATAAATATGGACTCGCAGGAAGGGTAAGGGCATACTCTTTCTGCGGGTTTTCCTTGAGTCTTGAAAGACGCGTTTTGATGACTATGATTTAGCTTTTGCCCCTTTATAACTGTTGATTCAAACTGCTCCAGAGGCAACGGGTGGAGTTTTTTTGTTAAAATTTAATTTTATTTCCCTTAAAATTTGTCCAATATTCTTGTAAGCTTTATCTTTGCATCAAGAAAGATGAAGGTGTTAGTTTCTGTATAACTTTTTCTGAGGTTGTCAGATGTTTTTATGTATTTTAAGGATAAGAAATATGAGGGAAGTTTACTCGTTTGTTCAGATGGTTTCTAGGGCAATCAGGTTTATGCTTTCAGAAATAGGTAAAGGCATTTTAAATGCCTTGATATTTTTCCGTGTTTTAGAAGCTGTTTTGAATTTATCGTGCGATGATTTGGGATGAGTTTTTGTAAAGACGCAAAATCTTGCGTCTTTACTATGAGGAAGATAGCGGGCTATCTGACGAAGAACAGGAGCGAAAAGGACCAAAAAATCGCCCAAAGCACACACGAAAACGGATACATCAAGCCAAGAAAAACTTTTTGGAGAAATTCAAAACAGCTTCTAAGCTATTTGCGGAATTAAGCAGGATATGATTGGTCTGTCTACAGCCCCTCAACCGTTTCAAGGGGAAGCCCCGTAATTTGTGCTATCAGGTCGGGAGCAATGCCTGCGGCTTTCATACCACGGGCATTTTTAAGGCGTTCCTTCGCTTCACCTTCCGCAAAACCTTCCGCCTTACCCTTTTGCCGCTCATATTCCATCGTAACCAGCTGGTCGCGGTACACCTTGATGCTTTCGTCGTATTTCATGCGGTCTTCCTTGCTCATGGCGGCAATGTCCACTATCTGCTCCAGTTTCTCGAAGACAGCCTTACGTGCCTTAAAAGGCAATCTCTGTAACTTTTCCATATTCTTCAATTTGAATGTCCGCCTTTTCCCAATACGTCCCTACATGAGCTATTTGCGGATATTCAATAATCATTTTCACATTTTGTTTCATGCAGACAAAGATAGCACTTAATTCCTAATAAAACACGCAGCGGATAAACATATTTACGCCGCTTATGGCATTTGTTTCCATGCGGCAGTTACAAAAGTTTTATATTCCAGCCCATGGAATATACATTCCGCCAGCCGGAATATAAAACTTAGGTAACTGTTTGCAGAAAACCACTTGCCTGCTCGCGGAAAATCAGCCTTTTCATTCATTCTTTTATTTTTTTTGAAAAAAAATATATTAGCCTATTGTTATTGTAAAATAATATGTATATCTTCGTCCGCAATAAGAGATACCTTAATTCCGCAACACTTTGATTTAAATTAATTTATAAGT
>OKWR01000192.1_pt1 | contig 78130 bp, 62 predicted proteins | sample 1607101 | NCBI WGS metagenome assembly OKWR01 (sample SAMN04414076, study PRJEB24778) | human gut metagenome | material: faecal | host: Homo sapiens
ACTGTCTCACAAGCGACTTGAATATATTATCACTATGGTTTGGTTTTGTCAACAATTTTTTTTGACTTTTTTTGACTTTTTTTCATTTTATAGAATTCTTTTTATTCCAACATATTTTTTATTATTAATACTTTGTATTATTAGAGTAATTTACCCTCTTAACATGCTAAGTCTTTCAATTAAGTCTTATTATCTTATCAACTTTTTGATTATATAAATATTTTTTCACATTTTTTTCATACAATGTACATTTTTTCATCATATTTATCTTTTAGTATATATAGTATCAAAAGTAATTTACTTTTGAGCATTTTTCTTTTTCATATTTTTCCTATATTTCATTAATATTTTTTATATACGTGCTACAGAATGAAATAATAGGTTTTTGAAAAAATTATATTTCTTTTTTATATTTCCTTTTTTATATAATTTTTTCATTTTCTCCTTATACATTGTTTATACCAATACATTTTCGTTGCGGTATACATTACATTTTCCTCATCGTTGTAATGTTAAAAAAATAAGTGTCTCATTATCCGGACACTTATTTTTTTAATCTTTCTATATAATATTTTCTTATCCATAACGTTATATTGTTTTGTTTATATCAAACTAATAGCCTCTGCGATGTTTTTAACTCCGATAAGTTTTATATTATATTTATTCTGTATTCCATCTAGCGATGCCTGTGGCAATATACATATCCCGAAGCCTAACTTGGCTGCCTCTGCAATTCTTTGTTCTGCCATACTTACAGCTCTTACCTCACCCGATAATCCTACTTCACCAAATACAATTGTCTTGCTATCAATTACACTATTTTTATAACTTGACACGATTGCCATAATAATTCCCAAATCTAATGCAGGCTCGTTTAATTTTATTCCTCCTGCAATATTTACATAGGCATCGCAATCATTTATCTGAATTCCGATGCGCTTCTCTAATACTGCCATAAGCAGATTTACCCTGTTGAAATCTGTACCTGCCGCTGTTCTTCTTGGTATTCCGAAATTTGTTCTACATACTAATGCCTGTATCTCAATAAGTATTGGTCTGGTTCCTTCTATTGAGCACGCAATTACAGAGCCTGATGCGCCCTCTGGTTTTCCATTCAGCATAAATTCCGATGGATTTTTTACTTCGTTTAATCCATTTTCATGCATTTCAAATACACCTATTTCATTTGTAGAACCAAACCTGTTCTTTACACCTCTTAATATTCTATATGCTGCGTGTCTGTCACCCTCGAAATAGAGAACAGTATCAACCATATGCTCAAGAACTCTTGGTCCTGCCACTACACCCTCTTTTGTAACGTGTCCTACAATGAATATTGTTATAGACAGCTTTTTAGCCAGCTGCATAAATACATTGGTAGACTCTCTTACCTGACTTACGCTGCCCGGTGCTGATGAAATGTCATTTTTAAACATAGTCTGTATTGAATCAATCACTACTACATCAGGACTAAACTTTTTAATTATCTCTTCTATTATATCTAAATCTGTTTCACATAGAAGTGTCAAGCCATCTTTAAATTCTCCAATTCTGGTTGCTCGTATCTTAATCTGTTTTAATGATTCTTCTCCTGAAACATATAATATGTTTTTACCGTATTCACTAAGATTCCTACATACCTGTAATAATAGTGTAGATTTACCAATTCCAGGGTCGCCGCCTACAAGTATCAGAGAACCTTTCACGATACCTCCACCAAGCACTCTGTCTAGTTCCTCCATACCTGTTTTCGTTCTGTCCTCATTATCTAATGAAATATCTGATAACTGTGTCGGAGTCGGAATATCAGCAATTGTCCTTACAACACTGTTACATTTCTTAATAACCGGTTCTTCAACAAATGTATTCCATTCTCTGCAACCTGGGCATTGTCCTAACCACTTTGAGGACTCGTATCCACACTCCTTACAGAAAAATATACTTCCTTTTGTCTTTCCTGCCATATATAATCCTTTCGTTTTAAATACTAAACCTATGTAAAATTAAAACCTGCCACATATCATATGCGGCAGGCCTCTTGTATACAAATTATTCTTTTACTAATCTTACTTTTGATGTTTCACCTTTATTAATTTCTACACTTATTACTAATTTCCCGCCAAGATTTGCTGTTACCTTACCTACATTTATATCATTTACATATACTTTATATGTTGCACCATCTTCAGCTTCTACTGTAATCTGTGCATCATCTTCACCTTCAATCGTGAAGCATACTTCTGTATCTGATTCATAGAAATTATTAACTGCTGTTCCTGGAACTGATTCATATACGAACATTCCATTTCTCTCTAACTTAGTTATCTCTTTAAAGGTTTTGACTTTATACATATCACCTTTGTGTTCAAAGTCTGATAATTTAGACTTCTCTCCTAACTCATAGTTACCAAAACTAAGTGTTCCATCTGCCTCTGCACGCAATAATTCTTTTACTACTGACATACTATATCCTCCTGCATTTTGTGTATTTTTATTTTATCTTGTTACCAGATACTTCAAATTTCAGTTTTTTGCCACTTACACCTATACTTACTTCGTCACCACTTTTAACATTGCCATCTAATATTTCTTCTGCTAGTTTATCTTCTATCATAGTCTGGAGTTTACGTCTAAGTGGTCTGGCACCATACTTCTTGTCAAAGCTTTCATCTATTATAACATTTTTTGCCGCTCCGGACACCTTAATTTTTATATTAAGCTGTTTTTCTGCACGGTCATAAATCTCATTAAGCATAATATTTAATATCTGCTTCATATTCTCTTTCTGCAATGAATGGAATACAATTATTTCATCAATTCTGTTAAGGAGTTCAGGCTTAAATAATTCTTTTATTTCTTCCATAACACCTTTCTTCATTAATTCATAATTCTTCTCTTCACTTACATCTGTTACAAATCCTAAATGCTTTGGCTCTATTATCTTCTGAGCACCAACATTTGAAGTCATTATGATGACTGTATTCTTAAAATCAACTTTCCGTCCTGTACTGTCTGTAATATGTCCTTCGTCGAGAATCTGTAATAATACATTGAATACATCGGGATGTGCTTTCTCTATTTCATCAAATAATATTACTGAATAAGGATTTCTTCTTACTCGTTCACTTAATTGTCCACCATCATCATATCCAACATAGCCAGGTGGTGAACCAATCAACTTAGAAACGCTGTGTTTCTCCATATATTCCGACATATCTACTCTTATCATAGAGTTCTCGTTACCAAATACAGCTTCTGCCAATGCTTTTGATAATTCTGTCTTACCAACACCTGTAGGTCCTAAGAAGAGGAATGATCCAATTGGTCTGCGTGGATCTTTAAGTCCAACTCTGCCTCGTCTTATTGCATTTGCAACTACCTTGACAGCTTCCTCTTGTCCGACTACTCTATTTGTAAGTGTTGCCTCTAATTTCTTTAATTTAGCTGATTCTTTCTCTGTAAGTTTAGAAACTGGAATCTTTGTCCATATAGATACAACTTCTGCTATATCATTCTCATGGACAACAGGTACATTTTTATTGTCTCTGTTACGTCTGTTATTTATCTCTTCATATTTAGTTTTAAGTTGCTCTTCTTTTGCCATAATCTGTTTGACATCTTTGAATTTTCTACTTCTTATAGCTGCAATTTTGTCCTGTTCTAAATTATCAAGTTCCTTTTTTATATCAATTGTTGATTCTTTAACTGTTAATTTAGCCAGCTTAACTTTAGCCGCTGCTTCATCCATTAAATCTATAGCTTTATCAGGCAGATATCTGTCATTAATGTATCTCTCCGACATATTTACTGCTGCTAATATGGCCTCATCACTTATAATAACATTATGATGTTCTTCATATTTCTCTTTCAATCCATTTAAAATGGCAATTGCCTCTTCTGTCGTAGGTTCATCAACATTTACAGGCTGAAATCTTCTTTCAAGTGCTGCATCTTTTTCAAAATATTTTCTGTATTCATTAACAGTTGTCGCACCGATGATCTGTATCTCACCTCTGGCAAGTGCAGGCTTTAAAATATTAGCTGCATCAATCGAACCCTCTGCACCACCGGCACCGATAATCGTATGGATCTCATCTAAAAATAATAAGACATTTCCGTCTTCTTTAACTTCGTTAATAATCCTTTTAATTCTCTCTTCGAATTCGCCACGATATTTTGAACCGGCTACCATTGCTGCTAAATCAAGTGTAATAAGTCGCTTATCTTTAACTGTATCTGGAACATTTCCATCTACAATTCTTCTGGCTATGCCCTCAACAATTGCAGTCTTACCAACACCAGGCTCCCCGATAAGACATGGATTATTCTTTGTTCTTCTGCTTAGAATCTGAATTACTCTAGATATCTCATCATCTCGTCCCACTACAGGATCTAATTTGCCATCTAATGCATTCGCAGTTAAATCTACTCCAAATTGTTCTAATGCAGATGTCCCCTGACCACCTCGTTGTTTTCTGTCATTTGACACCTGTTGCCCGCCGAATGCTATAGCTATTTCATCTTTAAACATACTCGCTGGTATTCCCATGGTCTCTAATATCTGTGCGTATACATTTTTAAGATTTATATTCATTGTGTTAAGAAGCCTTACTGCAATACAGTCACGCTCTCTTATTAATGCAAGCAATATATGTTCTGAACCAATCAATTCATCGTTAGTCCTTGCAGCATATTTTTCTGCATTTTCTAATACTCTTTGAGCTTTTGGCGTGTATGACGGTTCATCTATTACCAATGTTGTGCTTGTCGGAGTTGTAATGGACTCAATGTATCTTTCAATTTTATCACGTTTAACATTATTATCTCTTAAAATTATTCCTGTTACAGATGATACGTCTTCTAATAATCCCAACAATAAATGTTCTGTTCCTATATATCCATGGCCGCAATTTTCAGATTTATTTTTTGCATAATTTAAAGCCTTCTTAGCTACTTTAGTGTATTTTTCCTTCATGTACTACCTCCACTTTCTTACTAATCATTTTCCCTAAGTACAATCAACGAAACTCATTATATATCTCATTAACAATTTCATGAGCTTCTTCTTCAGTAATATTTTTGCAAATAGCCTTGGCTAAAATGACCTTCATCTCGAATTTCATCTCATCCAAGGCTCTTAATTTGTCAATATCCAATGCAATTATAGCACCATGTCTTCTGTCCAGTTTAAGAAATCCTTCCTGTCTTAGAACTGAATATGCTTTATTAACAGTATGCATATTCACTCCAACATTATCTGCCATTCTTCTTACCGAAGGTAAGGAATCACCTTCCTTTATCTCATCTGTCGCTATGGCAAGAATTATCTGATTTCGCAACTGCATATAAATAGCTTCATCACTATTAAAATCAATTTCTAATACCATATAATCACTAACCTTTCACAGTCACATTTGTTATACTTAGAATATAACAAATGTGACTATTTGTCAAGCTGACTATTTAGTATCATCTCCATCATTTAAGTCTACAAATTCTATTTCAAATGGATCATCCTCTTCCATATTTATAAGATATGGTTCATTTTCATCTGATTTTTTTGATGGATTTTCTAATTTTGCTTTGTTATCTGTTACTTTATCATCTTTTGAAGAAGCATTTTCTTCATTTACTGCCTTGCTATCCGTTGCATCAGCATTTTCTTCTACTGAAGCATTTTCTTCATTTTCCGCCTTGTTATCCATTGCGTCAGTATCTTCTTCCAGAACCTCTTCATTATCTTCTGACTCGGACTCATTCATCATTTCATTTACCTGGGCTGCGAGTTTTTCAGCTTTCATTTCATTTACCTGAGCTACCATATCAAGCTTTAATTCTTTCTGAGCCTGTTCACTTCCGATTTCTTCTAATTCATCTTCATCTTCTTCATCTTCATCATTTTCGTCGATAAAATCTGATTTCTTTGTACGAAGTCTGTATATTAATGCTGCAATACCAATTGCGGCACCGATTACAATAATTCCAAGTATAATAATAATTCTGTTTTTCTTTGAATGATCATTAACATATTCATCATACATATCATCATATTTTCTCTTCATAGCAAGATATTCCTTATTCTCCTCATCCGGCTCATCATCTACTGATTCTGATTTAGCGCCTTCAATAAATCTCTGCATAGTCTGTTCTTTTGAATCATATATGTAGAGTGCTTTCTCGCCATCCCAATTCATTGCATATACAACGTAAAATCCTGAATCTGGTGTTTTAACCCATGCACTTACCTTCTCACCATTTATATCTAATTCTGTCTTTGTATATCCTTCCGGACCAACATAATCATCACCTGTTGGTATAATTGTATAGATTTTCTGTGATGTAGTAATATTAATCATCTTATTTATAGTACCTGAAATTTCATTATAAATATAGAACGATGCATTAGAACCTTGTGCATCATCTGCCAGGCATAAAAGTGTAAGTTCTTTTGCAATTCCCTTTACTGCCGCCACTGTTTCTCCATTATATGTTGTGATGCATTCTTCAAATCCCTCAGGTACAGATACCAATGAAAAATCCTGAATTATATATTTATTAATATCACTTATTAACTTTGGCGAACGATCAAAATCTGTAGTCTGTAATTCACTTGAACTCTCCTGTGGTGATTCAGGATTAGCTGTAGTCTCATTTTCACTTGGTCTTTTTGTATACAGAGTGTATTTACTCTGAGAACCATCTTCCGCAACAACGGTTATCGTTGTCTTATTGTCACCCGGGTCAATTCGTGTTCCTGAAACTTTTGTTGTCGAATTCTTATCTGAAAGTGTCGTTGAAATGACTAATTTAACTGTATTTGCCGGCAAATCAGCTTTATAATCAAATACTTCAGGTGAAAATGAAGGTGAATAACTTACAGTCTGGCTATCTCCACTCTGACTTACAGCCTGAACTACAAGTCCTGACAGGCGACTATCACTTGAAGCTGTAGTTGTTGCATTTATAGTTACTGAGCCATCTGTTTTGTTAATATTAAGTTCCGAATCATCTGCTGTCGCAGCAATACTTGTGCTTGCATTTGAAATCGTAACTGCTGCTGTTCCTGCTTTCTTTAATCTAAATGAAATAGACATCTTGCCTGATGAACCTTCAGCTATATCAAGTATATCCATAACTATTCCGGCAGTTCCACCATTTCCACCACCTACACATTCAAGATAGTTAGTATCATATGCTACCGCTATTTGTGCTACAGCAGCAACTTCTGGTGTAACTGTTACATCAACTGTAACTGTATCACCAACAGAGCCACTTGCAGAAGATACATTAACATTTGCGTTTGCAGCATTTGCCTTGATATTACTCATCATCATGATTGCAAAGCATACAATAATCCCCGCCATAATTTTGCTTAATTTTGATTTCATTTTAATCTCCATTCCGTTTGCACTTATCGTACCTTACTCTGTTATTGACTAATTTTCTTTATTCCTAATATATCTCTCTTAATCTGTGTCATATCTCTTATATCTATTCCATTATTTTTATTAACATCTCCCGCTATCAGCGCTGCACCTGACAGTTTACTGATTCCGAGAATATCTCTCTTCTGACGAGTCATATCTAAAATAGATATCTTACCATCTCCATTGGCATCTCCATATATAACACATATGAATTCCCTTAACTTCTTGCCACTATTATCCGCAATAATGACTCTGTTACCTGTTCCGATAATTCCGTCATTCTTCGTCTTTCCGTCAGACTTATATACAGTCAGTTTGCAATTGCTAAGTGTAAATCTCTGTGAAAGTCCTGCAGCCGTAGTTCCCACTTCTATACCCGTAAGATAATCATTATTAAGTATCTTATATGATGTCGTATAATTTGCTGTCTGTGGTATCGTGGTCGGCTGTGTTGTTTCCTGTGGCTTTGTAGTCGGCTGTGTTGTAGGTTGTGTCGGCTTCGTAGTCGGTTTAGTTGTAGGATTGTTATTATTATCCGCCGCCTTACGGACAACGTTTAATGTATAGGTTCTATTATTACCATTCTTAGCAGTAACCACAACTTTAATCGTATTATTTCCGACTTTAAGTGCTATCTTACCTGTTCCGCTAATACTTGCCTGACTATCAATTGCGGAAGCACTTATCTTAATGCTGTCTACATTATTAGCCACTATAAGATCATAATTCTGTGTGAACTTATCAAATGTAGGAGTTAATGTATATCCATCAATAATTAATTTATCAAGTATGTTATTAGGACTTCCATCACCTGTCGGACAACTGCATGTATTAGCCGGCATATTCTTAAATACCGGTATCTTAAACACCAACGATACACTGTTTTTCATAGAAGAACTGTAAGCCTTTGACATACTGACTGATTCAGATTTAGGTGCTAATATATTAGTCATATACTGATGTGTATATGGAGTCCCTGCGAAGTCGAATTTCTCATAATATACTGTATCCTGGCCAATATTTATATAACCTTTGCCGATATAAATTGCACCACCGACAATTGCATTATACTTAGTATTCCATGGTCTTAACGTTGTACTGTCTGTTTTAGATGCCCATATCAGACCATTTTCTACTGCGCCCCTGCCATTTGCAGTATATGCTCCAATATTGTAGAAATTATAAACATTTCTATATACATTACCGGTTGATGGTGCATAATATCCTGTCACACCACCTGTTGTTCCTGCCGTACCTACCTCCTGTTTAACTCTTGCAGCAAGATGGTATGGACTAACTCCAGACTTCTGGCCGGCTTCCATAAATATTGTTGAATATAATTTACCACTCTGTATCTCAGTCCCACTCATAAATGTACCACTGAGTAATGTATCTACATTGGATTTTTTATGTATACTAGAATTATACGACAGCATTTCAAACTGGAATATATAAGTCTCATCTAAGAAATTACGTGGGTCCATACAATATGCCACTAATTCTTCAGATGCTGCCACCCATGAACTTCCGTCAAATGTAGCCCACTTACCTGTTTCCCAGTTATATGCTCCTCTTGCTAATGATTTCCATGAACTGATTGAACTTGTGTGAACAAGACTTCTTCCAAGTACACTTTCATTCTTAACAACATCGTTCCAGTCATATGATAAATTATCTGCTACAAATATCCAATTCGGATACTTGGCATGAAGTTGTCTTAATTTAACTTTATAACTTTCCGGAAAGCCTTGTTTAGTAAGATATGATTCAAAATCAGCATCAGGAGTATATATAACATTATCAACATCTATATATGCACTATGTACATATCCGGTAAGTTCTACTCCATTGCCTTTGGAATAATTAAATTTTATCTTATACCATACCGCGCCATCACTTGCCTTAGCTTCGTCAATAATGGTAACCTTCTCAGCATTTACAAGCTGGACATTTCGCCCATTATAGGAGAGTTTTCCATTATTAGTTCCAGCTCCGGTTCTTACATTTAATACGTCAGCATTAACCGTTCCTGATTTCTCATTATATGCTAATGTCTTAGAATACTGAAATATCAGAACACCTAACATTGACATCATCAATGCTAGGGAAGCAATAAGCATTTTTCTTTTCTTAGATATTGCCACCTAAAACACCCTTTCGTATATTCAAGCTAAACCTTTTATGCCTCGTCTATAGCTTTTCCAATGTCGTTTCTCATATATTTATTATCGAAATCTATCCATTTTGTTGCTTCATAAGCATTGGCTCTTGCCTCTTTTAAATCTCTTCCTGTTGCTGTTACACCGAGAACTCGTCCGCCGTTTGTAACAATCTTTCCATCTGATAACTTTGTTCCTGCATGGAATACAAAATATGAATCTTTGTCTTTGAAATTATCAAGTCCCTTGATTTCAAAACCTTTCTCATAAGATACCGGATATCCATCTGATGCAAGAACTACACATACAGCAGCATTGTCTTCAAACTGTAACTCAATCTTGTCAAGTGTTCCATCTATACATGCTTCGAATACATCTACTATATCGTTCTTCATTCTTGGTAATACAACCTGTGTCTCAGGATCACCAAATCTTGCGTTGTATTCAAGGACTTTAGGTCCATCCTCAGTAAGCATTAATCCAAAGAATATTATTCCTTTAAATTCTCTGCCCTCTGCTTTCATCGCATCTACTGAAGGCTGATATATGTATTTCTTACAGAATTCATCTACTTCTTTAGTATAGAACGGACTTGGTGAAAATGTTCCCATTCCGCCTGTATTAAGACCTTTATCACCATCTTTGGCTCTCTTATGATCCTGTGCAGAAGTCATTATCTTAATTGTGTTACCATCAACAAATGATAATACTGATACTTCTCGTCCTGTCATAAATTCTTCAACAACGATTGTATTTCCTGCCTGTCCAAACTGTTTATCAAGCATAAGTGTCTTAACACCGTCCATCGCTTCCTCTTTAGTATTACAGATCAATACACCTTTACCAAGGGCAAGTCCGTCAGCCTTTAAAACAATTGGATACTTAGATGTTTCTAAATATTGCATTGCTTTCTCTGCTGAATCGAATGTCTCATATGCTGCTGTTGGAATATTATATTTCTTCATTAAATCTTTTGAAAATGCTTTTGAACCCTCAAGTATGGCTGCATTCTTTCTAGGGCCAAATACTCTTAATCCTGCTTTCTCAAATTCATCTACTACACCACCTACTAAAGGATCATCCATTCCGATAATAGTTAAATCAATAGCTTTCTCTTTTGCAAATGCTACTAATTTATCAAATTCCATGGCTCCGATATCTACACATTCAGCAATCTCTGCAATTCCTGCATTGCCAGGTGCACAGTAAATCTTGTCAACCTTACTGCTCTTAGCTACTTTCCATGCTATTGCATGTTCTCTTCCGCCACTTCCTACTATTAATACTTTCATATGACTAACCTCCGTATGATGTGAATTTTATATTGTCAACCTGATTCTTATTACTCAGTTTTATTTCTATCATTATTTTCCGGTACACCATTTTGCAATTAACTCTACTAATAATACAAAATATTTTATTTGATTATTTAGAAATTAATATTCTGGTATACCAGTCCTTAATTACTCCGAAATAATAACTTTATTATCCTTAATGGATACTTTACCGTTAGCAATCAGATTAATTGCCTCAGGCATTATCTTCCATTCTGCTTCTTCCATTACTCTTCTCTGAAGTATCTCTGGTGTATCATCATTTTTTACTTCTACAGCTTTCTGAAGAATAATAGGACCTGTATCGGTTCCCTCATCTACAAAATGCACTGTAGCACCTGTTAACTTAACACCACGTTTTAATACCTCTTCATGAACATGAAGTCCATAGAAACCTTTTCCACAAAATGCTGGAATTAATGCCGGATGGATATTAATAATCTTATTTCTATATTTCTCAATAAGTTTTGCAGGAAGTACAACCATACAACCTGCTAAAACTATTAAATCAAGATTACACTCATCAAGTCTGTTAATAAGTGCATCGTTAAATTCTTCTCTTGACTCAAAGTCCTTAGGCGAAATACACTCTGCATTTATTCCATTGTTCTTTGCTCTTTCTAAAGCGTATGCATTAGGATTATTACTGATAACTATCTCTATTGAAGCATTTGTAATAATTCCTGCTTTTAACGCATCTATTATCGCCTGGAGGTTTGTTCCTCCACCTGATACTAATACGCCAATTCTTAGCATAATGTAACTCCTTTTTCGCCTGCAACTGTCTGTCCGATTACATATGCTGTTTCGCCTGCTGCTTCAATTGCTTTAACTGTAGCATTAACATCTTCAGGAGCAATTGCAAGCACCATACCGATACCCATATTAAATGTATTATACATCATTTCTTCTGCGATATCTCCGTCCTGTGATAACATCTTGAAAATCGGTGGAATCTCATAGCTGTCTTTCTTAACTTCTGCTCTTATTCCATCAGGTAACATTCTTGGAATATTTTCATAGAATCCACCACCTGTAATATGGCTGCAGCCTTTAATCTTAACACCAGCTTCTTTGATATTTCTTAATGTCTTAACATATATCTTAGTAGGTGCAATTAATGCTTCTCCTAATGTCTTACCTAATGAATCATAATATGTATTTAAAGATTCCTGTGTCATATTGAATACTTTTCTTACAAGTGAGAATCCATTACTATGTACACCTGACGAAGCGATACCAATTAATGTATCTCCTGCTTTAATATCTTTACCTGTAATTAAGTCTTTTTCATCCACAACACCAACTGCAAAACCTGCAAGGTCATATTCATCAACTGGATAGAAACCAGGCATCTCTGCTGTCTCGCCACCGATTAATGCTGCATTAGACTGTTTACATCCCTCTGCTACACCGCTTACTATTGTAGCAATCTTCTCAGGTTCATTCTTACCACATGCAATATAATCAAGGAAGAATAATGGTTCTCCACCTGCACATGCGATATCGTTTACACACATTGCAACACAGTCAATACCTACTGTATCATGTTTATCTAAAAGAAATGCTATCTTAAGTTTTGTACCTACACCATCTGTTCCTGATACTAATGTTGGTTTCTCCATATTCTTAAATGCTTCCATGGAAAATGCTCCTGAGAAGCCTCCGATATTAGTTAAAACTTCAGGTCTCATTGTACCTTTAATATGCTCTTTCATTAATTCTACTGATTTGTATCCAGCTTCAATGTCAACTCCGGCTTTCTTGTAATCCATTGTAATATACCTCTTTCTGTTTTATTTGCATTATATTTTCAACACATTACTGTCTGTAACATTAACATGTTTTAATCTACATCTGTTTTAAATATTCTTTATAGCCTATCTCTTCTAATTTAGCAGCTTTTGCACTTACTTTATCTTTAAGTCCCTGCTTGTAGTCTTTCAATTTCTTTAAAAGCTCATCATCTGATACTGCTAAAATCTTAGCTGCCATAAGTCCTGCATTAGCTCCACCATTAATAGCTACTGTTGCAACAGGAATTCCCTGTGGCATCTGAACGATTGAATAAAGTGAATCAACACCACCTAATGATTTAGTATGAATTGGGACACCTACAACCGGTAACTGGAATATAGCTGCTGCCATTCCCGGCAAATGCGCTGCACCGCCTGCACCTGCAATGATAACCTTTATACCTCTTTCTTCAGCATGTGTCGCATAATCATAAAATACATCCGGCATTCTGTGAGCTGATATAACTGTCATCTCATAATCAATACCAAACTCTTCTAAAATCTCTGCTGCCTTGCTCATTACGTCAAGATCTGAATCACTGCCCATTAATATTCCAACTTTTGCCATTGTAATAATATCTCCTTTCATATATGCAAGTTATATTCTTATATAGTCTACCACAACATAAAACCTTTCGCAATAATAAGACACATTCCTAACCATAAAATACCATTAGAAATTGTTCCAATCCAAGAAAATATATAAAATTTATCTTTTTCCTTAAAACTCTTTAATCCACTTATAAGTCCTGCTGTGGCAAATAGAAATGACATAGTTCCTAAGCCGCCTGCTAATGTTCCCGCAGCTCCGGACTTCTTATAAGAAATAATAACACCTGCGACAACTGTAACTAATGCTATAATTGCAAGTATTACTGAAATAATTCCACCACGTGTATTATTCTTATTCGTAAATTTATATCCATGTCTCTCAGTTCTCATATTAATCCTCATTTCTAATTTTATTTAATACCGCATATACCACATAGCCTAATGCTCCACCAATTGTATTAAGAATTAAATCGTCTACATCAAATATGCCAATCATAAAATACAGCTGGATTACTTCTATACACAAGCTAAACATAAATGTTGTAAAAACAACTTTAATAAATGAAATCCTACGTTTAAATATATATGGCACAAATAAACCAAACGGCATAAAGCACGCTATATTTCCAAACAGATTCAAAACTGCCTTGTAAGTTCTTGTGCCACCTAACATATTATAAAATCGCTTTATCTCAGCAAGCGGTTCTAAGTTATATCTGTAAACTCCTCCATTTGTTCTTCCAAATCCTTCTGATACAAGTAAGAAGTACAGTACACATAGCATATATAATACAAATAGCAAACGACTAACTATTATCAGCCGTTTGCTCTTTTCTTTCTTCTTTCTCATATTAAAAAGTTATGTCCGATTTATCTCTTAGAAGCTTTGCACCACCGATTATTGTCATAATACCGGCTGTCACCCCTGTTATTATCATAATGATACCAAGAGCTATATTTCCTGCACCAACACTTTTCATAGATTTATAAATTCTTTCCATGTCAACCTCCATTTATTTAACGCCATACTGTTCATAATATGCATCTATTGCTTTCTTTAATTCATCATCGATAATTACTTTGCCTTCACATTCTTTGTTGTATAAGTGTTCAACAACTTCTTCCATTGTAACAATTGCCTTGCCCTCGAAGCCGTATTTATCCTTAATCTCATCTAATGCGCTCTTTGTTCCGCCTAAACCTACTTCCATACGGTTAAGTGAAACCATAAGTCCGATGATTTCAACATTTGCTGCACCCTTAACCTTTGGAACTGTTTCTTCCATAGATTTTCCTGAAGTTGTAACATCTTCAATCATAACAACTCTGTCGCCATCTTTAAGCTTTGTTCCTAAAAGTCCGCCTTTATCTGCGCCATGATCCTTCTCTTCTTTTCTGTCAGAGCAATAGCGAATCTCTTTACCATATAATTTACTATATGCAATTGCTGTTACTACTGCAAGAGGAATACCTTTATATGCAGGTCCAAAAAGAACATCAAAATCATCTCCGAAATTATCATGAATGGCTTTGGCATAATATTCACCAAGTCTTGACAACTGACTTCCTGTAACATAAGCTCCTGCATTCATAAAAAATGGTGATTTTCTTCCACTCTTTAATGTGAAATCGCCAAATTTTAAAACATCACTTTCCACCATAAATTCTATAAACTCTTTTTTATATTGTTCCATTCCGACCTGCTCCATTCTTCTTTTATATTTTTGAAAATTCTATCATATAATTTTTTTATTTTCAAGATACGATTAAGAAAAGTTATTTTATCTGTTTACTATGCCAATCAGTTCATTAATATCATCACAGTTATGTGCCTGCATATATTTCTCTATGCCGTCAACTATCTCAACTGTTGTATAAGGATTGAAGAAATTAGCTGTTCCAACTGATATAGCTGTCGCACCTGCTAATATGAATTCAACCGCATCTTCGTAATTAGCAATGCCGCCCATACCTATAATAGGTATCTTTACGGCATTAGCTACCTGATTAACCATTCTTACTGCAATAGGTTTGATTGCTGGACCTGAAAGGCCACCAGTCTTATTAGCTAATGCAAAGGTCTGTCTGTTAATGTCAATCTTCATACCTGTTAATGTATTAATAAGTGATACCGCATCAGCTCCGGCTTCTTCTACTGCTTTTGCCATAACTGTTATGTCAGTAACATTAGGACTTAATTTCATTATTACAGGTTGTTTTGCAATCTTCTTAATCTCTTTAGTTATTGCATATGCTGTTTTAGCATCCTGTCCAAAACCTATTCCACCCTCTTTAACATTAGGGCAGGAAATATTTATCTCTAACATATCAACTGGCTCATCGCTTAATTTTTCCACTACATCAAGATATTCTTCTGTGGTTTTTCCACATACATTAACGATAATCTTTGTATCATATTGCTTTAGAAATGGAATGTCTCTTTTAACAAACACATCAATTCCGGGATTCTGAAGCCCGATTGCATTCAACATTCCACCATGAGTTTCTGCAATACGTGGTGTAGGATTACCAGGCCATGGCACGCTTGCCACACCTTTTGTTACTACTGCGCCCAATTTATTCAAATCTACAAACTGACTGTATTCCATTCCTGAACCAAATGTTCCTGAAGCTGTCATAACAGGGTTCTTAAATTCTACTCCTGCAATATTTACTGTTGTATTCATTAGATTTCAACCTCCCTTGCTTCAAAAACCGGACCATCTGTACAGATTCTTGTATTATTCACATGTGTATGCTCATCTTTATCCTTAGTCTTACATACACAGCCAAGACAGGCACCTATTCCACACGCCATTCTCTCTTCAAGTGAAATCTGCGCTTCAATGTCTTTATCAATAGCAAACTGTTTAACTGCCCTAAGCATCGGCATTGGTCCACAGGCATAAATAATATCACCTGAAATATTATTTTCCCTGATTGCATCTAATATATTTCCCTTAACACCTGCTGAACCGTCTTCTGTAGATATAAATACATCTCCATACTGTTTCAATTCATCTAAGAGGAATAATTCATTTCTATATCCGACTACAATATTTATCTTGCAATTATATTTTCTTTTAAGTTCTTTAGCAAGTTCAACGATTGGTGGTACACCTATTCCACCTGCTACAAGTATTGCGGTCTTATTCTTAAGTGTGTATCCATTTCCCAAAGGTCCTAATATCTTAACCTTTTCATCACTTAATAACTTAGAAAATTCATCTGTTCCTTTTCCGACAACTCTGTATACAATTCGCAGCTTAGTCTTATCCTCACTTATTTCGCAGATGCTTATGGGACGAGGTAATAATGTTGCACCATTCTTAGAATATACTGATATAAACTGTCCTGCTTTAGCTTCTTTTGCTACTTCTGTCTTAATCCACATACTGTAAATGTCTGTGGATATTTCTTCCTGTCTTATGACAATAGCTTCTTCTACTTTCATATTTCCTCATTTCTTTGCAATCTGATATTAAATGTTTTCTGTTATATCTTTAATCATAAATTCTACTGCTGCTCTTGATGCATCTGCATAATTCAATTCGCCAAATGATGCATACTGTTCCTGCTTGTATGCTGCAATAATTCCTCTTGAAGAATTTACAATTGCACCAAGTCCATCTTCGTTAAAGTATGGTGCAAGATCTTTGGCTTTTCCACCCTGTGCGCCATAACCAGGTACAAGAATATATGTCTTTGGCATAATCTTTCTTAAAATCTTACCCATCTCAGGATAAGTTGCACCTACAACGGCACCAACATAGCTATAAGAATCACCCATATGACTCTCGCCCCATTCAGCAACTTTTTCGCCTACTAATTCATATAAAGGTCTGCCATCTACTAATCTGTCCTGAAATTCTCCACTTGATGGGTTAGATGTCTTAACAAGGACAAATATACCTTTCTTAGTCTCCTTACACACATCGATAAATGGATTAACTCCGTCACTTCCAAGATATGGATTAACTGTTACAAAATCTTCATCAAAAGGTGTTATAACTTTACTTCCGACTTTAACATTTCCAACGTGTCCAACTGCATAAGCTGCTGATGTTGAACCAATATCTCCACGTTTAATATCTCCGATTACTACTAAATCTTTTGACTTTGCATAGTCAACAGTCTTCTTAAATGCCTTAAGACCCTCTATTCCAAACTGTTCGTACATAGCTATCTGAGGCTTAACAGCAGGAATAAGGTCATATGTTGCATCAATAATTCCTTTATTAAACTGCCATATTGCTTCTGCTGCACCCTCTAATGTCTCACCATATTCGTCAAATGCTTTCTTCTGAATGAATTCAGGTACATAATTAAGCATAGGATCAAGTCCTACTACTATAGGTGCATTTAATTTTTTAATTTTTTCTACAAGTTTGTTAATCATTACTAATTCCTCCTGTTACTTATAAGTTAATCTCATTCTATGTTATTGCTGATTATTACTGTCTATATACGATTTGTCCATGGTGAATTGTGCATTCAACAACACCTGTTACTTTCTTGCCATTAAATGGTGTATTCTTACCTTTTGATGCGAAATCATTCACATCAATGACATATTCTTTATCAGGATTGAAAATCATAATATCTGCAATCTTACCCTCTTCTATGCTTCCTCTGTCTATTCCTAAGACTTTGGCAGGATTATAGCTCATCTTCTCTACCATCTGCATAGGTGTAAGATATCCTTTTAATACTAATTCTGTATGTGTAAGAGATGCTGAAGTCTCTAATCCGACTATACCAAATGGTGATTTTTCAAATCCTCTGCTCTTCTCTTCTTCACTATGTGGGGCATGGTCTGTTGAGATAACGTCCATAATTCCATTCATAAGTCCCTCTCTTAATGCCTCAACATCAGCTTTGCTTCTAAGAGGTGGATTCATCTTATAATTGCCGTCATCTTCCTTAATATCATCTGTTGATAATATAAAATGATGTGGGCAAACCTCACCTGTTACTGATATGCCATCTTCCTTTGCTTCCTTAATCATTCGTACACTGTCAGCAGTTGAACAATGGCAAAGATGTAATTTAACTTTAGTCTCCTTAGCAAGTAAGATATCTCTTGCAACAATAATGTCCTCTACAGCGTTACTTATTCCTTTTAAGCCAAGTTCTTCTGCCTTAGAATCCTTATTCATGACACCGCCTGCCACAAGGTTAATATCTTCGCAGTGGGCCATAACAGGTATATCGCATTTTCTTGCTAAATTCATCGCATCACGATATATATTAGAGTCCATAACTGACTTGCCATCTTCACTTATGGCACATATTCCTGCTTTCTTCATTCCCTCTATGTCAGTAAGTTCCTTGCCCTCCTGACCTATTGTGATTGCACCAACAGGCAGAACAGTAATTACTGCTTCTTTAGCAGCTCTTCTTACTATCTCTTCTACTTTTCCAGGATTATCCGTAGGTGGCTTAGTATTAGGCATAGGACATATAGTCGTAACTCCACCTCTTGCCGCTGCCTTTGCTCCTGTTTCTATTGTCTCCTTATATGTTAATCCCGGGTCTCTTAAATGTACGTGTAAATCTATTAAGCCTGGCATTACATAACAGCCTGCTGCATCTATTACCTCTGTATCTTTTGCAACTTCATTTTCTTCTATCTTCTTACATATTCTAGATACTTTGTCATTCTCAATATAGATGTCTGTTATCTCATCTATTTTATTCTTAGCATCAATTAATCTTCCATTTCTGATTAATAATCCTGACATATTACTCCTTTCATTAATCACGTATTGCTTCTTCAAGTGTTTTCTTATCTATTATAGTTCTGTTATCCATAGTCTTCATAATGTCTTTAATCTGTACCGACTCATTGGTCTGTTCTAAATTATAGACTTTATTATTGTTAAAGCCAAGAACCACAGGCTTTAATAGGTTGTCCCTGTTCTCAGTAAGTACAAGCCCTTTTTCTCCGTTAGTAAGTTCTACGCACACACCAGGGTTAAGTATATTTATAGATGCAGTCAAAGCATTTATAAGTTTACGGTCCACCGAATTACCCTCATACAGACTCTTAACAACTCTGAATTCTGAAGTTGGCTCTTCATCTAACTTCATAGCTGTAAGCCGGTCATAAGTATCAGCTAAAATAAGTATCTTAGCCTGGGTAGTCAGATTCTTCTCTCTGCCCTCATAGACATTACTGCCAAGTCCGTATACTTCTCTCTGTACAGTCGCAATTATACGTCTTATTCCCTGAGGTATGTTAGCCATCTCTAACATATTATTCTCCTCTGCAAACGCAATTCTTACAGATTCCCTGTCATCATCATTATATTCGTTACTGCATGCTATCTTATTATTGACTAATAATAACAAGACATCATGAATAAGTGCTGCCATAACTAATTCTCGCATATCGTTAGAGCTTTCATTCATATTTCTGCCAATCAATGCACATAGTATTGCTACATTTAACGAATGTTTATATACATAATCTTCAGGACTCCTGAGATTCTGTGTGAAATTAATCTTCTTGTATCCTCTTCCATATGTAGCTATTATTAAATCAGCCATTTTCTCTAAATTCTTTGGTTCTTTTCTACTTACTAATGCCTGTAAGTCTTCTTTAATTCCAAACACAGCCATTGCCTGAAATCTTTCAAATTCCACATCTTCATCAGACATAGGTGGTAATGGTTCTGCCGGCTCTAATATATATATTCCAATCAAATCAAAATTCTTTATACTGGCTATACCCTGCTCTGTTAATTTCGTATCCCTACCATACAACAATACGCCTGTTTTACTATATATTGGTTTAGCCAGACGCATTCCCTGCTTTAATTCTTCTGTCTTTACAAAAAGCAATTGTATACCTCCAATTTTTCATTTGGAATAATTATAACCTAATTCTTATTAAAAATAAATATTTATTTTAAATATAACCCATTGTTCTCAATATAAATATCCATGCCGTTATGGTAAATGCTGACATAAGTGTTGTTAATACTACAATACTTGATGAAAGCACACCTTCATGATTCATATTTTTAGCCATTATGTAACTCGTCGCTGTTGTTGGTGCTCCAAGCATTATAAGTGCAGCTACAATCTTCTCAGGTTCAAAACCCATCGCTACTGCTACTGGTAAGAATATCAATGGCTGTATTACTAACTTAATCGTTGTGGCAATTATGGTAGGTTTTAATTTCTTAATTGCTTTTCTTCCCTCAAAGCCTGCACCAATTGCAATTAATGCCATAGGCGAGGTAAGTGAGCCGATACTGTTAATAGTCTTATACATTATCTTTGGAAATGTAATATCGAAATATGATAAAATCATTCCGCCAAGTATACTAAGTATAATAGGATTCGTACAAATTCCCTTTACCGCTTTCTTAAGATTCTTACCAAGTTCATTTTCTTTCATATCGGGTGATTCAAACGTCAGTACAATTACCGCAAATATGTTATATAGAGGAACTGAACCAAGCATCATAAGCGGTGCCATCTTAGCATTTCCACTTATATTCTGTAAAAGTGCGATTCCAAGTATGGCAGCACTTCCACGATATGCCCCCTGGACAAATTCACCAACTATATTTTCATCAGAAGCATTTTTCTTCTTGCAGAAAAGCTTCGCAAGTGTCCAGATAACAGTTATGCATATTATGGTTGAAAGCGCACAATAGAGAACATATTTGCCATCAAATGTATTTTTGATATCACAATCCATCATATTAAGAAGCAAAAGACATGGTAGTGTTACATTAAAATTAAATTTATTCGATACCTTTATATATTCTTCATTTAACATTCCAGTTCTTCTTAAGAAATAGCCTACAACCATAACTAAGAATACTGGCATAGTTGCATTCAGACTGTATATGAGATTGCTCAATTTGTTTCCTTCTTTCTATTTTGCGAACTGGCTATTATAAAGATTAGCATAAAATCCATTCTTCGCTAACAATTCCTCATGATTACCCTGTTCGATTACGCTACCGTCTTTCATAACTAAGATTGTATCTGCTTCCTTAATGGTTGAGAGACGATGTGCAACTATGAAGCTTGTTCTTCCTTTCATCATCTTTGCAAATGCACTCTGTATCTTCTGTTCAGTTCTGGTGTCTATTGATGATGTTGCTTCATCAAGTATAAGCATTGGTGGTAAGCAGAGCATTACTCTCGCTATACATAAAAGCTGTTTCTGTCCCTGTGAGAGACTTCCACCATCTTCTGTAATATATGTGTCATATCCATCTTTTAATCTCTTAATAAAGCTATGGGCATGTGATGCTTTAGCTGCCACTATCATTTCTTCCTCTGTAGCATCAGGTTTACCCATACAGAGATTTTCACGAATAGTTCCCTCTTTTAACCAGGTTTCCTGTAATACCATTCCATATGAACTTCTAAGGCTGTCTCTTGTGATATTTCTTATGTCTGTCCCCTCTACCTTAATGCTTCCACTATTCACATCATAGAAACGCATAAGCAGGTTAATTACAGTAGATTTACCACAACCTGTAGGTCCTACTATCGCCACTCTCTCACCTGGTTTGACTGAGAGATTGAAATTCTCAATGAGTTTCTTCTCAGGAACGTATGAGAAATATACATTTTCTAATTCTAACGTGCCATCTACATCTGTATCCTTAAGAACCCTTGCATCCTCATTATCAGGAATCTGTGGTTCTTCTTTAATAAGTGCAAATATTCTTGCCGCACACGCAAGTGCATTCTGGAGTTCTGTTACAACACCAGAGATTTCATTAAATGGCTTTGTATACTGGTTAGCATAACTTAAGAAGCAAGATAACTGTCCAACCGTAAATGCAGGATTAGTAATTACCGTAAATGCACCTGTTATTCCGACACCTGTATATACTAAACTGTTTACAAATCTTGTTGATGGATTAGTAATTGATGAGAAGAATATTGCCTTTAAAGACCATTTCTGTAAACGTCCATTAATCTCATCAAACTGTTCTAAAGCTTCATCTTCGTGTCCAAATGCCTGAACAACTTTCTGGTTACCAATCATTTCATCAATAAGCGCAGTCTGTTCACCTCTTGTTTCAGACTGAAGTCTGAACATTCGATAAGTTTTCTTCGCTATAAAACTTGCAACAAATAATGATATAGGTGTAATAAGTACAACTACAAAAGTTATCTTGACATTTATGGTAAGCATAAATATAAGAGTTCCAAGAATCGTAATAACACCTGTGAATAGCTGTGTAAATCCCATTAACAAACCATCTGCAAATGTATCAACGTCTGTAATTACACGACTCACTATATCTCCGTGTGAATGTGAATCAATGTATTTTAATGGAAGAATCTCTAATTTCTCGAATGCATCCTTTCTTATATCTCTGATTACTCCATAAGTTATCTTATTATTGCAAATGTTCATTATCCATTGTGACAATGCTGTTAAACCGACTACTATTATTATCTTCTTAACAATTGCATATACTGCCGAAAAATCTACATTTCCTTTTCCAACAATCAAATCTATGGCATCACCTGTAAGGATAGGTACATAAAGTGTCATAGCTACCGTAGCTGCTGCAAATATCACAGACAAAACTACATAAAACATATATTTTTTGATATATTTAAGCACTTCTTTAAGTGTTTTAGACTGTGAATAGCCTGATTTATTATTCTTAGCCATAATTATTTACCTCCCTTTTCATCTTTAGATATCTGAGAATAATGAATTTCTCTGTATTCCTCACATTTTTCAAGAAGTTCTTCGTGAGTTCCAATCATAACGATTTGTCCGTCATCTAATACTACTATTTTATCTGCATGCTGAATGGAAGATGTTCTCTGTGATACGATAAATACTGTCATCTTACCTTCCATAGATGCAATGGCTTTTCTGAGCTTCGCATCTGTAGCAAAGTCAAGTGCTGATGCACTGTCATCTAATATAAGAATCTGTGGTTTCTTCACTAATGCTCTTGCAATTGTAAGTCTCTGTTTCTGACCGCCTGAAAGGTTCTTACCGCCCTGTTCAATCATTTCATCTAATTTATCAGGCTTCTGTTCAACGAATTCTCTGGACTGTGAAATGTCTAATGCTTCATAGATTTCTGCATCTGTTGCATTTTCATTTCCCCATTTCATATTATCTCTGATTGTACCTTTGAACAGAACAGCTTTCTGCATAACCATTCCGACAATATCTCTTAACTTCTCTACAGGCTGGTCTTTGACATTTACACCATTTACCTTAACTTCTCCGCCTGTTGCATCATAGAAACGCGGAATCAGATTAACGATTGAAGATTTACCACAGCCTGTACCACCTATGATACCAACTGTTTCACCACGTTTAACCTTGAAGTCAATATTACTAAGTGCATCTTCACCTGCATCTTTGTATTTAAGATATACATTATTAAATTCTACTGCGTATTCTGATGAATTGTCACCAAGCATAACTTCTGTCTTATCGCATACTGATGCTTTTACATCGAATATACTCTCTATTCTGTTAGCACTCGCAAGTGCTTTTGTACACGAAATAATTAAGTTCGCAACCTTGACAACTTCTACAAGTATCTGTGACATATAGTTTACAAGTGCGACAACCTGTCCCTGACTTATTGCACCGCTGTCTACTCTTATCGCTCCAACATAGATAAGTGCCACGATACCGCCATTAATAATTATATAAGTAATTGGATTCATCAATGCTGAAATGCGTCCAACATACATCTGTATCTTAGTAAGTGCCGCATTGCTTTCATTAAATCTTTCTACTTCATTTTTCTCTTTATTAAATGCTCTGATTACTCTTACACCTGTAAGATTCTCTCGTGTTCCAAGTAACACTCTGTCAAGTCCTGCCTGAACTTTCTTATATAATGGAATACTTACAAACATTATTGCAAATACAACAATACAAAGTAATGGAATTGCCACAACAAATATTAATGCAGCTTTCACATCTATTGTAAATGCCATTACCATCGCACCAACAACTACGAATGGTGAACGAAGTAACAAACGAAGAACTAAGTTAACACCATTTTGTACCTGATTAACATCACTCGTCATTCTGGTTATAAGTGTTGATGTCCCGAGAGTATCTATCTCTGAAAATGATAATGACTGGATATGTCCAAATAACGCATGACGTAACTTTGTTGCAAAACCTACTGCTGCCTTTGCCGCAAAGAACTGTGCCGTAATAGAGCACACAAGTCCGATTATACCTAAAGCAATTAAGACAAGACACATCTTAACTATATATGGCTTATCTGCATGCCCGATACCTTTGTCAATTACTGCCGCCATTACTAATGGCACAAATAGTTCAAATGTCGCTTCTAACAACTTAAATAAAGGGCTTAATACACATTCTTTCTTATAATCTTTTAAGTATTTCATTAATGATTTCATTTTCCTTAAGACTCCTTTTTATTATATTTCCCAAGGAGTATTTTCCTTGCTATCTTTATTGCCGTCTTTCATCTTTAATTCAGGATTAATTACACTAACCTTAGTATTAGCAGGAATTGATGCAGTTATGAATGCATTTCCCCCGATTACCGTACCTTTTCCAATTACTGTTTCTCCTCCAAGAACCGAAGCACCTGAATATATTGTAACATTATCTTCTATTGTAGGATGTCTCTTCACGTCTCTAAGCTGCTGGCCACTTCTGGTAGATAATGCACCAAGAGTAACACCCTGATATAATTTAACATAATCACCTATTATAGTCGTCTCTCCGATTACCACTCCTGTACCATGGTCGATGAAGAAATATTTACCAATTGTTGCACCTGAGTTAATATCAATTCCTGTCTTGCCATGTGCATACTCTGTCATAATTCTAGGTATGAAAGGAACATTCTGAACATAGAGTTCATGTGCAAGTCTGTATACATATATTGCAAATAATCCCGGATAAGATGAGATTATTTCCTCTTTACTCTTAGCCGCAGGGTCACCGTCAAAGCCTGCCTGAACATCCATAAGAAGCATATTCTGTATGTATGGTAATTTCTTAATGAAATTAAGTGATATGGTTTCTGACTTTTTCTCAATCTCTTCATCACTTAATCCCTTTTCATTCTCGTAGCTCATCGCTAATAAGACCTGTTTATTAAGTCTGTCTTTTATATTTACTAATTCATTTCCAACAAAATAATCTGCAAATGAATAACTAAGATTAAAGTCCTCGAAATATCCCGGGAAAATGATTCTTCTTAAATCTTTGATTATTCCTATAATTTCATTTCTGCTAGGCAGACGCATTGTCTTATTAAGGCAAAGTAATTCTGAATTTCTATAATTATCTGTAATCTTTGCAACTGTGTCAATTAGCTGCTGTTCGTTTTCTGTTATTTTATTATTTTTGCATGAATTATCCATATTAATCCTCATTTCTGAGCGATTTATCGCGAAGAGGCGAAGAGAAATTCGCACAGGCGATTTCTCTTCTGCCATAATGGCTATTTGCTTTCGCTCCGAAACAAATAGCTGTGTGAAAAATAATCGCATCAGCATTATTTTTCACACTTATCCTCATTTCTGAAAATATATTTTAATATACGCTAAACAAATACAAAATATATGGAAGATAGCCATAATTTCACAAATGTCTAATAAGTATACTACATAAGTAGGAAAATATCAAAGAATTTAGCTAAAAAGAATATACTATACAATATTATATGCCACTTTAAGCAATGTTCTCCTGTCAAATAAACAAAAAGTGGCAAGACATAATATAACGTCTGATTAAATGTAAAGTCTATTGAACTCTATTCACTTAATCAGCTTATATTAATATCTTAACCACTCTTTAAACCGCTCTTTAAACTAATTTTATATCAGATAAACCAAGCATAATCTTAACGAAGCTGAATACTAATCCGGATATCATTTATTTAAAATTATAGTTTCTGTAATTTCTAACCCACTATAAGATATGCAAAATATCCTGCATAAGCGATTAACATTATTATTCCCGCCATTCTGCCTAGCTGTTTCTTTCTCACTACTCCTAAGAATAATAATACCGCTGCTGCAATCGCAACAATTCCATCAATTACAAAGTTCGTGCTGTATGGTACTGATTTGATAAGACTGGTTGTACCTAATACAAACAGAATGTTAAATATATTACTTCCTACAATATTACCTATGGCAATATCAGCTTTTCCCTTTATTCCTGCTGTCACTGATGTGATTAATTCAGGAAGTGATGTACCAAATGCAACTATTGTAAGTCCGATAATTCTGTCGCTTATACCAAGAATCTTAGCTATTTCTGTTGCCCCATCAACTGTTAGGTCACTACCTATAACAATTGCTGCCATACCGGCTAATGTGATAAATATTAATTTTATCATTGAATCTTTCTTTCCATCGTAGGCTTCGCCCTCTTCTACGATTCCGTCTGACTTGCCACTCTTAGCCATTTTAATCAGATACACAAAGAAAAGAATAAATAATGCCCATAAAATTATTCCTGATACGAAACCTAACTTACCCTGAGTTCCACCTATAACAACTAAAACAGTTGTTATAAATATTACAAAAGGAATCTCATAATAAACTGTAGACTTAGCTACTTTAAGGACCGTTATACAGGATGTAATACCAAGTATCAGAAGAATATTCATTATATTACTTCCTATTATATTACCAATTGCAATTCCCGTATTTCCTTTAATTGCTGAACTTATACTTATAGCAGCCTCTGGTGCTGATGTACCAAATGCTACTATTGTAAGTCCTATTACTAACTGTGGTATTCCTAATTTATCAGCAATTTTAGATGCACCCTCTACGAAATAATCTGCACCTTTAATAAGCAGGACAAAACCCACAACCAATAGAACTAAATTGATTAAGAAATTCATATTTTACCTCTTTTCCGGGCGACTTGTCAGCGATTTAGCTTTGAGAAATTCATAAATTCATATAACTGATTTTCCACTTGCCATAATACTAATTGAATACTAATTGTTTTCGCCCTGAAACAATCATTCATCTAAAAATCAGCAACTTCCAAAATAAAATTGAATTGAAAATGCAAAAAACGAGACTTCATAAAATCTATGATTATCATCACTGTCACTCATAAATTTTATCAAAGTCTCGCCATTTAATTACGATACGGATATTTTCATATCGGGTATGTCGACATCGTACACACAACATTTGTATGCCGGCTACTCCCTTTTACAGGTATTCTATTCAATTGTCATTTGTAATTTCTGTCATCACTTAGTTATGTACTATATCAGTTTTGAAATATTCTGTCAATTACTTCTAATGCTATTTTTTCATTCGTCATTACACCTAGCTGTCCATTATATAAGAATAGTGTTATCTTAGTGTTTCTTCCATTTGAATCATATTCATATCTTATCTTTCTGCCGTCAGGAGTAATGTCTGCCGTCTTATTTCCGATAATGTCATATTCATATGTTGTAGTCTGTCCTGCTTCATTAGTCTCTGTAAGAACATTTCCATATTTATCATATGTATATGACTTTGTTCCTCCGAGGGCATTTGTCTTAGTTAATGTTCTTAACAAGGCATCGTGTGTATAAACGGTAGTGCCTCCAAGGGCATCTGTCTCGCTGACCACACAGCCTGTTCCGTCCATTTGTCCTTTTTTATGTCAAATAAATTTCAAATCTTTCGTCTTTTTTCTATCATCTGTCACTTTATTTTCCCATTTAATTCGTTGTTATTTACACCGCAGTATGTTATAATATCAGTATAATTTTGTTGCCTTTTTCATATAGTGATTAGTGGTAAAAGTGTACTTTGCACTTAAGTATTATTTTTGAAATTTCAATAATTAGAAACATTATTTCAGGCAACAAGGAATGGAGGTTAAGTATGGCAAGATTTACATTACCAAGAGATTTATATCATGGCAAAGGTTCTATAGATGAACTTAAGAACCTTAAAGGTACAAAAGCTGTTGTAGTAGTTGGCGGTGGCTCAATGAAGCGCTTTGGTTTTCTTGATAAAGCAGTCGATAATCTTAAAGCTGCCGGTATGGAAGTTGAACTTATCGAAAATGTCGAACCTGATCCAAGTGTTGAAACAGTTATGAGAGGTGCAAAGGTTATGCAGGACTTTGAACCTGACTGGATTATTGCAATGGGCGGTGGTTCACCAATTGATGCAGCTAAAGCAATGTGGGCATTTTATGAATATCCTGATGTCACATTCGAAGAACTTTGTATTCCTTTTAATTTTCCAACACTTCGTACAAAAGCTAAATTCTGTGCTATTCCATCTACATCAGGAACCGCTACAGAGGTTACTGCTTTCAGTGTAATTACTGACTATGCTAAAGGTATCAAATATCCATTAGCTGATTTCAATATTACACCAGATGTTGCAATCGTTGACCCTGATCTGGCTGAAAAGATGCCTCCAAAACTTACTGCACATACAGGTATGGATGCAATGACTCACGCAATCGAGGCATATGTTTCAACATTACATTGTGATTATACTGACCCGCTTGCACTCCATGCAATTAAGATGATTCATAATGATTTAATTAAATCATATAATGGTGATATGGAAGCCAGAGACAGAATGCATAATGCACAATGCCTCGCAGGTATGGCTTTCTCTAATGCATTACTCGGTATAGTCCACTCAATGGCGCATAAAACAGGAGCTGCATATTCAGGTGGACATATTGTTCATGGCTGTGCAAATGCAATGTATCTTCCTAAAGTAATTAAATATAACTCAAAGAATCCTGAAGCAGCCGTAAGATATGGAGAAATTGCTACTTTCATTGGTCTGAAAGGAGATTCTACAGAATCTTTAGTGGATGCACTTATTAAAGAGCTTAAATCTATGAATGAAGCACTCAATATTCCTAAATGCATTAAAGATTATGAGGGTGGAATAATTGATGAAGCCGAGTTCAATTCTAAATTATCAGATGTTGCTGCTCTTGCAATTTCAGATGCCTGCACAGGTTCTAACCCACGTATTCCAACACAAGAGGAAATGGAGAAATTACTTGATGCCTGCTTCTACGATAAAGAAATTGATTTCTAATGTTATATTTTTAACTAATTTGCAAAAAACTCTTGATAAAATACCGCTATCGTATGTATAATGTCTTTTAATGATGAAATATCAAAGAAAAATATACAGAAAGTGGAGACTATTGAAATGGTAAAAGTAGTTAAATTCGGTGGCAGTTCACTTGCCAGCTCACAACAGTTTAAAAAGGTTGGAGAAATAATCCATGCTGAGGAATCAAGAAAATATATCGTTCCATCTGCACCTGGAAAGAGATTTTCAGATGATATCAAGGTAACAGATATGTTATATGAATGCTATACAGCAGCAGTTAAAGGCAAAGATTACAAACCTTTACTTGAAAATATTAAGAAGAGATACTATGACATTATTAATGAATTAGGACTTGATTTATCTCTTGAGAAAGAATTTTCAATTATGGAGTCAGGTTTCGTTGGTAAAGCAGGTAGAGATTATGCTGCATCACGTGGCGAATACTTAAATGGTATTGTTCTTGCTAATTACCTTGGTTTCGAATTCATAGATGCCGCTGAAGTTATCTTCTTTGATGATAATGGTAACTTTGATGCTGATAAGACTAATGAAATTCTTTCAGAAAGACTTAGCAAAGTTGCATATGCAGTTATTCCTGGTTTCTATGGTTCAATGCCTAACGATACTATCAAGACATTTTCAAGAGGTGGTTCTGATGTAACAGGTTCTATCGTAGCCAAAGCTGTTAAAGCAGATTTATACGAAAACTGGACTGATGTATCAGGTGTCCTTGTTACAGATCCAAGAATTATAGATAATCCTAAGGTAATTAACACAATTACATATAAGGAATTAAGAGAGTTATCATATATGGGAGCTTCCGTACTTCACGAGGATGCTATCTTCCCTGTAAGAAAAGAGGGTATTCCAATTAATATTAAGAATACTAATGCACCATCTGATCCAGGTACAATGATTGTTGAAAGCACTTCTATGAAACCTGAATATACAATTACAGGTATCGCAGGAAAACGTGGTTTCACAGTTGTTACAATTGAAAAAGATATGATGAACTCTGAACTTGGTTTTGGTAGAAGAGTTCTTGAAGAATTCGAGAAGAATGGTGTTTCTTTCGAGCATATGCCTTCAGGAATAGATACAATGAGTGTTGTTGTTCACCAGGCTGAATTCGGTAAGAAAGAACAGGAGATACTTGCAGGTATTCATAGAAATACTCATCCTGATTCAATCGAAATCGAATCGGATATTGCATTAATAGCTGTCGTTGGTCGTGGTATGAAAGCTACAAGAGGTACAGCAGGAAGAATCTTCTCTGCACTTGCACACGCACACGTAAATGTTAAGATGATTGACCAGGGTTCAAGCGAATTAAATATAATCGTCGGTGTTGAAGACTCTGATTTTGAAAAGGCTATTCAGGCTATTTATGACATCTTTGTAACAGTTAATTTATAATTTATTGTAATATATATTACTACACAAAATAAGACATATAACTAATTACCTTGATTAGTATATGTCTTATTTTATATGTTCATCAACACGTTTTATACTATAACACTCTTTTTCTAAATAACTCTCTATAATTATTTTTCTGCCGATACTTCTCTGCAATTAAGCAGACTTAGCATAATGAAAAATAATGGTGTAGTTACTACCTGATTAATATTAACAAATGACTGTGCAAGATAGCACAGAACTGCTGCAAGTATTATCCTCAAATTTTCATTCTTCAATGCATTTTTAATACTTGCAATAACAAGTCCGGCATATGTTATTAATCCTATAATTCCAGTAGTTACAAGATATTGCAGACATTCATTATGTGCATTATCATAATATGCATTTGTAACACGATACATTTTATCTCCGTATTTAGCAACCAGATATGGTCTCAATGAATCAGTTCCTATGCCAAACAACTTATTTATAAAAGGCATATCACGATAATCTTTAACTAACACTTTCCATATATATCCTCTATAACTTCCATAGCTGTCACTAAACCTTAAAATCGTTTCAAATTTGCCTAGATCAGCTTCTTTAAATACAGTAGTAAAACAGATAATCAATATTATGTACGCCACAATTCCAACGCCCATAATTAACAGATAGACATTCTTAAATCTCATAACATCTGTTATATATTTCATTTCGATTAATATACTTATTCCTAAAATAACTACTAGGATTAGAATTGCTTTGCCATTAAATAATGCCTTTGTAAATGTACTTACAATTCTTACCTCTTTCGCATTATCATTAACTTTCAATAATACTTTGACAATTACTTCGATTAATACAAACGGAAGAATTACCTCACTTATTCTTACTCTCTTGTCCCTGCATTTACCAAAAATTAATGTCAAAAATATAGATGCAAAGATTACAATATATGCACTGTCACACTGACCGCATACCACTCCGGCACCATTAGTTATAAGTGCAGTCAGATAGAAAAACTTCTCCTTTGGTGCTGTACTGTGTAGGTATTTAATAAATAATACAGGAATAGTTAGTGCAAAATAACTTGTATATACATCAACGTGACCTAATGTTGATATGTAGAATAATTTCTGCGAAAATTCCAATTTATCATAAAAGCCAAGAAAATCAATTCCTGCAAATTGCAGAATTCCCACTATTGATACAAGCACACTTCCTATTGCTGCAATCCTATAGAAAGTTTCATCTAACTTAAATGTACGTGATATCAGAAAATATAAGAAAGTCAGGCAGATTACCGTAGAAAGTCCCATATTTCTTCCCGAAGCACCATTTAGACCATATAAGATATCTCCCGATAAAAGTGTTGAAATCACATTTACTATTAAGAATGCAAACATAAAATAATCACTTACACTGAATCTGATTTCCCTTATCTTTATCTTCTTGAAAATATTTTCAGGTATATAGAATACGGATATTATGAACATTATACCTGTTACAATCAGGAATAATATGTATTTGCAGGTAACTATATCAAAATAATAATTGTGAAAAAATATTGGATAGATTAAAAACATAAAATATACATATAATTTCACCAGTCCATAATTAGAAATATAATTCTTCACTTCTCTCTCCGTTTCCATATACTAACATTGTCCACAATTGCAACACATATTGCATAACAGATTAGCAAGACATAACCTCATACACATTCCGTCATCCGAATAAACATTTCCACCAAATGGTGACTGCATAGAATGATACCACGAGCCACCGGATTGTAACTGATATAAAAGCATCTGATACTCTGAATTATTTGGCTCAATATTCACTGCCATTTTTGCATCTTCTACTGCTTTAATGTTGTTGCCTACACCCATATTAGCAATCGCAGACAAATAATACCATCTTGCATTTCTGTCAGCCATTCCGTTTAATATATTAAGCGCTTCTCTAAAATGTCTTGAACTGATATAATTCTCAGCAGCTCTTAAATGATTCGAATACTCATCATTGCCATATGAATACTGGCCTGAAGAATTGCCAAAACCTCCAAAGCCTCCTCCGAAGCCTCCGTTTCCATAGCCTGCATTATTACCGAATCCTCCGAAGCCTCCATTTCCATAGCCTGCATTATTACTATATCCTCCATTATATGAATAGCCTGCTTCTTTTTCTTTCATAATCTGGTCATACGCCTGCTGTACTTCTTTAAATTTTTCTTCTGCCTGTGCTTTATTAGGATTATTAATATTGGCATCAGGATGATATTTCCTGCTGAGATTTCTATATGCCTTCTTAATCTCTTCGTCAGATGCTCCTCTTGAAATTCCTAATACTGAATATGGATCAATCATGCTGTCCTCCGTTCTTAGAACTCTCCAATCTATCTCTAGATATCTGTGTATATTTAACCCAGACACCAGCATATAATATATTTCTTAAAATCTGTACATTTTCCACAATTGGTAATCTTTCAAATGACTTTGTGCACTCTGCCATCATCATTGTTAACATATTATAACACTTATTTTCGAAATCTTCCTCATAAAAAATATTTTTTAGTGGATTATAATTACCTTTCTTAATATCCTCCTCGATATCTTCGTATGCATCCATAATATATATGAATTTACCAAGATAGAAGCCCATTCTTCTTAAATCTGCCTCCCACTCGTCTTTCTTATATACATATATTTCTGATAAAATATTTCCAAATGCACCAGCGACATAATCGATATTGGTTTCATTTGCTTTCTCATACTCACTTATTTTACGAAGATTATCCGTTATTACCTGCATTTTTTCTTTATAACTTTTTATCGTATTAGAATTCTTTCCTTTTAGAAGAGCCATAAGTATTTTAGCCTTCAGCTTCTTCTCATCATTCCAGTCATCTTCGAATTTGCTATATGCAAGCATAAGATTCACATCGGCACCGTAATCCGTAAATTCATTACTTCTAATATTCTGCTTATTAAATGGATGAATAATACATTTTTCCTTAGTAACATACGATTCAGGTTCATATAGACTTGTAAGCAGCATGACTAAAAAATTAACATCATAGCTTAAAGAAAGACGGCATAGATTACCATGCCGTTTTCCCATAGCTTTACATAAGCCACAATAATATGAACGATATAAATTGTACTCTTTAAATTTCATCTCTGGTTTGTTAATCGTTACATATCCAAACATATATACCTCATTTCCGAGCAATGCGAGGTGGCGAATAAAAGCCACTCTAACTTCTCTTAATAAATTCCGTATAGCATTTCGGACATCTTATTGATATACGTCCTTTATTCTTAGGAATCTTTATCTTCTGTCTGCAATTTGGACATCTGTAGATATGATGTGTTTTTCTAATCTTCATATCTCTTTTAAATGTTGCAAATGCACTTCTTAACTTCGAACTGTATTTGAGATATCTGTTATTTTCTGCATAGCGCTTCTCATAATTTTTTGAGAAACATCTTATATACAGATATATCATAATTGCCAAAGCAAGTAAATACAGCAATCCATTTCTAAATATTGTAGATATAAACAATAATACTATTGATACAACTAATAAAAACTTCGAAAACTGGTCTATACCATATCTGCCATACATAAATCTCTTAAATCTTTCTAACATCGCAAGACCTCCATTTCAACACCTTTATTCTATTAATATTGCGAGGTATGCTTTGTTCATAATTATGAAACATACCTCTAAAACAACATCTTTTTATGCTATATCCTCAAACTGTGAATTATAAAGACTAGCATAGAAACCGTTCTTGGCAATAAGCTCTTCATGATTACCCTGTTCTATGATATCTCCATCTTTCATAACCAGAATCATATCAGCATCTTTAATAGTTGATAATCTGTGAGCAATAACGAAACTTGTTCTGCCTCTCATAAGATTAGCCATAGCTTTTTGTATTCTTGACTCTGTTCTTGTATCAACTGAACTTGTAGCTTCATCTAATATAAGAATCTTCTTATCTGCAAGTATTGCCCTGGCAATAGTAAGGAGCTGTTTCTGTCCCTGTGACACATTACTTGCATCTTCATTTAATTCCATCTGATATCCATCAGGAAGTGTCTTTATGAAGTGGTGTGCATGTGCTGCTTTAGCTGCTGCAATAACTTCTTCATCTGTCGCATCAAGACGTCCATATCTTATATTCTCCATAATTGTTCCCTTGAACAACCATGTATCCTGAAGAACCATACCGAAATTATCTCTCAAGTCATATCTGTTAAAATCTTTAATGTCGTGTCCATCTACCTTAATACTTCCTGTATTGGCATCATAGAATCTCATTAATAATTTAACCATTGTAGTCTTACCTGCACCTGTTGGACCGACAATCGCAACTGTCTGCCCTGGTTTAACTTCGCAACTGAAATCGTGAATAATTATTTTATCAGGTTTGTAACCAAATGATACGTGGTCAAATGTTACGTTGCCTTCTACATTATCAAGTTTAACCGGATTCTCAACATATAATTCTTCTTCCGGCTCGTCAAGGAGTTCAAATACCCTTTCTGCTGCTGCAACCATTGACTGGAACATATTAGATACCTGTGCAAGCTGTGCAATAGGCTGTGTAAATGATCTTACATACTGGATAAATGACTGGATATCACCTATCTCAATTGTGTGGTTAATTACAAGGAAACCACCTACAACTGCTACTGCCACATAACCTAAGTTACTAATAAATGACATAATTGGCTGCATCATTCCTGATAAGAACTGTGATTTCCATGCTGATTTATAAAGCACTTCATTAGTCTTATCGAATTCATCTAATACAATGTCCTCTCTGTTAAATGCTTTAACAATATTCTGGCCACTGTATACCTCTTCAATCTGTCCGTTTATTTTACCTAAATATTTCTGCTGTGCAACGAAATATTTCTGAGATTTCTTTACAACTAAACCAACCATCATTCCTGATAAAGGAAGAATAACTATTGCTATAAGAGTCATTATAGGGCTGATGCTGAGCATCATTATAAGAATACCTATAACTGTAGTAACCGAAGTAATTAACTGCGTAATACACTGATTTAAACTCATCTGTAATGTATCAACATCATTAGTAATTCTTGATAAAATTTCACCTACATTACGTGATTCATAATAACTGATTGGCAGTCTGTTAAGCTTCTTGGAGATGGCATCTCTTAAGTTATAACACATTTTCTGTGATACACCTGTCATTAACCAGCCCTGTATAAATGAAAATAACGCACTGACTGCATACATTCCTAATAATATTCCAAGAATAACACCTATTCTGTGGAAATTAATTCCGCCTGTTCCTGCAATCATTCTTCCAAGACCTTTACCAAGCTCTGTTGTAGCTTTACCTAATATCTTAGGCCCTGCAATTGTAAATATCGTGCTGCCGATTGCAAATACCATAACCATCGCAATCTGAAGTGTATATACCTTTGCAAATGACATCAATTTCTTAATTGTTCCTTTGAAATCTTTAGCCTTTTCAGCGGGTGCACCAAATCCTCCGCCTCCGTGGCCACTTCGTCTTCTCTGCTCTGCCATTATGCATTACCTCCCTTCAACTCTTTTTCTGATAACTGGGATTTTGCAATTTCCTGATATGCTTCACATGAAGCTAATAATTCTTCATGTGTTCCTTTACCAACTATCTTACCTTCATCTAACACTATTATCTGGTCTGCATGAAGAATTGTACTGATTCTCTGTGCTACGATAATAATAGTTGAATTACTGAGGTTCTGGTTAAGTGCCTTTCTAAGAACCACATCTGTCTTATAATCAAGTGCAGAAAAGCTGTCATCGAATAAGAAAATCTGTGGTCTTTTTGCGATTGCTCTTGCGATTGATAATCTCTGTTTCTGTCCTCCGGAAACATTTGTACCGCCCTGTGCAATTTCTGATTTATATTTATCAGTTTTAGAATCTATGAATTCTAATGACTGGGAAATCTCTGCTGCAAGTTTCATATCATCATCGCTTACTTTTTCACCTGCAAATTTAATATTTGATTCAATATCACCTGAGAACAATACACCTTTCTGAGGCACAAAACCTATTAAATCTCTTAATTTATGTTGTGAAATGTCTCTTATATCCACACCATCAATAGTGATACTTCCATCACTTACATCATAGAACCTTGGTATCAGATGAATAAGTGTCGATTTACCACAACCTGTACTACCGATTATAGCTGTAGTCTTACCTGGTTCTGCCGTAAAGTTAAGTCCCTCTAATGCATTTTCATCGGCACCCGGATATTTGAAATTAACATTGTTAAATGATAATACGCCTTTTAAGTTATCTAACTTCTTATCATTTTCAATACAATTATCTGCGTTATGAATTGTTGGTTCTGTCTCGATTATTTCATCAATTCTTGTTGCTGCAACACCTGCTCTCGGAAGCATAATTGAAATCATTGTAAGCATTAAGAATGACATAATTATCTGCATTGCATATGTGATAAATGCCATCATATCACCAACCTGAAGTCTGCCGTTATCAATGCCCTTAGCTCCCATCCATACGATAAGAACTGTAATTGCATTCATTATAAACATCATAATAGGCATCATAAATGTCATAACCCTGTTAGTAAATAACTGTGTTGACATTAAGTCCTTATTGGCATCTTCAAATCTCTCTTCTTCTTTCTTCTCTCTTGAAAATGCTCTGATTACTAATACACCTGTAAGAATCTCTCTGGATACAAGATTTAACTTATCCATAAGTTGCTGCATTATCTTGAATTTAGGAAGTGCAATAGACATAAGTATTAACACCGTTCCTATGATAACGATTACTGCGAGTACAATTATCCAGTCAAGTCCTGTATCTGTCTTTAAGACCTTAATGATACCGCCTATTGCAAGTACTGGTGCATACATTACCATTCTGAACATCATTACTGTAACCATCTGTACTTGCTGGATATCGTTTGTACTTCTTGTAATTAATGAAGCTGTAGAGAATTTATCCATCTCTGTGTTAGAATATGATACAACCCTCTTAAATACATTATTTCTAAGCGTCATACCTACTCTTGCAGCTAATATTGATGCAAGTAATCCTGCAAAAATCGAAGCAATCATACCTATAATTGCATATCCTAACATTGTAAGACCTTTCTTAATAAGGTAATTGGTCTGTATCTTATCTGTATCCACACCAACCTTCTTATATTCAGCCTTAACAAATACAGTTGCCTGACTTGATATCATTGTATCGCCATATTCGTCCATTTTATCTTCAGCAGCTTTTCTCTGTGCTAATATGTCCTCTTTAGACATCATTCCTGCCGCATATGCTGCTTTCATCTGTTCTAATGAACCGTCCTGTTTACTTTCCATTCCTGATATCATAACAATAGGAATACCAATTATATCATTTAATTTATCGATATTTTTCTGGTTATCAGTCGTTAATTTATAGATTCCATTATCATTTAATTTATAACATTTATTAACAACCTCTATTTCATCATCACTTAAAAGCAAACAGATATTTTCATATGTTTCTGCACTCATTTTCTCGGGTGCAACATTTTCAATACCTCCATTAGTTATACCGACATCGACAATATCACTGGTATAAGATGGTAATGCCAGATCGCAATATGCCTGAACAACAAGTAATGCAATTATGACAAGTATTATTCCGATATGGTCTTTCCAATACTTAAATAATTTACCCATTCTACTGTTTTGTCTCCTTTCCTTTACCTGAATTTTTTCCTAATTCATTTTCAAATTCTCTTTCAATTATTTCTGACATCTCTGTAATTATCTCCGAAAGTGTCTCTATCTTCTCTGCTCCCATATTGATAATAATTGTATTGAGACAATCATTCAGATTATCAAGTATGGATTTTCTTTGCTCAATGCCTTTATCAGTAATAGACACATATACATTTCTTCTGTCATCAGGGTCCATCACTCTTAGAATATATTCTTTTTTCTCCATAGTATTCAACATTCTCGATACCTGTGGCATTGAAATTTTGAGTTTCTTAGCTATTTCAGATACTTTTACGCCTTTTCTGTCAGGATATTCTCTTCTGACTCTGTCTAACATTTCTAATGTACACATTTCCATAGGTGAAATTTTACCATTCATAATGTTTCGATGTGCCTTATTCATCTTCATTGTAGATGTTATGAGTCTATCCCTTAATAAAGCAGCTTCTTCTTCATTCATCGTTTCCATTTTATATATTTTTCACCTTCTTTATATTTATTTAATAAAGTTAATATTTAACATTGTTAACTATTAACGGACGCAATTATATCTCTATCGTAAATATATGTCAATAAAATAAATATAAACTTTTTGAAAAGTGTTTGGGAAAATTTAGGAGTTATAGAATTATAGAGCAAAATTTTTCTACGAAAAATGTATGTATCCTGGCAAAAGTGTTTGGGAAGTACAAAAATCGCCAGCCATAACCGGCTGACGATTTATAGATTTTAATCTTTATAATTTATTATTTTGATTATAAGTCTAGAGAATTTAAAACTTCTAATATTATATCTTACTCTGTTGCTTTACCAAGGAAGAATATGGTCTGATTTGAATATACAAGTATATCCTTTGTATCATTCTCATTTATATAGACTTTTGAACCAACCTCAATTCTTGAACTACATAAATCTTTCTCTGGCAGTTTTAAATTATCTTCTTCATTTACATCACCATAATATTTATAGTTTTCATAACCAGCTACATCTGCCTCTGTCTTATCTTTATAGACAAGCATTGATGATTTCTGTTCATATAAAGTACCATTTACATACAGATACATTTTCTGTATCTCGCCTGATGGATGCCCTGTCTCTTCTTCAACTACTGACTGAGAAGCCTTAGTTGTGACTGCATTGTTCGTTGAATCTGTTGTCTTTTTGCTGCCACAGGCAGATAATACTAATACGGAGCAACATATAGCCATTATAAGTTTTTTCTTCATAAGTTACCTCCTAACCCAAACATTCCTACATATTTCTAAATTTATCAAATCTTTACTCAAAGAATTTCTTAATCTTCTCAATATCAGAAGTCATACTGATTAATAGCATATCAAGTACAGTAAGTGCAACCATTGACTCCACAACCACTACTGCTCTTGGAACAATAATCGGATCGTGTCTGCCTTTGATATTAATGCTTATATTCTCACCTGATTTATTGACAGTTTTCTGCTCTTTAAATATAGATGGGGTTGGCTTAAAATATGCTCTTACAAGCACATCTGAACCATCACTGATTCCACCAAGTATTCCGCCTGCATGGTTAGTCAGCTTAGTGATATTCCCATTATCATCTGCGATAAAATCATCATTATTCCCAGAACCAAATGCTTTCGCAACTTTTGTTCCGTCACCAACCTCAAAGGCTTTGACAGCACCGATAGATACTATGGCTTTGGCAAGATTAGCATCAAGTTTCTCGAATACAGGTTCACCAATACCCGCTTTCATTCCACTTACGACACATTCTACTACACCGCCTACGCTGTCGCCTTCTGCCCTTTTATCATCTAACAGCTTTTCTGCCCTGTCAGCAGCTTCCTTGTCAGGCATATATAACATATTATTAAATATTTCTTCTGAATCGAATTTATCCATATCGATTTCTACATCACCGATAGCTTTTGTGTATGCATTTACATTTATTCCAAGACTCTTTAAAATCTTACTTGCAATTGCACCCGCTGCTACTCTTGCGATAGTCTCTCTGCCTGATGAACGTCCGCCACCACGATAATCCCTGAAGCCATATTTCATATCAAATGTATAATCTGCGTGTCCCGGTCTGTAATAAGATGCTATCTCCGAATAATCATTTGAGCGTTGTGTCTTATTGTACACTATCATCGAAACAGGTGTACCTGTTGTCTTACCCTCAAATGTACCGGATAATATTTCTACTTTATCATCTTCGCTTCTTGGTGTGGAGAACTTAGACTGTCCCGGTTTTCTTCTGTTAAGAAAGACCTGTATATCATCTTCATTTAACTCTACACCTGCCGGGCAGCCATCTACTACAACGCCGATTCCTTTTCCATGTGACTCTCCCCAGGTTGATATCTTAAATATATTTCCAAAGCTAGAACCTGCCATTTTCTATTCCTCACTATTAATCTAATAACTACTTCTGTAATTAATCTTCGTATAAAGGATATTTATCTGTTAATGTCTTAACTAATGCCATTGCCTGTTCCTTGTTAGCATCAACATCTTTAACAAGTAATGAAATAGCTTCTGCAATAACGTCCATATCTTCTACAACCATTCCTCTTGATGTAACTGCAGGTGTACCAAGTCTGATACCACTTGTTACAAATGGAGATGCAGGATCATTAGGAATTGTATTCTTATTACATGTAATGTTAGCGGCATCTAATAATTTCTCACACTCTTTACCCGTAACATTCATATTTCTTAAATCAACAAGCATTAAGTGATTATCTGTACCACCCGAAATAAGATTAAAGCCTCTTTCTGTAAGTCCTTTAGCAAGTGCCTGTGCATTATCTTTAACACCTTTCATATACACTTTAAAGCTGTCATCTAATGCTTCCTTGAAGCAGACTGCCTTAGCTGCGATAACATGCATAAGCGGACCACCCTGAATACCTGGGAATACTGCTTTATTAAAGTTGAACTTCTTAGCACTTTCTTCATTGCATAAGATCATACCACCACGAGGTCCTCTTAAAGTCTTATGTGTTGTTGTAGTTGTAACATCAGCATAAGGAATTGGGCTCATATGAAGTCCTGTAGCAACAAGACCTGCGATATGTGCCATATCTACCATAAGATATGCACCAACTTCATCTGCTATCTCTCTGAATTTCTTGAAATCAATTTCTCTTGGATATGCGCTTGCACCTGCAATGATAAGTTTTGGTTTTGCTTCCTTGGCAATCTTTAATACTTCATCATAATCAATATATCCATCATCAGTAATTCCATAAGGAACGATATGGAAATATTTACCTGAAATATTAACAGGACTTCCATGTGTAAGATGTCCACCATGTGCAAGATTCATACCCATTACTGTGTCACCTGGCTCTACCATTGCGAAGAATGCTGCAAGGTTAGCCTGAGCACCTGAATGTGGCTGTACATTTGCATAATCACAACCAAATAACTTCTTTGCTCTTTCAATTGCAAGAGTCTCTACTATATCTACATATTCGCAGCCACCATAATATCTCTTACCTGGATAGCCCTCTGCATATTTGTTAGTAAGATGACTTCCCATAGCTGCCATAACTGCTTTACTTACTAAATTCTCTGAAGCGATAAGCTCTATATGAGTTCTCTGTCTTTCTAATTCCTGCTGCATAGCTGATGCTACTTCAGGATCGTATGATTTTACATTATCAAATGAAAACATTCTCTTCCTCCAATCTTAAATACAATGAAACTGTAATCTCACTATTTCACAATATTTACTCTAATAATAATATAGCTTAAAATGCCAAAATAAACATTTCGACATTTTAAGCTAGTATAACATAATTTCTTTATAATTAAAACTGTTTTTTATTCTGTTCTAAGTGCAATAACAGGATCCTTCTTAGAAGCAACCCTTGCCGGAATAAGACCTGCTATAAATGTAAGAATAATACTTATAACTACAAGTGCAACACCACCTGAAACCGGAAGTTTAGACATACCTGAAATATCCGTAATATTCTTAATGATAATATTAATCGGAATATTAAGTAATAATGTAATTATAATTCCAATCATACCTGCCACAAAACCAACTATAACTGTCTCTGCGTTAAATACTCGTGATACATCTTTCTTAGATGCACCAATACTTCGTAATATACCGATTTCCTTAGTTCTCTCAAGGACTGAAATATAAGTAATAATACCAATCATAATAGAAGACACCACAAGCGAAATTGCTACAAATGCGATAAGTACATAACTGATTGCATTAATAATTGTGCTGACTGATGACATCATAAGTCCGACATAATCTGTATACTCAATTTCTTCTTTACCCTCTGCCTTCAGCTTGGCATTATATTCATCTATAATATCAACTATTTTCTCTTTAGATTTGAAATCTTTAGGATAAATATTAATTGATGCAGGGTCTTCCAGATTAGCAACACCAAGCTTAGTTAAATTAGCTTCATAACTGTTCTCTGCAAATGGTTCTCCTGTAAATACATCAACTGCAGGATTGGCTAACTGTTCTTTAACAATGTCACTGTCATTAACTGTATTTATGAGATATTGTGTTAATTTATTCGTATAAGCAACATTTGTGGTGATTGATGCGTTGCTTGCATCTCCATTTGGTTTTAAGATACCAACTATCTTAATGTCTACGGAATTAGCTAATAACTGTTTCATAAATTCTTCATCAGAACTCATATCTCTGTATCCGTTGCCATCTTTAACATAAACGTCTGTATTTACCACAAGTTTAAATGTCTGATTTAATAATTCATCATAAGTAAAACTTACCTGTTCGTCATTCAGATTCTCTTCCGGAACATTACCCATCTGCATCTGCGCAAATACTTTCTGCAACTGGCTGATATCTATAAGACCGAGTGCATATAAAGAATACTCGGAAATCATATCATCCTTATCGACTACTAAGACAACTTCATTATATTCCTGTGGAAGTCTGCCCTCTAAAATGTCATACTGTGACTTGATTAATTCCTCATTATCAATCATTTCTGACCATGCATCTGTGTTTCCCATCATCGACATACTTCCACCCTGAGTCATCTGGTCCATTCCAAGACTTTCAAATACTGTACTTGGATTAACCTTAAATATTCCCTTGGATGTGTCTGCCTTATAAATATTTAAGTCCACATCATATGAATACTGAATATCATTTGTTAAATCTTTAATGCCTGATTCATCACTTTCAATATATGACATAAAACTCTTTAAATCATTTACGGTAACGGATGTTAACATCTTGTTAATCATATCCGACATCATACTGTTAGAATATATTCTTCCTGGCTGTTTATCCTCTATCTTCTTCTCTTCGCCCATTCCAAGAAACGAACTGTAATCAACAGCTGTCTTCTGAATCGTCAGTGGATAACCGGAAAGTGTATCCTGCTCAACTCTATGAATATATGAACGCATACCATGTGAAAGTGACAGGATAAGTGCAATTCCTATGATACCGATACTTCCTGCAAATGCTGTTAATATCGTTCTGGCTTTCTTAGTCATAAGGTTATTAAGACTTAATGAAAGTGCTGTTGCAAATGACATACTTGTCTTTTGTTTCTTAGCTTTCTTACCTGTTTCTTCCGATTTATTATTCTTAGAATCCTGCTTATCTGTAGCCTTGTCATCATCACACTCTTTACCATTATAGGGATTAGTATCATCTACCACCTTACCATCAAGTAAACGGATTATTCTTGACGAATATTTATCTGCAAGTTCCGGATTATGTGTAACCATAATGATTAATTTATCTTTGGAAATGTCTTTAAGTATATTCATAATCTGAATACTTGTAGCTGAATCAAGGGCTCCTGTAGGCTCATCTGCAAGTAGAATATCAGGATTATTTACTAATGCTCTTGCAATAGCAACTCTCTGCATCTGTCCACCTGACATCTGATTAGGTTTCTTATGTATCTGGTCTCCAAGTCCAACCTTCTCTAATACCTCCATTGCACGTTTTCTTCTCTCACTCTTCGATACACCTGATAATGTAAGTGCAAGTTCTACATTAGATAAAACTGTCTGGTGAGGAATAAGATTGTAACTCTGGAATACAAAACCTATTCTGTTATTACGATATGTGTCCCAGTCTTTATCCTTATATTTCTTGGTAGATATATCATCTATAGATAAATCACCATCTGTATATCTGTCTAATCCACCAATAATATTTAACAATGTTGTCTTACCACAACCGGACTGACCGAGTATCGACACAAATTCATTTTTTCTGAACTTGATTGAGACACCTTTTAGTGCCTTAACTGTCGTATCGCCAGACACATAGTCTTTTGTTATGTTCGTTAACTCTAGCATTTATTTCTCCTTTTTACTTATTTTCATTTAGTTTTACATTATAAAGCCTTGATTTTTTATATGCAAGTGACTTTTGTAATTTTATTTTTTTATAATGAAATTTTTTCTCATATAATATCACAACACAAAATCACAACAAAAATAATAACCGCCATAGCTTCGCGTGATATTCTCATGTCTGCTTAACAGGAAATATCATACAAAACTAAAGCGGTTACATATCAATTTTTCTTAAATGTTCTAATTAGTACGCAATAACCTCATGGCCATCTTCTGTAACTAATACCTGAATCTCCCACTGTGCAGATGGTTTCTTATCCTCAGTGTAAACTGTCCAGCCATTATTGTCATCTACGAATACATTTGCTCTTCCCATATTAACCATTGGCTCAATTGTGAACATCATTCCCGGAACCATAAGCATCTCTGTTCCTTTCTTCGTAACATAGCTTACAAATGGCTCTTCGTGGAATTCAAGTCCGACTCCATGACCGCCGATTTCTTCTACAACGGAGTAACCATTTGATTTGACATAATCATTTATTGCCTGCCCCATATCTCCGAGGAAATTCCATGGTTTAACCTGTTCAAGTCCTATCTCAACAGCTTTCTTTGTAACTTCTACAAGTTTTCTATTCTCCTCGCTTACATTTCCCATGCAGAACATTCTTGATGAATCTGAGAAATATCCATTGTATATTGTAGAAACATCTACATTTATGATATCTCCATCCTTCAAAATATCATGAGGCGATGGTATTCCATGACATACCTGGTCATTAATAGATGTGCATACGCTCTTAGGAAATCCCTCATAATTAAGTGGTGCGGGTATTCCACCCATCTCAAGTGTTTTACTATGAACAAGCATATTTATCTCTTCTGTACTCATTCCTATTTCAATATTTTCTGCCACATAATCAAGAACAGCTATGTTTATCTTGGCACTTTCTTTTATTCCCTCTATATCAGCTTTTGTCTTTAATAATCTTTTACTTGGAACTATACAGCCTTTTCTTCTATACTGTAACATCTTCTCATCTATTATCTGGTGACAATATTTATATTTTTTACCACTTCCACAAGGACATGGATCGTTTCTTCCTATTACTTTAATGTTTGGGTTCATCTTTAATGACATAATATCTCTCCATTCCACAGACACTTGATATTGAATATTAAAGAAATCACAATGTAATTAATACTATTTCGGTTTCTCTGATTACATATTTGTGGTGTCTGCAACACAAATACCATACTAATAATACTCTTTTTGAAATATTTTTTCAATGCAAATGAATACGAAAATTTATCATTAATTAATATATAATTTAATTTTATAATATTCATTAATTCAAGCTCATGCTTAAGATTTCTTATCAAATTTCTTTATATAAAATTTACTTTTAATTTTTAATAATGTAACACTAAATCTTCCAACAGAAAAAAGGTCACAAAAACATCATTTTTGTGACCTTATGTTATATGCTATATTATAATTATATTTATTATTTTTCTTTCTTTGTTTTTATCGCTGCTATTAAAAATACTAAGCCGAAAATGAATGAAATTACTCCCCATATTGGTAAATCGCCATATGTATCACCTGTTCCGATAGTTAATATAGCACCAAGCCAATAAAATACAGTTATTATAATTGCTCCAACTTTACTTTTTGAATTTCTAGTACATATTCCTACAATTCCAGCTACTAATATACATATCGCAACAAACAATCCTATTGAACCTGTTGATTCTCCATTTTCTTCAAGAGAATTACTTAATCCTACAGCACAAGACTGAAATGCTATAAATACAAATAACAATATTGATATTATTCCTATTGTCAATCTGCCTGCTGACCATACACCTTTTGTTTTCTCAACTACAATTACATTTTTTGCATCTTTTTTATCAGGGTTTGGATTTCCACAATTTGGACAACTATCTGCATTGCCTGAATATTCTTTTCCACACTCTGTACATTTAATTAAAGCCATTTTTCTCCCTTTCTCGTATATATAATTCTTTAATCTTTTTTGTATATGCGCTTATAATGCAATAAAATATTTCCAAAAAAAGCCGAAAATGTGCTATAATATAATAGCTTTTTTGTATTTTTTATCACAATATACATACACTTAAATATTATAGCAATATTGTATTACGATATTTCGTAATTGTCAAGAGTTTTGTTTCGCCTTTTCGTAATATTTTGTAATACATAATGGAGATGCCATGGAATTTTATAAAAACCTTGAAAAGCAATTGAAATTAAAGAATTTAACAGCATATCAGTTATCAAAAAATACCAGTATTTCTAACTCAACTCTTACAGATTGGAAGAAAGGAAAGCTTCCCTCTCTAGAAAAAGTAATTGAATTAGTACGATATCTCGAAATATCTGCTGATGAACTTTTAGGAACGGACTACTCCAAAGAAACTACTGAAGATGAAGAATTATTACTCAGATATTTCAGAAATTGCGATACCGGAAACCAAAAGGTTCTGATTAATGCCGCCAAATCTATGCAAAAATCTGAGCAATAAATTAAAATTAGAGTTATAGTGCAAACTTAATTAATTATATTAATAACAAAAATGTGGTTGTGCCTTAACGATTAATAACCATTAGAGCAACAACCACATTTATTTAATATACTAATCATTATTAATTAAATTCTTCAAAGAACGCATCATATGTACTCTGCAAATTCAACCAATAATTAACACCTGTACCAATTATTTCAGATAACTTTATTGCAATATCAACAGAAAGTTTTTGTTCTCCCATAATTAATAAAGTAAGATTATCAGGCGTTATATCTAGTAGCCTTGCAAAATCTTCATTGGTAAGTCTACTCTCATCAATTATTTCCTGTATATAATATCCTGGGTGAAATGCAATTGAATCATTATATTCCATATAATTACTCATATTATTTCTTACCTCCGTTAATTCTTCAAATAATGCTATTTATCATCGCTTCCACATTCAATTTCATTATTATCAAGTAAATATCTTAATAATGTTGTCATTCTGTCTTTAAATTTATTATATCTATATTGCAAAAATACATCCAATTCTTTTATGTCATCAGAACATCTCATTGTACTTCCATCTATATCCAGAGCTGTTAAAGTTGCACTATCACAATAATTCTGGTATATACTTAATGATAAATTAGATATCTGTATGTTAGCATTTTTTGATATATATACAAAATTTAATGGCGAATTATATTTACAAGCCTTATCATCACGCCTATTATCATCAGTTTTTTTACCTAATTTCTTCTCAATTTCTCCATATGTAGCACGTAATTCACCAATTGGCATAATGTGATGTTTTTCAATTCTTTCCTCATCTGCCGTAAATATATTAATTTCTTTAGGTTCATATTTGCCATTTGGCTTTAAAATATCATAATATTTTCTCGAAAGGTAAAACTGACAAATTGTATTTCCTATTATATCTTCAGGTGCATAATCAGGATTCTCCATCAATAATATCTTCTTATCTGCAAATTTATGGTCACTTAGGACTCCATTTGCTAAATTAACTATATAATCACATTTTCCAAATGCTTTTTCTATGTTATTTAAACAGATTAAAACATTTTTTATATTACTTTCAAATGCTTTATTCTGCTCTTTCTTAAATTCACCCGATAAAATTGCGCTCCAATACCATGCTTCTAATCTGTTCAACGCCTTATCACTATGAAACCACTCATCATTCAACAACACCGTTGCCATAAGTACCATCATTAATTTATAATTGACCTCAGAAACCTTTCTGATTCCACATCTGAGTTGTACAAAAAATGCTGCCCTGTCCAATCCTATACAAGCTTCTTCAATATATTTGCCAATCTTAGCCGAATCAATGTTTAAAATAGTTTCTCTCTTTGTTATTATAGAATTTATATTATTTATTTTCTCTTCATTATCAACAGAATACTTTCCTTTTGAATCAGTAAAATAATCAATTATCCCCAACATATCCATTAACATTTCACAAAAAGCTGAATTAAGTTCTGATTCATCATCATTATAACAACCTATCTTAGCTAATGCACAGTATTTTTCTTCATCATTAGCAACATATTTATTATATAAGTCATATTGCTCTTTCATACATACATTAGCGAAATTCTTGTAATCTTCTTTATGGTCTTCCTGAAGATAATTTCTTATCTGTTCCATTAGATTTTGAGCTTCAGAATTCTTTGCAGCACGAGCCATAACTAAATCAAATACGCTTAAGGCTTTTCCACCTTTATTAAGATTTTCATAAATATCTATTGCTCTATATTTATTGCTGTTGTTAATATAAATTTTATACAATTCCATATTCTCAATACAAGATTTTAAATAATCCATAAAATCTTCTGCCCAAGAATTTCCATTGGTTTCAAGAATTTCAAGAATTTTAAAATATATTTCTGAAGCCTCATCATTTAATGAATCAATTGTATATAATTCTTTTATTTTACTATAATCACTTTCTTCTTCAAAGCATTCCCTTAATAACTCTAATCTTTCATTTTCAGACACACTATCATCTTTTAATTTTCTTATTATATCTTCTTTATACTTTGTTGCTATTTTATTTAATACAGCCTTAAGGCGATTTTTGTGATTTCGATTGATATTTTTAACAAGCCCGTACATATAGTACAACGGAATTATATAATATCCATCGTGTTTATTAGTGTCTGTGCAGTAATCACTTAAATCAGTATCACTAACATTATCTACATCATCAAAGATTATTTTCTTATTATCTTTTTTCTCTTCTATGCAACAAATCTGGTCGATTATATTCTCTGTCAGAAAATCAGGATATCCCTCGTGAGCCATACCACCCTCGATTTTTAATTTACTTAATCCAAAATTTTCTGTCAAATCACAATTTTCAAATGTAGGAACTCTTAAGAAATATCTTCTATGTAAAGATGGTGACACTAAGTCCTGACACTTTATATTATTCTGATGTAATATATTAGTAAAGAATGCTATTAATGTCGTTGTTCTTTGCTGACCATCTAAAAGTGCATCAACAGTCTTGTCTTTATCATCTTCTCCAAATATATATGGTGTCCTTTGACCTATTTTCTTACAACCATATTCATCTACTTTTGCCTCTAATAGAAGAATCGTTCCAATAGGTAATTTTGTTAATATCGAAGCAATTAATGCTTTCTGCTTCTTTTGATCTTTCCATACAAAACCTCTCTGAAAATCAGGTAACACTATTTTGTTATCCTCTATTTTATGTACCAGTTCTGTAAAGTCAATTTTTTTAAATTCAGTATCATTATTCATCTTCGTACCTCCTAATCTACATTCTCTATCGTTTCTACACCATATTTTCTACAATTCCTCTAACGCATCTATAAGACTTTCAATATTCTCTTCTGTCGTATATCTTCCGATACTCGCTCTTACTGTACCTGCATATTCTTCGCTATGAAGCCACTTATGGATATACGGTGCACAATGATAACCTGTCCTTACTGCAATATCAAAATCTTCATCTAGAATTTTTCCAACCTCATCAGCCTTATAACCCTTTACATTGAAGGATACAATTGCGATATGATTATGCATATTTGCAGGAAGATACAATTTTATATTTCTGTTTTTCTTTAATCCGTCTATAAGATTGTCTGTCAGTTTTTTCTCGTATTTGTACACATCTTCTATCATATTATGTTCTATATTATCCAGTGCAGCACTTAGTCCCGCTATGGCTACGATATTGTGGCTTCCAGGCTCCTGACCGACAGTTATCTCCTCCGGCATATGAAGATTAAGCGAGTCACTTCCTGTTCCACCTGCTATGTATGGTGCTAATTCATATTTATTATTAGTTATAAAGCCTGCTGCCCCAAATGGACCATACAGACTTTTATGGCCTGCAAATGCTATGAAATCAGCATTTATAAAATGGCTATTTGCTCTATCTTCAATAATTTTTACAAGTCCTAATGATTGTGAAGCATCTAATATATTAATTGAGTTATATTCCTTACCATACTCAAAGATACTCTGTACCGGTAAAATATATCCTGTAACATTACTTATGTGATTACAGCATATTAAAGCCGGAGGTTCCATTGCAAAATCATATTTAACCTTATCTAAATCAATCTCTAATGTCTCAGGATTAATTGGAAGTTCACGTATTATTAATCCACTCTTTATGCTTTCTCTTTTACTCTTAAGTAAAGCAAGAGTTCTTGCAACTGCATTGTGTTCATATGGCGATACATATACAACTGCATCATTTTTAGAATTAACTGCCTCTAACCCATTTATAATCTGATTTAGTGCAATTGTTACTGATGGAGTAAATACAACATTATGACAATCTCCGTATACCAGATTCACTATTTTATCTCTTGTATTCTCAAGCAGCTCATTTAATTTTCTTGCAGCCTTATATGAACCTCTGCCAGTATTAAACGCACAATTACGGTTAGTTCTGTCCATTATCTCATAGACTTCCTCTGGTTTTGGATATGTAGTTGCGGCATTATCTAAGTAAATCATTTTTAGCACTTCCTTTACTTCAACATCTGCTCTAATATCTTTATCATTGCTGAAACTTTCTCATTCATTTCAAGTGAATCACCAAATTCATTAATTGTTGATTCGACTGCATTAATAAGATAATCACTTACACCATCATCATCAGGCTTGTTATAATATTTCTCTACAATGTTTCCATTAGAATCTGTGAATACTATCTTCTGCTTTCCGTCAGTATTTTCTGAGATATCATTTATTCCGGAGGCTTCATCAATTACTTCCTTTAACGCTGTAAGATATCTCTCTTCGCAGCTATCGTCCCAGTTCTCTACATACATACCGATAAGATTATGTGAAATCTCTGAAATAATAACTTTATTATTGTGTGTCTTCAGCGAATTAAGCAGCATAATAAACTGATTAAGTCTCTGGCTTACTACTGAACTTGATACCTTTTTCTCCACTGAATCATTCCAGTTCATAAGCACTCTGTATAAATCATCCCGTTTTGCACCACCAAATAATTCCTTAGTGGCTTTTTCAAGTTGCCTATACTTTATATCAATAAATCCATCGAGTTTTTGCTTCATCCTTCTAACATCTTCTACTAATTCTTTATATGAGAAATCTCCATTTGCTCCGAGAATATCAGGAAGCTCTTCTAACAGATAATCTCTTGGATTAATATCTACTCTTTTTAAAGATTTAATGAACTTATTGAGTTTCTTATCAGAATATTTACTTACAAGTGTATATTGTGGTAAACCTCTTACCCATTTCTGAATAAGCTGCATAGTTATATTCATTTTGTCATATCCTGCTTCAGAATACTTCTCTATATCACCGCCAAATACATAATATAAACGTTTGCCATATTCTTCTTTATCATACCATCCACGCTCTATCAACATGCTGTATTCATAAGGCTTATCACAGATATTATTTAATGTTGTTCCATTAAAAGATACCTCTTTATCATGGTAATAGATAACAACTGCTCTTTTAATACTGGTTATTTCATTAGCAATATAGATAGGTATAACTCCCTTTCTTGCACCGATATTTTCACCTTGCAGCCTGTCAAATAATTTTCCAAAACTTACTTTTTTACCATTGCATTTTTTTACAAAATCGCCGATTATACCATACACACATATTGTTCCGCTGTCATAAATTCCTTTTTTAACGGCTCTGTAAATAGTCGCTTCAGGACTTGTCCCTGTTTCATACTTAGTAACGTCACCATTTGTGAGAATTTCATCGATAATCTTAATTCTGGCTTTTCTTATTGGAGCAGAAAGTGTATTTTTATTAATCATCTCATTATTGATTTTAGGCGCATTATTATAGTAATTACTGCATATCCGACTTAATAGTCTGTTAAAGCCCACCTCTGAATATACATCTTCTATGTTTTCTAATGTAGTGTATGTTACTATAACTGACCTCTTGTATTCAGGCATAAAATTATATTTTATAATTTCATTTACCTCATAAATTAAATCCTGAATATACAATTCTAATTCCTGCACTAATGCCTTATTGCTTTCAATAAATTCATTATCACCTGACAATTCCCTTGCTGCCATATATTTCTTAATATAGCTATAACCTGTAAATGCATATTTTGAGCATAATACAACAATTCTTTTATCCGCTAATTTCTTAACCTTTTCCTGTACCTTGCTAATATCTGCAATTTTATCAGAAATAATCATAATGATTTTGCCGTCAGCAAATCTGTCCTTGAATAAATACTCAGAATTGCTAATCTTCATAAATGTATCTTCTGTCATAAATTCATATGAAAAATATCTTGTCATCGTATATTCCATATTATATTTCTTAGGAAGTACATATTCTTCTTCCATAATCCTGCTTATTACAAGACATTCGTCCACATTATCATACTTTGAATAAGCAATATTCTTTATCTCATTTTCTAAATCAATTCCTATATTAATCTTGAAATTATATGAATTAGTTCTGTTTCTCCAGACAATTATATTCTCAGCCTTCAGACTGCTTACTGCCTGTTCTAGTAATGTGCTACTTATTCCAAGTGAGAGTCTTATTGTATTGTCATTTATACTTACATCATCATTACCACTGCACATTTCTAATAACGCAATGGTCTTTATCACCTGTTTCTCAAGTAAATCTTCTGTCTGATGCAGTGCATAATCTGCTCTTAGCCATTCATTATGAATCTTCTGGTTATCGTGTTCATCCATAAATATATTTTCAAAATAATCATAAATTGCATCCGCACCTATAAACATTCCGGTATTATCATTAATATTAATTATATCTGATAAAGAATGTCCCTCATTTCCTGATAAGAATGTGAATATACTTCTCTCATTCTGTGCAACTTTTTCACTTATATTGCTAAGAAGCCATACTGATAAAGGTGTAAGGGGATAACAGCCGACACCCATAATCTCATTAAATTTATCCTTATCAAATATATTCGAAAATATCTTCATCTCAAATGTCTTATCTAGAATATCTTCATATAAATCATAGTCATTTCGTGCATGTAGATATTTATCTAATTTCTTTTCATCTTTACATATAACCTTTGAAATAACTTCGTAATTATTTCTTGAAGACACCACGTATCGTATTTCTCTTAATCGTCCTTCAACTCCTCTGAATTCATTAATTACACTTTTATCTATTCTGTTGCCATATTCTTTTATGCTCTTATGTGCCACAAATGTAATAAGTATCTGGCTTTCATCTGACCTGTTAGCAAGCTCGCACATATCCTGCAATAACTTCATATCATTTGCAAAGCCATCGACTAAATGCCCCTCGATAAATTTACTGAATTCATCAAATACAATAAAAATACCTGAATAATTGTAGTCTTTACATAATTTATCAGCTATTTCCCTGTATATAGTTATGACATCCTCCTGAATCAATGGATTAAATTCATTACCTGAAGTCAGAATCGCATATATTTTCTTGAACTCATTAAGTGTTTTCTCCCTGCAGTTTCTAAGATTAAAGCAGAAGGCTTTCTCATTAGTATCTATAAGTTCTTTAAATTTCTCATATGTATCCTTATATTCTTTCTTCCATTTTAATATAACTTTAATAGCTTCTTCATAATACGAATCGACAACTATATCCTTAATGCCTGCTCTTTCTAAAGCCTGATTTAATGCAATTTTAAAGGAAATCTGTAATGATTCGCCAGGTGAAATGATAACAGGAAGAAATGGTTTGTCAGCATGTGAAAGTTTAGATATCAAATCTAACAATAAATGCGACTTCCCCTTTCCATAAGGTCCGACAATTATCGTAGCTCTTCCTGTGTGTTTATTCTTTATTGAATTAATGTATTCATTCTCAATTAACATAGAAGATTCAGTTGCAATATACTTGCCTACCTTATCCTCATTTCCAATATCTAACTGAAGATTAATAGATTTCTGAAAATTATTATCTATCTTTATGATACTTTGTAACTCACTCATTAAATTCTCCTAACCGTTATAATATTCATTCAGAATGTCAGTATCTGACATCTCTTTAGTAAGATAAATCATATCAAGTCCTGCCGTTCTATTTAAGATAATATATTCATTTTCTGCCAATTTATCCAGATATTCATACACATCATTTATTTTAAGATTCAGTAATGCCTTTAAACCATTATTACCATAAGTCGCATCACTGATATTAATGCTTCTGTCATCTTTACTATTTATCATTCTATTAAGTATGAATAGAACAACTTTTTCGTCAAGTTTGTCTATGTCCGGCACAGTCTTTTTATACTTAAGATTATTCTTAGTAATTAACCTAAGTCTTGTAAAAGGACTTATCGTATTCTCTTCCGGATCATAATTCTTACATCTTACTTTAGAATACATATTAAGTATTCCGGTACAGTCATCCGCTAATGATTTCTCAGAGAATTCATCTGTTCCAATAACATTCGCAAGATGATTAGACATAATTCTTATCATATCCTCTTTAGTAAATTCTTCAAGATTACCTGCATTAAAGAACAGATTCCATATGGTTGCTTTCTCGAAATTACTTGCAATATTTATATGTAATATCCATAGGGTAAATATATCCTCAATATATCTGTCATTTTCATATATACATTCACCTAAGGCTGTCCTTTTATAACTGTATTTCACATCTTCTTCTATCAAATCAGAAGCAAGCGCCCAGTATTTTACAGCCTTTGCCATATTAGCACCCACGCCAAGTGTATCTGCACCATAGTTTAATGAAAACATTTTAGGTTCAGTCTCTATTAATCTGAGTGCTTTACTAAGCCAGCCTTCTCTAGGCATAAATGATTCATGACCTTTTAACTTGTATTTCATATTTTTCACACTACCTCTTAATCGCTAATACTTTTCTCATATAACAGCCACCCACAAAGTGACCTACACATTCACCACAATGTTTACACCTGTCATTATCAATTCTATAATTAATTCTTCCGTCTTTATCCTGACTAATCTTAATCGCATCATGACGGCATACTGCCTCGCATGCAAGACATGCCATACACATCTGGTATTTCGTTATCTGACACTTTATCTTCTCTTCTGCGTTTTTAATATTTCTAGAGCCGGCAATTCTATGATTGACAATAATTACCTTTAACTGGTTACTTCCGACTCTTCCCTGAATTCTAAGTAATACATTCCCATTATGACCGAGTACATAGACTTCTCCAAGTCTCTTATTGCCCATCTCGTAATTAAGCTCGCCAAATGGCTTAAATAATTCAAAGAATTCTTCCGTTATATTCTTCTGTAATTCATAGTTAAACGCATTCTCTTCTAATGCACATGGTGCAAATGAGACAACCGAAGTCTTGGCATACTCTATGCCATTTCCACCCTGTCTTGCTTTCCATTTACCGCTGTCTATATATACTTCTGCATCTTTCTTACCGATATTCCTGGCAAATTCAATCAGCATATCTCTAAAATGAAAATATTGCTCAGGCATATGAATCTTAGATAAGAAACCCGACCAGTCACTATTATTAGGACAACACCAGCAGCCAACCCTTGCATAGCCTAAACGGTATGCATTGTTAAAATTAACCTTTGCGGTAAGCATATACAACCATACATCAAAATCAAACCAGTCAATTATAGGCGAAACTGTCCTCTGCTTCGCAATCTTTGGACTATCTGATTCTCTGTCGTATTTGCTTCTGCTTGCCGATTCGCTTCTCCTTATCCCATAAAATGTCAGTATTCTCTTCTTATTCTTGAAGAGAATATCTATCCTTCTAGAGATTGCTCCCGTCTTAAATATCGTGCAACACCATCTCATTACTCTGCTCGGAGGTCCTATCTGCTTACACAATTCTTCAAAATCTTTATCCTTATTTCTCGAAGAAATAAGCGGTGTCTTAGGGTGTTCTTTTTTAAATTCCTCCATATATTTCATCGTCTCTGGGAATTCTAACGTCGTATCTCCGAAAATATGCAGAATTCTCGGCGTACTAAGTGCTTTCATTACTAAATCTGATGTTACCGTAGAATCTTTACCTCCACTAAAAGATACAAACATCTCATTTAAATCATAACCTGCTGCTTTATCACGGATATAAGACATTGCTTCTTTCGTTATGTAGTTATATCTGTCTTCATTTGCATGTATGAACTTTTCTATAATTTCATTAAAATATTCATATGTATTATCAACTGACAAACGATTATATTCATTTCTCACATAATTATCATCAAGCTCCATAAGTTTTTTAACAGATACATTTATCCGCTTACCATCTGCATAATAATTATTACCAGTACCATTCCATACAGATGATTTTATATAAGCAAACGGTTTTCCCAGGGCTATCTCGATTAACAGTCTCTCTTCTGGAAATACCGGTCTTACATCTGAAGTAAGCCTCCTCAAGTGACTGCCACATATAGGACATTTATCTTCATAAACAGGGACATTACACTTATCACACCAATAGATTACGGACTGTACTTCTGTTCTCTCTCCACAAATATTACATATACTTTCCTTAGCCTCTATATTATCTCTTACACACCAGTATTTAATCACTTTAACCTCCGTTCAGGATTACCTGTATCCACAAATCTGTTCGGCTGTATATTCAAATATTCACACAGACTAAGCAGCTCTGTAGCATTCAGCTTTCTGCCCTCACTTATGATTTCATCTACTGATATGCCTGTATATTCATTTATCTGGCTTAATGAAATATTGTTATTAACTATGTATTCATATATATGTTTAGTTACACTCTTATCAAACATAGGCAGAATTTCCTTTTCGTTTCTTTGTTCTAAAGAATTATTCTTATCTTTTTCTTATTATATTCTTGTTTAGATAGAATTTCAATAAATATTTTCTTTTTCGACAATACATTTCATTGACACCACCAAAAAGCTGGATTATTATACCTTAAGAAGCTTTATTTGAATGAAAGGTTTACAGTATATAATATGAAGAATCCAAAAATCGGTTTAATGTTGAGATATTATAGAAAATTAAGAAATATGTCTGTGAGTGATGTAGCTGAATCTCTTGCTGAAAATGATATAAATGTTGCAATTAAGACTATATATGGCTGGGAAAATGGAACTACACAACCCGATGCTGATACCCTGCTATTTCTCTGTAAAATTTATGGAATAGAAAATATTCTGGGAACATTCGGATATAAAACACCTGATACAGATCCAATAATATTAACGACTGCTGAGAAGAGATTAATAAAAAAATACCGCAGTATGCCTGAATTGCAATCTGCGGTTAATAAATTACTTGATATATAAAATGATATTAAAATAATATATAATAAGCTATACAGCTATAACTCAATATATAAATAAAAGAAGAAGCATAAACTTTTGTTATGCTTCTTCTATTTTTGCTGTAATCTCTTTAAGACTCTTATCAAACTCTTCTTCTGATGAATTATTAAATATTAATAATGTTCCAGGATCATTAGGGTCTTCAAGATTAGTTGGTATTGTAAAGTTCACATTCTTAATATATTCATGCCAATGTGTCAACTTCCATGTATCTCTGTCTGATGCTCTGTCAATCATTCTCTGATGGCATACCTCTGGATCTGTTCTAACCCAGACAACAACTAATTTAGCACCTTTCTTCTTAAGCTCTTCTTTAAGTCCTTTTATGTACTCATCATCTCTGATTTCACTTGTAAATGGTGCATTTATTAATACTGTGTCTTCATATGTTAATGCTTCCATTGCAAGAGCCATAATAGCTTCATATTCATAATCTCTGATTTCTGCATTAAAGAAATCACTACTTCTGTTATATGGCTGGTTAGCTACCTTGAAAATCTGCTTACTAAGACAGATAAGTGTATCTTTATCAAGATATACAACATGGCTTAAAGCTTCTGCTAACTTCATTGATACAAATGTTTTTCCACAAGCTGGTGGACTTGTCACTAAAATAAGTTTCTTCATAATGTCACCTTACCTAATAATATGATATATGTAAAATTTTATTTAACACACAAAACGAATTAGGGTACATCGACCCTAATTCGCTATATTATATCATTACTTTGTGAATAAGACAACATTTTTATATCAAATAATATCTAAATATTTTATGAAATTTATAACTATTCTCCTGCTTTTATTTCTCTTATTATTTTTCTTATAGGAAGTACAAATGTAGGTGATACTGATAATTCATCAATTCCCATCTTAATGAATTTTTCTGTAAGTGTTGTATCTGCACCTAATTCGCCGCAGATTCCTACCCAGCAATTGTTCTTATGTCCATTTTCCACAACCATTCTGATCATTCTTAATATAGCCTCATGGTGTGAATCATAAATATCATCAAGTTTAGAATTCTGTCTGTCAATTGCAAGTGTGTATTGTGTCAAATCATTTGTTCCAATGCTAAAGAAATCTACTTCTTTTGCGAGCAAATCACTTATCATGACGGCAGCTGGTGTCTCTATCATTATGCCTAACTCCACATCACCCACTGTAATGCCCTGACTTATAAGTTCTTCCTTAACCTCTGCAACGATTGCCTTAATCTGTCTTACTTCATTTACCGATATTATCATAGGAAACATTATTGAAATATTTCCATAGGCACTAGCTCTTAATAATGCTCTTAACTGTGTCTTAAAAATATCCTGCTGTTTCAGGCATATTCTTATGGCACGATATCCCATTGCCGGATTATCCTCTTTATCAAGTCCAAAATAATCTACCTGCTTATCAGCTCCAATGTCTAATGTACGGATAACAACCTTCTTTCCTGCCATATTCTCAGCAACCGCTTTATAAGCTTGAAATTGCTCGTTCTCTGTTGGAAATGTATCATTTTCAAGATATAAAAATTCGCTTCTGAAAAGTCCTATTCCATTTGCATCATTTTTAAGTACATTTGCAACATCTGCCACACTTCCGATGTTTGCATATAATTTAATATGTTTTCCATCAAGTGTCACATCTTCTTTTCCTTTAAGAGTCTGTAACATTTCTCTGTCTTTGGCAATCTTTTCCTGTCTTTCTTTCATAACCTTAATTGTAGCTTCATCTGGTTCAAGGATAAGTTCTCCATTGTAACCGTCTACAACCGCCATCTTACCATTCCATTCCCTGTCAATCTTGATTCCGATAAGTGCAGGAATATTCATAGTTCTGGCAAGTATTGCTGTGTGCGAATTAGATGAACCCCCTTCTGTAACAAATGCAAGTAATTTTTCTTTATCCATCTGTACTGTTTCACTTGGAGCTAAATCATTTGCAACTACGATAACCGGCTCATCTCCAAGAATATTTTCACTGCTTCTTCCTGCTAAAATATTTAAGACTCTCTCTGAAATATCCTTAATATCTATTGCCCTTGCCTGAAAATATTCATCATCCATTTCCGCAAACATTTTAGAAAAATTATCACTGGTTGTAGCAACAGCATATTCGGCATTAACGCCCTGCGAAGTTATAATATTTTTTACTGAATCATTATAATCATCATCTTCTAACATCATTGCATGTACTTCAAATACTGCCGCATTCATTTCTCCGACTTCTTTTACGGCTTTTTCATAGATGGCATTCAATTCTTCAATTGCCTTTTCCTTAGCTTTATTATATCTTGCAATTTCTGCATCAGTATCTTCAACCTTATGTCTGAAAATCTGAACACCATCTTTTGAATAAAAAAGTATTTTTCCTATTGCAATTCCATTAAATATTGATTTTCCGGTAAATTTCTCCATATGTTCACACCCTTGCCTTTCATATTACAGCTCTTACAGATTAGCCTTAAAAAACTCTTCAATTTCTGCACAGGCTGTTTCTTCATCTTCTCCTTCAACACTGACTGTAACTTCTGCACCATTTTTAACTCCGAGACTCATAACCGCCATTAACTTTGATGCATCTGCTGATTTACCATTTGCTTCAATTGTAACCTTAGAAGCATACTTCTTAACCTCCTTAACAAGTAAGCTTGCTGGTCTTGCGTGAATTCCAACTTCATCTGTAATTACATAATTAAATTTTTTCATAATTGTCACCCTGCGCTTTTGCGCCCTTTCTTTTTTTATTTTATATTTAAGTCTCTTTCCTGTAATCATCTTATGACTTCAGGCTTTGAACTTTGAAAACCTTAATAATCCTGTTATATTAAAATACCCAAAAAACCGGCAAAATATTATATTATTATAATTAATGCCAGTCTCTTGGGTTTTGCCTGCTTTACCAGTAACAATCCTAAGCGGACTGATTTTGATTTTACTATTTTCTTACGTTGGCTTTTTATAAGTTATTTTTCTTATATGTATTGTCAGATACATAAGTTCTTCGTCAGGAAGTATAAAATTGAGTTCCTTGTCCACAAATAATGCAATTCGTTTCGCACATTTGTATTCATCCGCATATTTTCTAGTTATCATCTCGAATAATTCTTCATCTTCTTCACCATGCGTCTCATATCCGGTTCCCGTAAATAATCTGTAGGTCAGATATTTAAGATGGGTAACAAATCTTGAATAATATTCAGATTCTTCATCAAGCTTTATCTTAAAATGATATTTAACTATATTCATACAATTCTGAATCATCTTAGTTATCATCATTGTCTGATTCATATTTGTATTATCTAATTCAGCATTTACAAAATGCATCGCTATTGATGCCGCCTCATCCTCTGGCAGTTCAATACCAAGCTCTGACTTTATCATCTCTAGAGACTTAAGACCTATCTGGTATTCGAGCGGATAAAATTTCTTAATCTCAGTTTTTAGCTGATTGCTCATATTCTGATTCTTATGAAATCTGTCTATCGCAAAATTAATATGATCTGAAAGTGTCACATATATGCTTCTGCTTAATTTAGTAGTTATTATATCGTATGCATACTTTATAATTTCAGTTGTAAGCCGTAAATGTTCAATAGGCATATTCTCGATTATTTCCTGAAAATGTTTAGATTCTGTATTACTGTCAAGTCTAAATATCTTCTCCACCTTGGATTCATCTACTTCTTCGCCTGCTTTTCGTCCAAATCCAAGACCTTTGCCCATTAAGACCAGTTCTCTTCCTTTATCATCTAATGAGCTTATAATATTATTATTCAGTACTTTTTCTATCTTCATTTTGTCCCTCCCGGCAAGTTAAAGCCGAATTATAATATTACTTTGTAAATATGGAGCATTTTTATTTTAAAGTAAATAAAGTAAATACGAAGTATTTTCTTTAAAATAAAAATAACCATACATCGAATATAAAAGGATACTCTTATTTTCAAATGATGGTTATGCCTGCCTGACCAGTTACACGCCTTCTTTACTACTAACTTAAGTTTAATATATATCGTGTAAATTGTCAATATTTTTATGTATTTTTGTATATTTTAAACGTAAACTTTCTTATAATTTATGCAATATATACAAATTACAGGATATTAAGTTAGATATGAATTCAATATCTTTGTAAAAACAATATATCAATTAGTTTATCCACTATTTTGCTATAGCATTTTCTATTCTTACCAATGCCTCATTTAATACACTTCGTGGGCAGGCTACATTTATCCTCTGGAAGCCTCTTCCACAATCACCAAATATCTTACCGCTGTCTAACCATAATTTAGCTTTATTAATTATTATATTGTCTAATTCATCTGCATCTATGCCTGTTCCTCTGAAATCAAGCCATACAAGGTAAGTTCCCTCTAAATCAATCATTTTTACACCATGCATTTTCTCTTCTACGAATCTTCTTGTAAATTCAACATTTTCCTTGATATATTTAAGCATTGCCTGATACCATTCTTCGCCATCCTTATATGCTGCCTCACAGGCTACAAGTCCCATTACTCCAAGCTGACTAATTCCTGCTGCATCTAACTCTTTTCTATATCTGCTTCTTAGTGTACTATTTGGAATAAATATATTAGATATCATCATACTTGCTAAATTAAATGTCTTACTAGGTGATGTACAGATAATACTTATATCTTCAAATTCTTTTTTGATATTTGCAAATACTGTATGTTCTCCTTTTAAGATAAAATCATTATGTATCTCGTCACTTACCACGATTACATTATGTTTTACACATATATCACCTAATCTTGTTAATTCTTTCTCGCTCCAGACACGTCCAACAGGATTATGTGGATTGCAAAGCAGGAATAGCTTAATATTTTCATTTACAATTTTATTTTCAAAATCTTCAAAATCAATATGATATCTGTTGTCTTCTCCAAGATATAATGTGTTGCTTACAATATTTCTTCCATTATCAGAAATTACCTCTGAAAAAGGATAGTATACAGGCTGCTGAATCAGAACATTATCTCCCGGATCAGTAAATGCCTTGACAGCCATAGCTAACGCAAATACAACACCCGGTGTCTTAATCAACCATTTCTCTTCTATATTCCATTTATGATGTCTTACCTGCCAATCCTTAACTATTTCAAAATATGGTATCTGAACCTCACTGTATCCAAAGATTCCCTCTTTAGCACATTCCACTAACGCATCTTCTATATATGAAGATGTCTCAAAATCCATATCCGCAACCCAAAGCGGCAATACATCTTCAGGCATACCTCGTCTTTTTGCAAAATCATATTTTAAACATCTTGTATTCTTTCTATTAATTATTCTATCAAAATTAAGGTTTCTTTCTGCCATATTATCCTCATTTCTGAGCGATTTATCGCGAAGAGGCGAAGAGAAATTCGCACAGGCGATTTCTCTTCTGCCATAATGGCTATTTGCTTTCGCTCCGAAACAAATAGCTATGTGAAAAATAATCGCATCAGCATTATTTTTCACACTATCCTCCATTCCGCAGATACTTATGTATTTATTTTTATATAATGATATCAGCAATTTATTTCCTATTACTTTACTATGATTATATATTACCAAATAACTTATTATTTGTACAGTATTATTAAGATTGAATTTCTTAATAATAGCCGAAAGATTCCTATAAAAGAATAAAGAATGTCGCTTGCGACATTCTCCGCCTGCGGCGGAGCGTTTTTTGCTTACCAGGACAATTTCAATGAATCAACGAAATTTCCTGGTAAAGAATAAAGAATGTCGATTACGACATTCTCCGCCTGCGGCGGGTTGCTATAGCAACATTTCCTACTCCGCCGCAGTGCGATCCTCGCGGAGCGTTTTTTGCTTACCAGGACAATTTCAACGAATCAACGAAATTTCCTGGTAAGCAAAAAAAGACAGGCAGATTATTCTGTCTATCTTTTTGCAAAAAAATAAGCGCGAGACGGGACTCGAACCCGCGACCCCGACCTTGGCAAGGTCGTGCTCCACCAACTGAGCCACTCGCGCAATGTGTATGTGCTGTTAAGCACATTTGGTATTTTACTATACCTAAATATATTTGTCAACATTTTTTTTATTTTTCTATAATTTTTCATGAAATTATCTATAATAAAATGTAAATACAATTAATAAAGTGAAAAGTATATTTTCACTTTATTAAAGATATATTTTCTCTATACAATTCGCCCATCTGTATTCTTATTAATTAGTGAAATTATATATTCATTATTCCCATATTCACGTCTGTTTAATTCATTTAACTCCTTAAATTTTATATCTATCCACAGTTCTTCCGAACCCAGAACGATATTTCCAAGCATTATTCCTATATTTATATACTTGTATCTCTCAATATTTCCAATCATATGTTTCTTAACAAAAATATGAATGCGATTATTGTATACAACAAACCTCCATGGCTGCGCATTATAACTTGATGGAGCAATCCTAGCAATTTCTATTAATCTTTTTACTTCATCATTAGGCTCTTCTTTTTTTATACAGATTTTATCCAGCTTAAATCTGTTGATTTCTTCAACCTCACGATACATAGAAGTATTTGGATATCCCATTGCTAATGAAATTACTAAAACTTTCCCTTCTGAATTAACAGGTTTAAAAAATACAGATTTTGCCTGATAACAACTCGCTATTCCTATCGCACTTAAATATACCGATAGTTGCTGTAATACAAAGCCGGCATTAATCATTCCCTGCTTTGTATCTGATGCATAAACTCCGATATAATATGGTGCATAGAATGATTTCTTACAATAATCAGAAATTACGAAACTTATTTTCTCATTTTTATCGAATAATTCCGTATCTCTTAATCTGCCTTCTATTCTTTCTAATAAATCCTTCTCAATCTCTTTATCCATAAAATTTCTGACAGATTTTCTTCTGTATAGTGCATCAATAATTTTCAAATCAGTACCTCCCGATAACCATTACCGCTGGTCACTCCTATTTCATCAACTTTTCAAATTCATCTAATAGCTGTTCAAACATCTTCATTGCTAACACAACAGGCTCCTTCTTACTCATATCAATTCCTGAATATTTAAGAACTTCTATAGGATAGTCACTACAACCTGCTTTTAAAAATTTCTTATAATCCTCGACCGCTTTCTCACCCTCATCTAATATCTTCTTAGATAAGGCAACTGCTGCCGAAAAACCTGTGGCATACTGATATACATAAAATGATGAATAGAAATGCGGTATTCTTGCCCATTCCATTTCTATCTCCTTGTCTAATATTATATCATCTCCAAAGTACTTTTTATTAAGTTCATAATATTTTTCACACATTATATCACAATTAATAGCTTCACCTCTGTCGACCATTCCATGGACAATATTTTCAAATTCAGCAAACATAGTCTGTCTGAACAATGTAGTTCTAAACTGCTCCAGGAAATGATTAATCAGATAGGCTTTCTCTTTCTTATCTTCCGCCTTATTAATTAAGTGGTTAATAAGTAGTGATTCGTTACATGTAGATGCCACTTCTGCTACAAATATTTTGTAAGCCGCATTTGAATAGCTCTGGTTAGTATTTGAATAATATGAATGCAATGCATGCCCCATCTCATGTGCTATTGTAAATACATTGTTTAAATTCGGCTGAAAATTGAGAAGTACATATGGGTGAGTTCCATAGACGCTCCATGAATATGCTCCACTTCTCTTGCCCTCATTTTCATATACATCAATCCAGCCATTATTAAAACCTTCTTTAAGCAGACTAATATATTCCTCTCCCATAGGCTTAAGTCCTTCTAATACCATTTCTTTTGCATTCTGATAGGAAATATTTTTATTATATGCATCAACAAGCGGCGTATATACATCATACAAATGCAATTCATCTACATTCATAATCTTCTTTCTAAGACTTATATATCTGTGAAGAAGTCCAAGATTATCACTAACTGTTTCTACCAGATTATCATAAACGCTTTCCGGAATATTGCCATCTTCAAGAAACATTGCCCTGCTTGATGGATATTTTCTTACTGTTGCATAGAATTTATCCTTCTTAAGACTGTTTATATAGATTGCTGCAAGGGTATTTCTGTAATCATCATAAGATTTATATAAACCCTTAAATGCTACTTCTCTTACATTTCTGTCACTGCTCTCCATAAAAAGATTAAGTTTGGCGTGAGTTAATTGTACATCTGTGCCATTTTCATCCTTGATAACTGGAAATTTGATATCTACATTATTAAATACGCTGAATATGTCATTTGCTCCTGACGAAAAGCTCTGAGTCAGTGCTAATATTTCTTCTGCTTCTCTACTTAAAATATGACTTTTCTGTCTGAATAAATCATCAAAATAGTGTTTATAACTATCCATTTTATTCTCTGTCAGATATGCATTTATCAAATCCTCTGACTGTGCTAATAACTCAGGTTCTACAAATGATGATGCTGCATAGAATTTAGTCAGCAAAGCAACCGATTCATCCGAAAATGATTGATATCTGCCATTACCAAGATTCTCATGATATTTCTGGTTAGCATAGAAATATATCTTTTCCACTAAAAATTCTATCTCATTTATTAACTCAATTGTATGCTTGAAATTATCCTTATTCTCACAAATTTTCCCCTGCATCTTAGTAAGCCCCGGTAATAACTTTTCTACCTTTTCTATGTCCTCTCTCCATAAGTTTTCGTCACTATATACATCTTCCATTCTCCATTTAAACTCATTACTGATTTCTTCTCTTTTCATCACTTTATTATCCATTTTCTTCTCCGTTTCCAAAATTTATTTCATATTTTTATAATATTGATATATTTATATTCATATTTATATCAATATTATATCCAAATTATATCTAAAACGTTTGTTCATTTAATTTTTCAATCTCTATATATAATAATATTAGATTTACCAATATTTTACAATGTAGTTTTGCATTTTTTTTACATATAAAATGTTTAATTTTATATTATTTTATAGTATTATATATAGCGTAATATTAATACAATTATTGTAGAATGGAGTTTAGTATGAAAAATTTATTTAAAGAAAAGCATTTTTCCGTTTTTCTTATCCTGACATTGGTCTTTTCGCTTTTTTCAATTAATCCTTATAGAATTAAAAAAATTTATGGAGATACAGATTCTAATGTCCACGTTGTGTATAAGGCACATAGCCAGAATATCGGATGGCAGGATTCAGTCTCTGACGGAACACTTGCAGGAACAACAGGTAAAAGCCTGCAATTAGAGGCTCTTAATATTAGCCTGCAAGGTATTTCCGGTGATATCCAGTACAGAAGTTATGTTGATGGTTCAGGCTGGCAATCATATGTTTCTAACGGTGCAACTACTGGTACAACCGGAAAACATAAGTGTATTATGGCCATACAGATTTCTCTAAAAGGGGAAGTAAACGAAAAGTATGACTTATATTATCAGATACATAAATCAAATGTCGGATGGATGGGCTGGGTTCCTGCCGGTAATGAAGCAGGTACAAGCTGTATCAATAATAAGATTGAAGCAATACAGATTATGCTCGTTCCAAAAGGAAGTTCCGCACCATCTAATTTACCCTCAACTGTAGCGCAGGCTCCAACTGTATACTATAGTGCTCATGTATCTGATATAGGCTGGCAGGACTATGCATATGATGAAGGTGTCTCAGGTACTACATCAAAGAATCTAAAACTAGAAGCTGCCAGAATGAAATTATCTACCAAATCATTTGGTATTCAATATTCTCTTTATGTTGAAAAAGATGGCTGGCAGGATTATGTATCAGACGATGCAATCGCAGGTACTACCGGAAAAGCGCGTAAAACTTTTGGATTACGGATAAGGCTGACTGGTTATCAGTCAGCTAATTACAGCGTATATTACAGAACTTATAACGCTTCTGGCGGCTGGGGACCATGGGTATGTGATGGTGCCATATCAGGAAGTGATAAAGAATGCTATATGCTTGAAGCATATCAGGTAAATATTATTAAAAAGGGGGCAGCTGCTCCTGCATCTTATACACCTGTTCCATCTCTTGAACCAATAATTCTTAATTATAGTACTCATATTCAGACTTATGGCTGGCAGAATGCTGTATCTAATGGTGTTATTTCAGGTACTACCGGTCAGGCTAAACGTGTTGAAGCTCTCCAGATGTCTATATCCGGTGTGCCAACTTCAAAACTCGGAATAAGATACAGTACTCATGTACAAAGCATAGGATGGCAGGGTTGGAAATCGAATGGTAAATATGCCGGCACTACCGGTCAGGCTAAACGTATTGAAGCCGTCAAAATCAAATTAACAGGCAGCGAAGCATCTAAATACGATATATATTATCGTGTACATTCGCAGACACTAGGTTGGCTAGGCTGGGCAAGCAATGGTAGCATAGCCGGTACTACCGGATTAAAATATCGTGTTGAAGCCATCCAGGTTATGATTGTTGCTAAAGGTGATCCTGCACCAGGTTCTACAAGAAAACCATATGTTACGGCTACATATAAAGGTATTGATGTTTCTCATCATCAGGGTAACTCTATTGATTGGAAGCAAGTAGCTGCTGCCGGTTATTATTTTGCAATGATTCGTGTACAAAATGGAACATCGGCTGATAGGCATTTCAGTACAAACATTGAAAAAGCTAATCTGGCAGGACTTAAAATAGGTGCTTACAGCTATTCACTTGCTACAAATGTAAAAGAAGCTGAAAAAGAGGCAAAAAGCATAATTTCTAAGCTAAGAGGCATGAATATCTCTTATCCAGTAGTATACGATATTGAAGACGAGTGCCAAAAAAATCTTTCTACAACAGAACGTACCAACATGGTTCTTGCATTCAAGAGAATTATAGAAGCTAACGGATATGACTTTTTATTATATGCTAATAAAAATTGGATGGAAAATTATCTTGATTATAATCGTTTAAATAAAGCTGGTGTAGAGCTATGGTTTGCCAGATATAGCAATTTTGATGAAGGATTTGAACATCCCGGCAATGGTAGTAAAATTAAATTCCCGGCAAGTATGGTAAAAATCTGGCAATATTCTGAAACTGGTTCCGTTCCTGGTATTTCAGGCAATGTTGATTTAGATGTTTCTTATAAAGCATATTAAATACGGATAGATATTTATCAGAAGAGAAATTACTTATGCGAATTTCTCTTCTCTTATTTTCACAATTATACAGGAATCGAGGATAGTATGAAAAAATATAAAGTTATTAAATCTGATTTTTTATCACCTGAAGATATTGATATTATTAACAACATTAAACATATAGCTGAAATATCCGATAATACGGCTTATGATGTATATTTAGGAGATGATTCAGTTACTTCTGTTTCTAAGCTTCCACTTGCTTATTTATGTTCTTGTGACAATCATTTTGCAGGATACCTGACAGTGTTCTTTTCATCCGAGAATGACATTAATCTCTATGCCTGTGTTCTGCCAGACTACCGAAATCAAGGGATATTCTCATCTATCTTAAACGAAGTAACTAATGATATTAAAAATGCAGGTATTAATCCTGAGTGCATATATTTTCCAATCAATAAATTTATCAATTTATCAGATACTTTGACTAATATTACTTCTGATACTATGCCAGATAGTATGTCAAATTCTCCATCAGATGCTGCCATACATTATCTTGCTAAACGTAATTATTCAATAGCACATATTGAATATAAAATGTGTTATTATTTTAATTCGTCTAATTCTGAGAGTAATAACAATTCTAATGCCTTTAATAATCTGTCTGATTGTCCACTTGAGTTACTTACCAGAGATTATGATGAACATACCTCGGAATTTACTTTCTGGATTGGCGATGATTATATCGGTGGCTGTATGATTTATAAATATAACGATAAGTCATTGTGTATATTTGATTATGAAATAGAATCCTCAAAACGTGGTAATGGTTATGGTAAATATGGTTTAAAATTAATTCTTAATTATCTTGCCAAAGATAATTATAACGTTGTCTCACTCCACGTTTCAAATGCAAACAAAAAAGCCTGCAGCTTATATAAAGGCTGTGGCTTTATAATTGAGGAAGAAGTTGATTACTATAGTCTATAGTAATCAACTTCTTATCTTGTATGATTTATTAATCAAATTCAATATTAATTCAACATATATACCGATGGATAATAGCTAAATACTGCTTTGCCAAGTATCTTATCTTCCTTAACAAAATTTGTTGTATGCCAGAAACGTGAATCCTTAGAATTATTCCTGTTGTCTCCCATTACAAAATAACTGCCCTCCGGCACAAGAGTTTTGGCAAAATCACCTGATGAATCTGCACTTCCACCTTCGAAATAAACATAGTTCTCTTCTATAGGCTCATCATTGATGTAGACAATTCCATCTCTCACCTCAACATATTCTCCTGGAAGTCCGATTACTCTTTTAACATAATTCTCTTTTTCATTTTCTGGATATTTGAATATTATAATATCTCCACGTTTTGGCTCTGAGAATACATATGCCAATCTGAACCCTATCATTCTGCTCTTCTTATGAATAGTCTGTTCCATAGAACCTGTAGGTACGGTTGCATTAATTATAATAAAATTATTAATTACTAATGCTATGACAACCGCTAACAACACAAGTCTTATGAAACTGAAAATTTCTTTTTTAACATCTATCTTCTCAGGCTTCTTACGTTTCTTATCGTTAAACCTGTTCGAATTAACAATATCATCTGTCTCATCATCGCCCCAATAGATTATCTCAATATCATCATTATGGTCGTAAGTCACTAAGTCTCACCTCGCAGCTATCAACATAACCATCGTTGTCAGCATTTTATTCTTATAATGCCTTCTTAATTGCGGCCATAAGTTCATCATATGTCTCATATGCAGGTAACTGTGGATATTCAGCCTTAATTGCATCTGTACTCTTGAATAAGAAACCAGCCTTACTTGCTAAAATCATACCTAAGTCATTATGACTGTCACCACTTGCTATAGTATCATATCCGATAGACTGCAGTGCCTTAACTGTTGTAAGTTTAGACTGTTCACAACGCATCTTAAAGCCTGTGATTTCTCCGTTATCTGCAACTACTAATTCGTTACAGAAGATTGTAGGATAACCGAGTTTCTTCATTAATGGTCCTGCAAACTGTGAAAATGTATCACTAATAATTATTACCTGTGTTAAGCTTCTTAATTCATCTAAGAATTCTTTTGCTCCAGGAATTGGATCAATTTTCTCAATTGTCTCCTGAATCTCTTTTAAGCCTAAGCCATGCTGTCTTAAAATATCAAGTCTGAAATTCATTAATTTATCATAATCAGGCTCATCTCTTGTAGTTCTCTTTAATTCTGGTATTCCTGTTGCCTCACTGAATGCAATCCATATCTCAGGTACTAATACGCCCTCTAAATCTAAACATACAATATTCATATCTTAATCTCCATTTCTTTATCTTAGTTATATTAAACAGTCCACCTGACTGCTATCTTTATATTATAGAATATGATGTTAATGTCTGCAAGCATTTATTTTGTAGATAATGTCACATTTTTCTTGTAGTATAACCTCATAACAAAAGTGAGACCTTTCCTAAAAGCCTCACTTTTATTTTTCTTCGATATATTATTCTCTACTACTTTGTTAAATCCTAAGTATCAAACCTGCCCTACAGATTAGTGTAACCCATCAGACTATAGTCGACTGCCTTAGCTGCTTCACGTCCCTCGTGAATTGCCCATACGACTAATGACTGGCCTCTATGCATATCACCTGCTGTAAATACATTCTTAACTGAAGTAGCATATGAATCAGGATTACCTGTCTTAACATTAGTTCTTTCATTAACGTCAACACCAAATGCTTTTGTAACGTAGCTTTCACTTCCTAAGAATCCTGCTGCAATAAGAACGATATCCACATCGACTTCGTATTCACTTCCAGGTATTTCCATCATCTGGAATCTTCCTGTCTTAGCATCTTTCTTGCTCTCTAATTTCACAAGTTTTGCCTTACACAGATTACCTTTCTTATCTGCGATAAATTCCTTGACAGTTGTGCAATATACTCTTGGATCGTGACCAAATACTGCGATTGCTTCTTCCTGACCATAATCTGTCTTGCAGACTCTTGGCCATTCAGGCCATGGATTATTAGCTGCTCTTTCATCAGGTGCTTTTGGCATCATTTCTAACTGTAATACACTTTTTGCACCTAACCTTATTGATGTTCCGACACAGTCATTACCTGTATCACCACCACCTATAACCATTACATTTTTACCCTTTGTGGAAATAAATGCATTATCCTTGAATTCACTGTCAAGCAGACTCTTTGTTGTAGCTTTAAGGAAATCAACTGCGAAATATATTCCATTAGCTTCACGTCCCGGTGCTTTAATATCTCTTGGATTAGAGGCACCACAGGCAAGAATTACTCTGTCGTATTCTTTGAGTAATTTATCAGCTTTGATATCTTTACCGACATTTACTCCTGTGATAAATTCTACTCCTTCTTCTTTCATAATATTTATCTTACGCTCAATGTATTTCTTCTCTAATTTCATGTTAGGAATACCATACATTAAAAGTCCGCCCGGTCTGTCTGAACGTTCATATACTGTTACGCTATGACCTCTCTGGTTAAGCTGGTCTGCTGCTGCAAGTCCTGATGGTCCTGAACCGATAATTGCAACTTTCTTACCTGTTCTTACTTTAGGAACATTAGCTTTAGCAAAGCCTTCTTCGTATGCATTTTCTATTATTGCAAGTTCATTCTGTCTTGTACATACCGGTTCGCCACCTAAGTTGCAGGTGCAGGCTTTCTCACAGAGTGCAGGACATACACGTCCTGTAAACTCTGGAAAATTATTAGTCTTATGAAGTCTGTGATATGCCTGTTTCCAATTACCGTTGAATAACAAATCATTCCATTCAGGTACTAAATTATTAAGAGGACAGCCTGATGCCATACCTCCAATCATCATTCCTGCCTGACAGAAAGGCACGCCACAGTCCATACATCTTGCACCCTGTAATCTCTGTTTTTCCTTAGAAAGTGGTGTATGAAATTCGTTAAAGTTCTTTATTCTTTCTTTTGGTGAGACAGCTACACTGTCTTCACGTTCATAATCCATAAATCCTGTTGGTTTTCCCATGTCGTGACTCCTTTCTAGTTCTTTGTCATAGCATAAAATGCTTCAATCTGTGCCTGCTCGCTGCTAAGACCTTTTTCTTCCATCTGGACAATAGCCATAAGCATCTTATTGTAATCATGAGGAATTATCTTCTTAAACTTAGGTAAATATTCTCCAAAGTTATCAAGAATCATCTTACCTTTTTCTGAATTAGTATATTTAACATGGTCGGAAATCATTTGCTTTAAGTCCATAACATCATATTTAGATGTTACTTCGCTTGCTGATACTAATTCTTTATTAAGTTTTGTATAAAGGTCTCTGTCCTCATCAAGAACATATGCGATACCGCCACTCATACCTGCTGCAAAGTTTTTACCTGTTTTGCCAAGGATAACAACTCTGCCACCTGTCATATATTCACAACCATGTTCTCCGACTCCCTCTACAACTGCTATTGCACCAGAGTTACGAACACAGAATCTTTCGCCTGCTACACCATTTATATATGCTTTACCACTTGTAGCACCATATAATGCAACGTTACCAATTATGATATTTTCATCCTGTTTGTACTTAATTCCCTTTGGTGGATATACGATAAGTTTACCACCTGATAATCCTTTACCAAAATAGTCATTACTGTCGCCTGTAAGTTCAAGGGTAAGTCCCTTCGGAATAAATGCACCAAAGCTCTGGCCGCCTGCACCCTTACATTTTACGATAAATGTATCATCATCTAATACATTGTCACCATATTTCTTAGTTATCTCAGAACCAAAGATTGTACCAAATGAACGGTCTGTATTAGTAACATCTACCTCTATGCTGCGTTTCTGTTTCTTATCAAGAGCAGGTAATAATTTCTTACATAAAACTTTCTCATCAAGTGTCTTTTCAAGCTCGAAATTAAATACATTTTTTTCATTATATTTAACAGGTTCATGCGTAAATTCATTAGCAAGTATTCTTGTTAAATCAACTTTGCCTGCATTAATTGATTTGGCTTCAGTTTTAGCTTTTAATAAATCTGAACGTCCAACTAACTCGTCAACTGTTCTGACACCGAGTTTAGCCATATATTCTCTTAATTCCTGAGCAATGAATTTCATAAAGTTAACTACATATTCAGGTTTACCTTTGAAACGTTTTCTAAGTTCAGGGTTCTGTGTAGCCACACCTACAGGACATGTATCTAAGTTACAGACCCTCATCATTACACAACCCATTGTTACAAGAGGTGCTGTTGCAAATCCGAATTCTTCTGCGCCAAGCATTGCAGCTATAGCTACATCACGACCACTCATAAGTTTACCATCCGTTTCAACTATAACTTTATTACGAAGCCCGTTTGCAATTAATGTCTGGTGCGCTTCTGCAAGTCCAAGTTCCCAAGGAAGCCCTGCATTATAGATTGAGTTACGTGGTGCTGCACCTGTACCTCCGTCATAACCTGAGATAAGTATTACCTGTGCGCCTGCTTTTGCAACACCTGCTGCTACAGTACCAACACCTGCTTCTGATACAAGTTTTACGGAAATTCTTGCATCTTTATTAGCATTTTTGCAATCGTAGATAAGCTGTGCCAAATCTTCGATTGAATAAATGTCGTGATGAGGTGGTGGTGAAATAAGGCTCACACCCGGTGTTGAATGTCTGGTTTTGGCAATCCAAGGATATACTTTCTTACCTGGTAAATGTCCACCTTCGCCTGGCTTAGCTCCCTGTGCCATCTTAATCTGAATCTCTTTAGCACTTACAAGATATTTAGATGTAACACCAAATCTTCCTGATGCAACCTGCTTAATTGCTGAACATTTATTTATCTTATCATTTACCGTATCAAGTCTCTCAAGACTTTCTCCGCCTTCACCACTGTTAGATTTACCATGAATCATATTCATCGCAATTGCCATTGTCTCATGTGCTTCTTCTGATATAGAACCATAAGACATGGCACCTGTCTTAAATCTCTTCACAATGCTGTCTACACTTTCGACCTCGTCAATCGGAATACCTTTTTCAGGATAATTGAAATCAATAAGTCCTCTTATGTGAACAGGATTAAGTTCTTCATCTATCATATGTGTGTACTGTTTAAACAAATCATAATTGCCTGTCCATGTGGACTGCTGTAACAGATGAATTGTCTGAGGATTATATAAATGCTCCTCTTTATTACTTCTGAACTTATGACTTCCGCTGCTCTCTAATGTAAGGTCATTAGCAAGTCCTAATGGATCAAATGCTTTAGAATGACGGCTGTCTACCTGTTCTTCTATATCTTTAAGTGTTATGCCACCTATACGGCTTACTGTGTTAGTAAAGTATTTATTAATTACATCTTCGCTTATACCTACTACCTCGAATATCTGTGAACCCTGATATGACTGAATTGTAGATATACCCATTTTAGAAGCAATCTTAACGATACCATGGAGAACTGCTGAATTGTAATCATTTACTGCGGCATAGTAATCTTTATCAAGCATATCATTATCAATAAGATATTTTATTGAATCCTGTGCTAAATATGGGTTAATTGCTGAAGCACCATAACCTAATAATGTAGCAAAATGATGTACTTCTCTTGGTTCACCACTCTCTAATATAATTGCAAGGCTTGTTCTCTTCTTAGTTACGACAAGATGCTGATGAAGTGCTGATACTGCAAGCAATGAAGGTATTGCAACATGGTTCTCATCAACTCCTCTGTCTGAAAGAATGAGGATATTAGCTCCGTCTTTATGCGCTCTGTCTGCTTCTACGAATAAATGGTCGATTGCTTTTTCAAGTGAAGTATTCTTATAGTAAATGATTGGAATTACTTCTACTTTGAAGCCTGATACATTCATATTCTTAATCTTTAATAAGTCTGTACTTGTAAGAATTGGATTCTTAACTTTAAGTACCTGACAGTTCTCAGGCTGCTCTTCAAGGATATTACCATGCTCACCGATATATACTGTAGTTGATGTAACTACCTCTTCACGAATCGCATCTATTGGTGGATTGGTTACCTGTGCGAATAGCTGTTTAAAATAGTTAAATAATGGCTGTACCTTGTCAGATAATACTGCAAGTGGTTTATCACAACCCATTGCCGAAATTGGCTCTGAACCAGTCTTTGCCATTGGGAGAATTGATGTCATAAGCTCTTCATATGTGTAACCGAAAGCTTTCTGTAATCTCTTTCTTTCATCTGTAGAATACTCTTCTACTTTCTTATTAGGTATCTTTAAATCTTTAAGTTTGATAAGGTTATTATCAAGCCATTCACCATATGGCTGCCTTGATGCATATCTTTCTTTGATTTCATCATCATCTATAATTCTTCCCTTAACCGTATCTACGAGAAGCATTTTACCTGGATGTAAACGTTCCTTAGCAATAATCGTAGTTGGGTCTACATCTAATACGCCGACTTCTGATGAAAGCACTAATGTATCATCATCTGTGATGTAATAACGTGATGGTCTGAGACCGTTTCTGTCAAGTACAGCTCCCATAATATCACCATCAGAGAAAAGTATTGATGCAGGTCCATCCCATGGTTCCATCATGGTTGCATAATACTGATAGAAATCTCTTCTTGCCTGGCTTAATGTATGGTTATTATCCCAAGGTTCAGGGATGGTAATCATTACTGCAAGTGGAAGCTCCATACCACTCATCACTAAGAATTCAAGTGTATTATCAAGCTGTGCTGAATCTGAACCCTCCGGATTAACAACAGGGATAACCTTGTGCATCTCGCCTTTAAGATATTCAGAATTCATTGTTTCTTCACGTGCCAACATATTATCAGCATTTCCACGAATTGTATTAATCTCACCGTTATGAACCATTAATCTGTTAGGATGTGCTCTCTGCCAACTTGGGTTTGTATTCGTACTAAATCTTGAATGTACCATTGCAATTGCTGATTCATAATCTTTATCCTGTAAATCTTCAAAGAATAATCTTAACTGGCCTACTAAGAACATACCTTTATATACAATAGTTCTGCTTGATAATGAAACTACATAAGTATTATCATTACTCTGTTCAAATACACGTCTTGCAACGTATAACTTTCTATCGAAATCAAGTCCTTTTCTAACATCCTCAGGTTTCTTTACAAAGCCCTGCATAATGTATGGCATACATTCTATTGCTTTTGTACCTAGTACATCCGGCTTTGTAGGAACTTCTCTCCAGCCCAAGAACTCAAGTCCTTCTTTTTCCACGATAATTTCAAACATCTTCTTAGCCTGATTTCTCTTAAGCTCGTCCTGTGGGAAGAAGAACATACCAATACCATATTCTCGTTCTGAGCCTAAAAAAATACCGAGGGACTTAACCGCTTTACTAAAGAACTTGTGTGAAATCTGTAATAGGATTCCTACACCGTCTCCGGTTTTTCCCTCGGCATCTTTGCCTGCTCTATGCTCTAAATTTTCAACTATCTTTAATGCGTTCTCAACTGTTGCATGTGTCTTTTTACCTTTAATGTTGACCACTGCACCAATACCGCAATTATCGTGCTCAAACTGTGGACTGTATAATCCATTGTCTTCTGCACTCTTGAATAATTCATTTTGATTCATGTGCAATTCCTTCCTTATTCAGTTTTTATTCCTAGATGAGTGACTCTAGATGTTAATTTATGTTTGCTACTATACTACAATGTTTTTCATTTGTAAATAAGAATTTTAAGATAAAGATTGCGTAAATTTACCTTCGGAAATAATGGTGTAGAGTCCACCCACGATGTTCT
>OKWR01000197.1_pt1 | contig 77257 bp, 58 predicted proteins | sample 1607101 | NCBI WGS metagenome assembly OKWR01 (sample SAMN04414076, study PRJEB24778) | human gut metagenome | material: faecal | host: Homo sapiens
CATACATAAAACGCTTCACCCCTGCATCACGAGCAGCTATCAACATATTCAAAAAACCATCAATATTGACAGCATTCGTAGTTCCTGGATCTTTTATAGAACGAGGTACTGACCCCAGTGCTGCTTCATGCAAGACATACTCAACTCCTTCTACTGCCTTCTGACAATCTGAAAGACAACGAATATCTCCCACCACTAATTTAAAGTTATCTGGATATTCATTTAACAGAGGAAGTAAATTTTCAACTTTGCCTGTAGAAAAATTATCCAAACAAATAACATTATAATCATGATCCAAAAGATGCTCACAAAGATTAGAACCTATAAAACCAGCTCCTCCTGTAACTAATACTCGTTGTTTGTTTTTACTATTCATAATATATATATCATAAACTTATTTTTTAACCTCAATATATCAATACAAAATTTCAGAATAATTAAATAGCCATTCACTATTTCTCAAATTAGGATATACTCTACTTTCTCACTTAAAATCACGTTTTCTGCCAGTATTCTCCAATCGATTTTTAACTCTGAATCATCCCATGTTAAAGCATATTCAGTTGGGGGAACATAAAAATTATCACATCTATAATAAAAGACTACTTCTTCAGCCAAGACAAAAAAACATGAGCAAAACCTCGTGGAATAAAAAGCTGACGATAATTATTTTACCTAAATCCCAATATATCGCTGCCAGCTTCGCATCAGAACTGTTCTGCGTATAAGCCGGACTGTTATAACATCACCCAATCCTTGGATTGTAAGACACGGAATAAGGGGATTGTTTTTGAAAAAATCGCAAAAAAGCAGTTGCTTGTGTTCGTTTTCACACATGCTCTACACAAAGCTCTCAACACTCGCTTTACCACAAGTGGCATAATTGAAACCTATTATCTGGAACATACTCCACGGAAGCGTCAGCCGCTTCCTTATTGATTTTGCGGGCTTACTCCAAACGATCATATTCACAGAATTTCCTCTATAATATTGCTTGGTCCATTTAGGATGGCCTCGTTGTCTTTCACATAATCTACCAGATTGAGGTATTTTTTCTTCAGTTGGTTCCAGAAGATATGCCCCTCGAAAAGAATGGCGAGCATACCAGAAGCCAAAAGCCCCTTTACCGCTGGTCTCCACCTGCCGAACGGCCTTCAAGACGACTGCAAGTTCACAGTTCAACATTTGAGAAATCAGATTAGAGCAATCGTCAGGCCAAACATTTAGTCCTAGAATATTCGACTGTATCAATTTTAATATTTTATACTATCTTTTCTATTCATGGGATCACCTCTCATGTACATTGACATAACACTCAATTATCAGTTCAAGTCCCTCGGTTACTCTTCCACTTCCTCAAAAGGATAGGGATTCGACTCGATGTTTTTCAACTCTTCTATTATTTCCGCCTGGCAGTCCGTCAAAGACTTGTTATCCCAACTATCAATTATGAAATGAGCCTCTTGAAGCATGGAGTCCTCATAGACTTCACCATAACAGTAAGTCAGCAGACGAACTTTGAGCAAAGATGCAGGAAGACGTTCCAGAACATCAGAAGCACGATCTAGCAGGACTTGCTTCTTTTGCATTTTATCCCCATAATCGTAAATCGTGGCGTTGTAGCCCATCAAAAGAGCCAAGCACAAATGAGCCTCTTCTTCAATATCAGAACTTTTTGCGAAAAAGAGAGAATCGGATTTGATAAGGACGTCTTTATTCTTCCGACAAAAATCGTCAGAGTAAAGAGGCTCGCCATCCATGCCGAGATACATTAAGGTACGGGCAGCATGCTGAAGCTCGATAGCACGAGAAAGTAAAGAATTCATTTGGTATATAATTAAAATATGATTGACCTACCCCTACGGGTGCTCCTCCCTTCAAGAAGAGGAGGACTAAGATAGGATTAGTTGATTAGCTTTAGATAGGACTTCGGCACTTTGATACTCGCAACCAGAACACCCTTGATACGGATAACAACATAGGTTTTATTCGCTTCTGTAGCAATCTCCCCCTCAATGCCGCTGAAATCTCCCTTGACTACCTTCACTTTATTTCCTACGGCAAAGGGTTCTATATCAAAACCGACGCCATCCGGATTCAGGTTCATAATAAACATGAAGTCTTCCATCTGCTTATTAGGGACAATCAACATGGAACGGGTGAAGAGATTCTTCATATAATATAGCTGAACACCGTAGATATTGGATATATCACAGGCAGTTTGCTTAGTCGCACAGATGAAGATTAAATTTCGAATAACAGGAACCTCACTACGTTTACGGCGATACTTCAGCTGCGATATCACAATTCGCGTGGGAAGATAATAGTCAAGATCCAGATTCTCTTCGGCCTTAAGCCTATCTAAGGATTTTCGGACAGCAAATTCTTGCTTATCACGAGTACGGGCAGCAAACCAACATTTTTGATTTTCACTCACTTACAAAAAGAGAATCGAGATTTTTACTATAATTTCGGGTGCGCTTCGCGGTTTGAACGAGACATATTCTCTTTCAAACCGTAGCAAATAGATATTTCGACTTAATGCGTTATAAACGAAGATATTAAATTCAAAAAAGCGTTTTTTAATCGTTCGTTTAATGGGCAACATTATCATGCCTTTAAAATGAAGTTTGAAGGTATAAAAATGAGAGGATATTAAATATAAATATCATTAGTATTATCGTATTGATTATTAGCAATATAAGTAACAAAATCCGAAATAATAGAAATATTTTTATTAAACATCTTGCACGTTCAAAAAATACCTCTTATCTTTGCGCCCATTAAACGAACGTTTTTTGGACACCCCCTATTTTTCGCTATACCATTCTAATTTACTGCATATTACATCTGTTCGAAAAGTATTTATTTCATTTTATTGTCTCTCCTCTATTCTGCACATCAACAATCCTTTTATCTTTGCGCCCCTATTTACAAATTAACTGTTTTTAATTAAATAATTTTTCAAAATGAGTAATTCAAAAAAAACGCTGCTAAAAGCGAAGAAACAGGGTTAGTAAAACCAAGTGAACAAAACAGACAATCCTCTGAACAAGCGGAAAATAAACCACACAGAGGCCGTCCTAAGGGTAAAAAAGTTAAAGGAATTAACAATAACCAGGAAAGCATGCTGGGAAATCTTTTGGATGAATACATCGAGGGTAATTTCTACGTTGGAAACAATGAAAAGATTCCACCCGAAAAACTCGAATTGGCCCCGCTTATAGAGCGCATAGCAGAAACCAAACTCTTCCTAAATAATGACGGAATCCCTATGTCAAAGAGTACTTTAACCAAAATGGCAGAAAAAATGTGGCAAAAGGATAAAAGAGTACGACACAATGAAAAGCATAAGGAGAAATCACCCTACAGAAAAGACAGAAATTAAAAAGATACTGTCAAAACAGCAAGACCTACCTTTGCCCTCACGTTAACAAGACCAAGTCAGACCTCAATGAGATGCCGCTTCCTCTTATGCGAAGCGACATCTTTTTTTATGTTATGGCATGAGCTCGAAAACGTAACCAACATTATTATTAATTAAATATATCGTAAGATGAAAAGACACGAGTTCAAAAATCCGGTTCCAGTCCGTGAAAGAATGGCAGAAAAATGGAAAAAACGGTTCATGTTCGAAAAGGGGTATTCTGAGGAATGTGCAGAATACATGGCACAAAGATTGATCGACCTCATTGACCACATGCAGTATGGCTATGCCCTTATTGCCTTTCACAAACAAGGCACAATCTTCAAAATGGTGAAAGCAACCCTCATACCCTATGAAAGTTTCTTTCACCGATTCTATGAAATGGAGCGCATAGAAAGTACTGTAGTTTACTGGGATGTAGAGTCACAGGCTTGGAGAAGTTTCCAGTTGGAGAATTTATTGGACTGGAGCCCCGTCTGCTAATCATTAATCACTTATCGTTTAATCACTAAAGAAATGGCAATGAATTGTACAGGGGTACTGTATTTCCCCATAACTATAAGTCTGCTCGAAGGAGTAGCAACAGAATTGATAGAAGCCCGGTTCGGGCTGAAAGGTGTAGCGGCATTCATAAAGCTACTCGGAAAAATTTATAAAGAAGAGGGGTATTACCTGGTGTGGAACAAAGAGCAATGCATGCTCTTTGCCCACAAATTAGGAAACGAATTATCGGATGAGGAAATGCAGGAAATCGTAGAACTTCTGATAGCGAAAGACATATTTGACCGGAAAATGTATGAGGAACATCAGGTATTGACATCCGTACACATACAGAAAGTATGGCTGGAAGCTACCAAACGCAGAAAACGGGACTTGACTCCCCTCCCTTACTTCCTTATGGAAACCAAAGTTCCTAAAAACGGGAAAGAAGAAAATGAGGTACAGGATGTATTGTTTCCACCCGAAAATGCATGCAATTCCGAACAAAGTAAAGAAAAGCAAAGTAAAGAAAAGGAAAACACTCCCCCTCTAACTCCCCAAGGGGAGAACGGAGGAGAAGGAACGGAGGGTTCTTCTTTCGGCATCCCGGGATATGCCTACAACAAGAAGACACACAATCTGGAAGGTTTGATGTTGGAGCTGCAACAACTTCATATCGTAGACCGAAATGAAATCAATGCCATTCTACGGCTATCCGACTACGGAAGACTAGGAGGGTATGTGTTTAAAATAATCAGTAGTACACGATGGAGTACTGTACTGGCAAAAGGAAAATACGTCATCGCCGCACTAAGAAAAGAGAAAACCGGAAACGGCTGATAATCAAGGTTAATATCAGCATTTGCCAAGGCTACACCCTTTGCCTCCTATGGCTACACCCTTTATGACAAAGGGCTACACCATACGGGCGAAAGGGTGTAGCCATCCTAAAGTACCCGTCAAGGCTTACAAAATATACATCAATGTATATTTTTGAAATAATCATATACAGGTAGTACACGAACCGTTTTATCCCCAATAATAAACTTGTCACGCTGATTAAATGACAGCAATAATCCCTCAGGCAGATTAAAAAAGGTCAAGGCGTCCAGCAGTCCTTCAACTTCACGCTTCCTGTTTTCGGCAGTCAATGAATAGCAAACCTGAATAGCTAAACAGGGTACACTGTTTTCAGCTATAATAAAGTCACATTCTTTCTGATTCTCATTATAATAAAAAATTTCCGAATAACGGCGACGCAACTCTGCAAAGACCATATTCTCCAATCGACGTCCTTCGTCACGGGTAAATGAAGGAGAGGCTATTGAAACTACACCATTATCCACGCAGTACACTTTCTTAGGATTTAGTAACTGTGCCTTATAAGAATATGAGAATCTCGGGACAAAGCTTATTAAATAGGTTTGCTCAAAATAAGAAAAATAATCCGATACAGTAGACGTACTTTTCACTCCAAGCACTTGCTTGAGTTTATTGGCGGAAACCAAATGTCCTATATTCCCTACTAAATAAGCCAATAAACTTTTTAATGAATGCTCATCACGAATATTATACCTTACTGCGATATCACGATAGACAATATCATTGACCAAATCAGATAACACATCCGGATTATCTAATTGCAAGTATTGCGGAAAGCCTCCTTTATATAGGTAATCATATAAAGAGCCTTCACCAATCTCTTGTTCTTTATAACCACAATATTCTGCATAAGAAAAAGGAAAAAGTTCTTTAGTAATGTGCCGTCCGGTCAATTTGGTCCCCAATTCACGACTCAACATGGAAGCATTGGAACCAGTCACCACCACATAGAATCCTTCATCCAGCTTACCCCTGACATACACTTCCCATCCCTCAACAACCTGAACCTCATCGAAGAAAAGAACTCTACACTTCTCATTTTCCTTAATTACTTCATCTACTATGCGGAAATCGTTAAACTCAAAACCATATAACAGCGGAGTATCAAAATTCAAAAAAACAGTCTCTTCCAACTGATATTTATCCATTAGCATCTGAAACAGCAAAGTACTTTTTCCACACCGGCGTATACCCGAAATAATTAGTGCATAATCCTGCAATAACGGAGAAAGAGAAGATAACAAATCACGCCTGTATCCCTGACCTTTTTTTATCCGCTCACCCTGCATGCGGATTGCTTCTATGATATCCGACCGACTTATCATAATATTTATCTTTTTAAGTTCAAGTGCAAATATAGGTATTCCATTTTGAATGGACAAAACTATCCATTCTAAATGGATATTCCTTTCCATTCTGAATGAACAGAGAAAAAGAAGGGGCTAACTCCTCAATTGGAGCCAGCCCCTTACATATAATAAAGAGATTCTTCTCGATTACCGAACGGCTATATGAGTATTTTGCAAAGAAGCCTCATTTGCTCTTGTCAGTATAGAAAAGCAATCTTATTAAGATTAATTAAAACAGTAAATGGCATATCATTCAATAATGAAGCTAATTTTGTAACAAATAATCAAAATAAAGTATGAGAATCTATGAGTAAAACTTTCAATATCTATTGCGACGAAAGTACGCATTTGAAAAACGATGGACATCCATATATGCTTTTAGGCTATGTTAGTATCGCATATCCCCAGATAAAGATGGCTAAAGAACAAATCAAAGCTATTAAGGTAAAGTATAACTACGAAGGTGAATTAAAATGGACTAATGTTCATGACGCTACATTTCCGATGTATAATGAGATCATTAAATATTTCTTTACGACAGATATAAAATTCAGAGCTGTAGTCGTAGACAAATCTCAAATAAATGAGACTCGCCCTGAATATACTTTCAATGATTTCTATTTTAGAATGTACTATCAACTCTTGCATCATTTATCTGACATGGAGAATGAATATAATGTCTTTTTTGATATCAAAGATACATGTAGCCATAAGAAGCTCCATACATTACAAGATATTTTAAAATGGAACTCTTCTATCAGACACTTTCAGTTTATCCGTTCTCATGAAAGTTATTTTGTGCAGTTGGCAGATATATTAATGGGAGCCATTAACTATAATCTCCGAATTGAAAAAGGTGATGTGGAAGGTAAGGTTATAGCAAAAAGAAAACTTGTTGACAAAATTCAAGAACACGCAGATATCTCTTTAAACAGAACAACGCCACTATCAAAGAAAAAATTTAATCTATTCTTTATCTCACTAAAATAATAGTTATGCCTTTTAATCTACTGAAAAAATATCCGGAATTACTTGAAATTCTACACATGAATGAGCATCAACGTAAAGAATCTCTTATGAGAATCTACAAAAGAGATATAGAAGATAATCCAAATTTCAAGTTCAGAGAGAAACAAATCTATCCGACCAAATCAGATGGAGTGGCTGATATGGGGCGACAATTTACGCACCTTACTTGCGAAGAGGCAAAAGAAACAGATGAGAATGGTAATTTGCTTCCAGCCAAGCGAGTTTTTGAAAAAGACCGTTCTCAACGATTGCATTGGATCAATCATCACATTCAAGAATTGTCTTCTGAAAATATAGAAGTCTTCAGTGTGACAGAACGTGATCAGAAAAAACGTTGCGATATTACCAAAACATATGTTTACGATAAGAAAGAGAAATATGTGATAGTTCTCGAATGCCAAAGAAAAAGCTCTTATTACTTATTAACAGCCTATTATCTGAATAAAGAGTATGCGGAAAAAGGCATAAAGAAAAAAATGAAGAAGCGTTTACCGAATATTGAATAAAAAAACGCAGGGCTCAGATTTATATCAAGATAAACCGAGCCCCGAAACTCCTTCTATTTGTAGATGAGCGTTGCAAATATACGCTGATATATTTAAATATACAACATTTTTTGCACCATGATTGTTTATTTAACACCTTGAAATAATCATATTCAGAATGAAAAAAATAGCGGTCGACTCACAAAGGGAGTCAACCGCTACTAAATATTAATATAAAAAACGCTTTCTCGATTTAGAGAGCACCTACTTCTTTCAATGCAGCGTTAGTTCCGTGAACAGCCTTAGCGCTAGCAGCGAATTTTTCTTTTTCGTCAGCAGTCAGTTCCAGTTCAACGATCTTTTCGATACCGTTCTTGCCCAAGATAACGGGAACACCGATACAAAGATCAGATTCGCCATATTCGCCTTCCAGCAATACAGAGCAAGGAATCATCTTCTTCTGGTTGTGGATGATAGACTCAACTACATAAGCTCCTGCCGCACCCGGTGCATACCATGCAGAAGTACCCAGTAACTTAGTCAGAGTGGCACCACCTACCATAGTAGAAGCTACAACTTCGTTCAGTTTTTCTTCGCTCAACAGTGTGCTAACCGGTTGTCCTTTGTATGTAGCCAAACGAGCCAACGGAATCATAGTAGTATCACCATGACCGCCGATTACCATACCTTCTACTTCGTTTGCATTGCAACCCAAAGCTTGAGACAGGAAATATTTAAAACGAGAGCTGTCCAAAGCACCACCCATACCGATAACACGGTTCTTAGGCAGACCCAAAGATTTCAATGCCAGATAAGTCATTGTATCCATCGGATTAGAAATAACTACAAGGATAGCGTTGGGAGAATATTTCAATGCATTTTCAGCAACTGTTTTCACGATACCGGCATTCACACCGATCAACTCTTCACGAGTCATGCCCGGCTTACGGGGAATACCTGATGTGATAACAATAACGTCAGAATTTGCAGTCTTCTCATAATCGTTGGTGCAGCCTACAATAGTGGTATCAAAACCCAACAATTGAGCTGTCTGCATCATATCCATTGCCTTACCTTCTGAAACGCCTTCTTTAACATCCAGCATTACCACTTCGTCAGCCACTTCATTAAAGGCCAACACATTAGCGCATGTAGCACCTACGTTACCTGCACCTACTACGGTTACTTTTGACATAATCTTCAATTTTTTGTTTATATGTGTAATAAAGTTGCGACAAAAGTACAACGACATTCGTAATTAAGGAAATTTTTCCGTAATAATTTTAGTTAAATGATTATTAAGTTAAGAGTTGGTGATTAGCGATTGACGATTAATGCTTATTTTTGCGGCGGAATAGACCTAACCCTATTTTACACACTTATTATATAACGGAACAATATGGCAGATAACAAAAATAAACTGGTAATTATTGCAGGTAGTGTATTAGTATTAGCCTTGGTGGGCGTCACTGTATTGTTACTCACCGAAAAGCAGACCAACAAAGAACTGGTACAGGAATTTCAACTGGAAAAGGAAGACCTGGAAAACGAATATACACGCTTTGCACAACAGTATGACGAACTGAAATTAACAGTCTCTAATGACTCCTTGTCCGTACTGCTGGAACAGGAACAACTGAAAACCCAACGTCTGTTGGAAGAACTGCGTACCGTAAAAAGCAGTAACGCCGCTGAAATACGCCGTCTGAAGAATGAACTTGCCACCTTGCGTAAAGTTATGATAGGTTATATCAACCAAATAGATTCACTGAATAGGCTTACCGCTCATCAGAAAGAGGTGATCGCACAGGTCACGCAGAAATACAACGATGCTTCCCGCCAAATCAGTAATTTGTCCGAAGAAAAAAAGAACCTGGATAAAAAAGTAACTCTTGCTGCCCAACTGGATGCGACCAACATCAACATTCAAGCTGTGAACAAACGGGATAAAGTAGCCAAGAAAGTAAAAGATGTGGTGAAATTCAAGATAGGATTCACTATCGTCAAAAACATCACAGCTGAAACAGGCGAACGCACCATCTATGTCCGTATCACCAAACCGGATAATGATGTGCTGACTAAAAACCCTTCCAATACATTCCCGTATGAAAACCGCGAGTTGGGGTATTCCATCAAAAAGTACATTGAATACAACGGTGAAGAGCAAAATATAACCGTGTACTGGAACGTAGAAGAGTATCTATATGCAGGTACCTATCGGGTAGATCTTTTCGCTGACGGAACACTTATCGGCTCGCAATCCTTTACATTGAACTAAAAAAGATTAAATTATTTTGAGGTCTCACTGAAAGCCTATACATTTGCATCGTTGTTTATGCAATTATTGTTGCTTCATAAAACAACATTTTAATCACCTTAATAATGTATAGACACGATGAGAAAGTTCTTCTGTTTCACTTGGTTGGTATGTCTGACCTTCTCTGTCGGTGCACAAGAGGTTTTAAGCCTCGATAGTTGCCGTGCATTGGCTATTGCCAATAACAAAGAACTACTGATAAGCCAGGAGAAAATTAACTCTGCACATTATCAGAGAAAAGCGGCGTTTACCAACTACCTTCCCGATATTTCCGCCACCGGTGGATATATGCGTACCCAAAAAGAGATTTCACTATTGAGTGATGCCCAGAAAAGTGCATTAGGTTCAATGGGAACTCAGGTAAGCGGTGCTATGCAAAATGGTATACAAGGTATACTGACACAGCACCCTGAGTTGACACAGAATCCTCAATTCATGGCGTTGATTCAGGCGTTAGGAAGTGCGGACGTAGCCTCTCCGCTCAATGGCCTCGGAAATTCCCTCGTTGACGCATTTCGTACAGATACCCGCAACATGTATGCCGGCGCCCTGACGCTGACACAGCCTTTATATATGGGCGGCAAAATCCGTGCTTACAACAAAATCACCAAATATGCAGAAGAACTGGCACGCCAGCAACATGACAGTGGTCTGCAAGATGTAATACTTAGTACCGACCAGGCTTACTGGCAGGTAGTATCACTAGCCAGTAAAAAGAAGTTAGCCGAAGGGTACCTCAAGTTACTGCAAAAGTTGGAAAGCGATGTGGACAAGATGATCGCCGAAGGTGTTGCCACCAAAGCGGACGGTCTATCTGTAAAGGTAAGAGTGAACGAAGCGGAAATGACACTGACCAAAGTCGAAGATGGCTTGAGCCTGTCCAGAATGTTATTATGCCAGTTATGCGGTTTGGACTTGTCCTCTCCTATCACGCTGAAAGATGAACGGGAAGCCGATCTCTCTCCTGATCCGGTAGCAGCAAATGGAATTGATCTGAATACGGTTTATGCTACACGGCCGGAAGTACGCAGTCTGGAACTTGCCACAGAAATCTACAAGCAGAAGGTAAACGTCACTCGCTCCGAATATCTGCCGTCACTGGCTCTGATGGGAAGCTATATGATGACCAATCCCTCCGTTTTCAATGGTTTCGAAAAGAAGTTCAAAGGTATGTGGAATGTGGGCGTGGTATTACAAGTTCCTATCTGGCATTGGGGTGAAGGCATGTACAAGGTGAAGGCAGCCAAAGCGGAAGCCCGTATCGCCCAATACCAATTGGACGATGCTAAAGAAAAGATAGAACTTCAAGTCAACCAGTCCGTCTTCAAGGTTAATGAAGCCGCTAAAAAGCTGATTATGGCAGAAAAAAATCTGGAAAAAGCAGATGAAAATCTTCGATATGCCACCCTCGGATTTGAAGAAGGCGTGATAGCTGCCAGCAACGTACTCGAAGCACACACAGCCTGGCTTTCAGCCCAGTCCGAAAAGATAGATGCACAAATTGATGTGAAATTGACTGACATCTATCTGAAGAAGGCATTAGGGGATTTACGATTGGACAATTTACGATTAGACGATTAATAAACGTCATTGATTCGTAATCGAAATAAAGTAACTTCAATCGTAAATAGTAAATAGTAAATAGTCAAATCGTAAATAAAATGATGGATACCAAATCACAAAACAGTAACATGCTATTAGCGTTCTTAACGCTGACAGGCGTCATTGCCATTGTAGCCGTAGTAGGTTTCTTCATGTTGCGCAAAGGACCGGAAATCGTACAGGGTCAGGCAGAGGTCACAGAATACCGGGTATCGAGTAAAGTACCGGGACGTATTCTGGAATTTCGTGTGAAAGAGGGACAAACCGTGCAGGCCGGAGATACCCTCGCCATACTGGAAGCTCCGGATGTGTTAGCTAAACTGGAACAGGCTCGTGCGGCGGAAGCCGCTGCTCAGGCACAGAATGAGAAAGCACTGAAAGGCGCCCGTCACGAACAGGTACAAGCTGCCTTTGAGATGTGGCAAAAAGCTAAAGCAGGACTTGAAATAGCCGAGAAATCTTACAAACGTGTGAAGAATCTTGCTGATCAGGGCGTGATGTCAGCCCAAAAGCTGGATGAGGTGACTGCACAGCGAGACGCTGCCATCGCAACAGAAAAAGCCGCCAAAGCTCAATATGACATGGCAAAGAACGGTGCGGAACGAGAAGATAAAGCTGCCGCCGCCGCCTTGGTAGACCGTGCCAAAGGAGCTGTTGCAGAAGTAGAATCTTATATCAAAGAAACTTATCTTATAGCCCAAACAGCCGGAGAAGTTTCGGAAATCTTTCCCAAAGTAGGTGAATTGGTAGGAACCGGTGCACCGATCATGAACATAGCCATACTGGATGATATGTGGGTAACATTCAATGTCCGGGAAGATTTGCTGCAAGGTCTGACAATGGGAACTGAATTCGAAGCTTTCGTTCCGGCATTGGATAAAAATATCCGCCTGAAAGTGAACTACATGAAGGATCTTGGTACTTATGCAGCTTGGAAGGCTACGAAAACAACCGGGCAATTTGACCTGAAGACTTTTGAGGTAAAAGCCTTACCACAAGAGAAAGTGGAAGGTTTGCGTCCCGGAATGTCGGTGATACTGAAAAAGTGATTAACGGTTAGTGATTAGTGATAAGTAAAGGAATGGCACGAGATAAGAAATATATAGCTTTGTGGAACGTCATGAAACGGGAAGGCCGACGGCTCGTTTCCCGTCCGCTGTACCTGTTCTGCATGGTGATAGCGCCGTTGTTCTGCTACGTGTTCTTCACGACACTGATGGATTCGGGGTTACCGGTCAATATGCCTGTAGGGGTGGTGGATCAGGATATGACATCCACTTCGCGCCAATTGATGCGAAACCTGGATGCATTTGAGCAGACTGCCATCGTAGCCCATTATCCTACTATCAACGAAGCACGTGCCGCCATGCAGAAAGGAGAAATCTACGGATTCTACTACATTCCGAAAGGCACCACTGCCAAGGCGCAATCTCAACGACAGCCTACCGTATCGTTCTATACCAACAATACGCTGCTTATCGCCGGTTCTCTGCTCTACAAAGATATGAAGATGATGAGCGAGTTGGCATCGGGAGCCGCCGCACGCACCAGTTTGTATGCTAAAGGTGCTACGGAAGATCAGGCTATGGCATTCCTGCAACCCATCGTCATCGACACACATCCGCTGAACAATCCGTGGCTGAATTACTCCGTATACTTGTGTAACACATTTGCACCGGGTGTATTGATGCTGCTTATATTTATGATAACGGTTTACTCCATCGGCGTGGAAATAAAAGACCGTACCGCACGCGAATGGCTGCGCATGGGAAATAATTCCATCTACATCTCCCTTGCCGGAAAACTATTGCCGCATACGGCTATTTTCTTCCTGATGGGAATATTATATAATGTATATTTATATGGCTTCCTGCACTTCCCCTGCAACAGTGGCATCATGCCGATGCTTCTTGCCACCCTCTGCCTTGTACTGGCTTCGCAAGGGATGGGTGTACTGATGATAGGTACATTGCCTACCCTGCGTCTGGGACTGAGTTTTGCATCCTTATGGGGAGTGCTTTCATTTTCTATGTGCGGACTATCATTCCCTGCCATGGCAATGCATCCGGTTCTGCAAGGATTAGCCAATCTATTCCCACTACGTCACTATTTCCTGATCTATGTAGACCAGGCCCTGAACGGTTATCCGATGATTTATTCATGGATAAACTATGTGGCGTTACTTATTTTTATGATGCTTCCTTTCTTTGTCGTACACCGGCTCAAAGAAGCGTTGATTTATTATAAATACATGCCCTAATGAAACATCTGACGTTCAAACAGAAAGTAGTACAAGGTATCCACGACCTATTCTATATCTGGATACGGGAATTCCGCACGACCTTTCGCGATCAGGGTGTGCTCATCTTCTTTGTGCTTGTCCCATTGGTGTATCCACTGATTTATGCTTTCATTTATACCAATGAAACCATACGGGAAGTACCTGCTGTGGTAGTGGATAACTCACGCAGTTCGTTAAGCCGCGAATACCTGCGCAAAGTGGACTCCAGTCCGGAAGTGAAGATTGTATCTTATTGCGCCGACATGGAAGAAGCCAAACTGATGCTGAAAGATCGTCTGGCTTATGGCATCATCTATATACCTGCTGAATTCAGTGAAGATATTGCACGGGGAAAGCAAACACAGGTCAGTCTGTATTGCGATATGAGCGGATTGCTTTATTACAAATCTCTGCTGAACACCAATACCAGCGTGTCACTGGATATGAATGCAGATATCAAAATGCAACGTGCCGGCAATACCACCAACCGCCAGGATGAGATTACCGCCTATCCGATAAAATATGAAGATGTTACCTTATTCAATCCCGCAAACGGTTTTGCGGCTTTCCTGATACCTGCGGTATTGATACTGATTATTCAGCAAACCTTGCTGCTGGGTATCGGACTTTCTGCCGGAACAGCTCGCGAACAGAATCGTTTCAAAGATTTGGTTCCTATCAACCGCCACTACAACGGCACATTGCGTATCGTACTGGGGAAAGGTTTAAGTTACTTCATGGTGTATGCACTTGTATCCGTATATGTGCTCTGTGTAGTGCCACGTCTGTTCAGTCTCATCCAGATAGCTCAACCGGGTGTACTGACCCTCTTTATGTTGCCTTATCTGGCAGCATGTATTTTCTTTGCCATGACAGCTTCTATTGCCATACGCAACCGTGAAACCTGCATGTTAATATTCGTCTTCACATCCGTACCCTTATTGTTCCTTTCAGGTGTTTCCTGGCCGGGAGCCGCCATGCCGGATTTCTGGAGATACTTCTCTTATATCTTCCCGTCCACTTTCGGCATCAATGGCTACGTACGCATTAATAGCATGGGAGCTACACTGGGCGAAGTAGCCTTTGAATACCGTGCATTATGGATACAGGCAGGCATCTACTTCCTGACTACTTGCTGGGTATATCGTTGGCAGATTATCCAGAGCAGGAAGCATGTGATTGAGAAATATAAAGAGTACAAGAATAAATAATAATTTCAGGAGATTATTATCCATTCTGCAGGACATCTTCTTTCTCCGGAGCAGTAGGCTCCGGCCTCCTTTCAGGGGCAAACGGGTCAAAATAATAAATATCTTTGGTATCCAGCCAATGCAGGAAGAAAGGTAAACGTCGCATAAAACGACTATAATCTTTCCGTCCAGCAGGTGTCCAGGCAGCCTCGGCAAGTGCAATAAGACGTGGAAAGACCATAAAATCCAATCGTTTGACATCAGCCACACGTTCTGTCCAAAGTGAATACTGCATACCCATAATCTGGCTTTCGTACCCCTTAAACAGATGTTCTATCGAGCGAGGGAATGAGAAGACATCCTCTATCGGATTATATCCATCCCAGTAACGCCCAACATTGTGTGTGGAATACTGCACAAAGTCGCCATACATCGGACGGCGCGGAGTCATAATAACACGATATCCACTTTCGAGAGCTTTCAATAACTGATACCTACGATCATGACGCCACCACATCACTACTGCTTTATCCGGCGATACACCGGCATCCACAATCTCATCCCAACCGATCATTGTTTTACCTTTGGCAGCAATAATATCTGCTACACGGCGCACAAAATATTGCTCCAATCCGGTTTCATTCATTAATTGTTTATCTTTAATAAACTGCTGTATCTGTGGATCTGTAAACCATTCCTGATTACCGAAATGTACTTCATCACCTCCAATATGAATATAAGGAGAGGGAAACAAAGTGATCAATTCATCCAGTACATCACTTATGAAACGGAAAGTTTCTTCTTTGCAAGGATGAAAAGTAAAATCTTTCCATCGTCCCTCACCACCACCAGACAATTCCGGATAAGCACGGCAAGCTGCAGTAGCATGTCCGGGCATATCAAATTCCGGCACAATCATAATGTGTCGTGCAGCTGCATAGGCAACAATATCTTTAATATCCTCCTGCGTATAGAAAGCAGCAGGTGCCGACGGATCATGATAATTCCCTTTGGACCCAACCTTTGTCAACAGAGGATACTTCTTTATTTCAATACGCCATCCCGGTTCATCCGTCAGATGCCAATGAAAAACATTCAGGCGAAGAGAAGCCATTATATCAAGTAACTGCTTGACTTTCTCCTTGCCAAAGAAATGACGGCTCTCATCGAGCATAAAACCCCGCCACGAATAACGGGGAGCATCATTGATGACACAAGCGCTCGTAGTGCCTTTCCCGGAACGCAAGAGTTGCTTCAAGGTTTCTTCTCCCCGGAATGCTCCGGTTACAGTAGCTGATTGAATAAAAACAGAATCGGGAGTTATCTCCAAACGATAAGCCTCATCAGCCCCCGTAGTGCAATCCGATGCAATACGCTGTACCACTCGTGACGGAAGTACATTATTTGTCTCAAGTGCCTTATTTTCGGCAATAGACAGTACGAACTCTCCTTTTGCCGGGCGATATTGTGCCGGTTCAGGAATCACATTTTGTGCAGAAATAAAGACTGGCAGTAAAAGACTCGCTGCCAATAGGCTAATTTTAGTTGTCATCATTGATATATCTTATTCCCCGCATCGAAAGATTACGAAGTGGCAGAATATAATTTCATAGAATAATAAAATAGAAAAAGTTACCGGATATGTTTTTTAATTAACGGATATAATACTTCCGCATAGCGCATAAAGCCTAAATCCGTGAAATGAATACCATCAACAGTAGCCTCACCATCGTGCCCGATGATATCCTTGGAAGAGAGTAGATAGATATTCTTCTCACCTTTTTTCTTCATTGACTGGAAAATAGCTGCAATTGTTTCATTTTTAGCTATCACTTCCCTTGCAATCTTTTTATCAAAACGGGAATGAGTGAAAATAGGATCTTCTACAAAAAGGATGGGAGTCTCAGGATGCTTGCTGCGAACGATAGAGTAGAATTTCTCCGCCCGTTCTTTCATCTGTTCCACTGTAGCATTAGGAAGGAAATCAAGCACAAACATGGAAGCATCGACCGTAGCTATAAGTTCCGCTATCTCCAGATCGAGCAAAGCATTACCACTAAATCCTAAATTGATACATTCACGATTGAGCCAACGTTCCAGAATATTTGTATGGGCCATTCCGGGACGGGAAGCACAACCACCCTGTAAAATACTGGTTCCATAAAAAACAACGGGCTTCTCACGTACCGGCAAATCAACAGTAGGCTGCTCAAGCGTCGAAAGGCTATCCACACCGATTGCCAATGAAGTGACCCCGTCATACAAAGAAAGATATAAAAGATATTCCCGTTCTTCAGGATCCATATTCTTCACGATAGTAGCCTCATTTACCTTTCCCTGAGGACGCCCGCTACCGGCAAAAACCCACTTACCATCTTGCAGGCAATAAAGATCCAGTCCCTTGATTCCGGTAGGAGTCATGTGGTTCATGCTTCTGTTATCCCTTACTTCCCACTTTGCCCCAATGCATGTAGAGTTGGAACGGAAGCGCAAAGCAAGCCCGGCACTATTGCGTCCTAAATCCCAAAGCGGTTTGCGGGAAACAGATTCCAAAGAAGCCGGAAGGCGTTCGTAACGGGTAAGAGTGGCATCCGTAGCTTTGCCTAACAGGGGGAAAGCGGAAGCATCGTGATAAAGAAGCTGGGCATGAGTAGAAGCTGCCAGCAGCAATCCGAAAATTAAAGCTTTGGTTCTCATGATTTAATAGATATTAAGATGACCCAAAGTTACACTGAAAAACTGCATTTATAAACAATTTTACATCAATTAACAGGTAATACACCTCCTATTATGGCTCCACAGCTCTTTTGAGTGCATTCACACTTATTAACCGTCTTAAGTTTGCTTTATTACGAAATATTCGTAGTTTTGTATCGAATTCATTTTAATACTTTATTTCCATGGAAAAGTTAACAATACAAGAAGAAGAAGCAATGATTTACATTTGGGAACTGGGCAGTTGCTTCGTAAAAGAAATTGTTGCCAAATATCCCCAACCGGCACCTCCCTACACTACGGTGGCTTCCATCATTAAAAATCTGGAACGCAAACAGTATGTTACAGCCGTACGCGTAGGAAATACATACCAATACACACCTGCCATTCGTGAAAGCGAATACAAGCGTACCTTCATGAGCGGATTCGTGCGTAACTACTTTGAAAATTCTTATAAGGAAATGGTTTCTTTCTTTGCCAAAGAGCAAAAGATTTCAACTAAAGACCTGAAAGATATAATAGATATGATTGAAAAAAGATAAACATAAGAAGGTAATTATGTACTTTTGGCATGTGAGTAAGCTGGTGTGCTCCGTGTCGGGAAGAAATACCCAATATAACATGGGCACGGTTACCGGATACCCTACAAAAAGTAGTTGAGATTATGAATGATAAATAATGACAATATAAATTAAGATGTTAGCTTATTTTTTAAAAATCAATGTAGCTATTGCGCTATTCTATGCGTTCTACCGGCTATTTTTCTATAAAGACACGTTCTTCACGTGGCGCAGGGCTGCTTTGCTCTGTTTCTTTGCCGTTTCTGCCGTTTATCCGCTGCTGAATATACAGACATGGATTACGGAACAGGAGCCTATGGTAGCCATGGCAGATTTATACGCTGACATCGTTTTACCGGAATTTACGATAACACCGGAACAGACAACTTCCGACTGGAAAACCCTCCTGCTTCAAACGGTCGGTTTTGCTTATTGGGGAATGGTAATTGTATTAGCGATCCGCTTTTTCATACAGTTGGCTGGGATTATCCGTTTAGCTTTCCGTTGCCGGAAAGCAAAGATAGGAAATACGAATGTACATCTGCTCAGACAAGCAAGCGGACCTTTTTCCTTCTTCCACTGGATTTTTATTCATTCGACTTCACATACAGAAGATGAACTAAGCGAAATATTAACCCATGAACAAACTCATGCCAACCAATGGCATTCCATTGATGTACTTGTCAGTGAGATTGTATGCATATTTTGCTGGTTCAATCCTTTTGCCTGGCTCATGAAACGGGAAATCCGCACCAATCTGGAATATCTGGCGGACAACCGTGTACTGGAAACCGGACATGACTCTAAAGCCTATCAGTATCACCTGTTAGGATTATCACACCATAAGGCTGCAGCAACTATCTATAACAGTTTTAATGTATTACCTTTAAAAAAACGCATCAAAATGATGAACAAAAAGAGAACCCGAGAAATAGGGAGAACTAAATACCTTATGTTTCTCCCCTTGGCAGCCTTACTTATGATAATCAGCAATATCGAAGCCGTGGCCCGTACCACGAAAGAGATGGCAAAAGATGTCATAGAGGCTGTAGAAGAGAATCTGGCGTCCAATTCAACAACGCCGGAGATGGAAGTTGCTACTGAAGCAATACCGGTGGAAACGCCCATATCACAACAGGATAAGGACAAACTCGTGACCTACAAAGGAAAAGTAGTGGATAAAGACGGAAAGCCGGTGGAAGGCGCCGAACTTCTCATTGATGGTAGCCACAAACTCCCTCAAGACCAATCATTTGTTACAGACAAAAATGGGAATTTCTCTTTCATGGCTTTTGAGAATGCCCATATAGGAGTCATATGGAATAAAAACGATAAATATATGCTGAAAGGAATCCGATACGATCAAAAAGAGAGAACCAATCTAAAGATCGTCATGGATGACCAATGGCAGAATCCGCCTTCCAATGATCCTAACAACCCGGTGTTTGAAGTAGTAGAAATAATGCCTGAATTCCCTGATGGCGGCATGTCAGGACTGATGCAATTCCTGTCGAAAAACATTCAATATCCCATTAATGCACAGAAAAACCATACGCAAGGTCGAGTTACAGTGCAATTTGTTGTCAATAAAGACGGCTCAATTTCTGAACCCAAAATCATTCGTGGAGTCGATCCGGATTTGGATGGTGAAGCTATACGTGTTATCAGTTTAATGCCTAAATGGAAACCCGGCATGCAAAAAGGCCAACCTGTCCGAGTTAAATATACGGTACCTGTTATGTTCCGCTTATCGGATGATGGTCAAAAAGAGGAGTATAAGCCTATACCTAAAATTGATGAAACCGTTGTTGTGGGATATGCCTCCAAACAAGCCCCTGCAGAGGAAGACCCGGTTTTTGAAGTGGTTGAAAACATGCCTGAATTTGCCGGTGGCATGGGAGGACTGATGCAATATCTGTCTAAGAATATCAAATATCCGGTAGAGGCACAAAAGGCCGGAATCCAAGGACGAGTCATAATGCAAGTCATCATTGATAAGAACGGTAATGTAACCAATCCCAAAGTTACCCAGCCCGTAGACCCCTTATTGGATACAGAAGCAATTCGTGTCACTGCAAGTATGCCTAAATGGAAACCCGGTACACAAAGAGGAATGCCGGTCAATGTAAAATATACATTCCCTATCGTATTCAGATTGCAATAAAACAATCTCTTTTCAACATTAATTCTCTCTCACATAAAGATTATCTGCAATGTCCTACTCCTGATTTTTAACAGCACAATCAAGAGTAGGATGCAGATAACCATTTATTTATGCATCTTCACTACTTCTGTCGGTGCCATCTCCACATTCCGCTTATCTACCTGGCGAACCACGCTTGCCGCTAATTGCAGGAAAGCACGTCCGGTCACGGTATTCTCGTCAAGTGCTACCGGAGTACCCTTATCGCCACTTTCGCAAATGCTTTGTACAATAGGAATTTGCCCCAACAAAGGCACATTCATTTCTTCCGCCAGCTTCTTGGCACCTTCCTTTCCAAAGATATAGTATTTATTCTCCGGAAGTTCGGCAGGTGTAAACCAGGCCATATTCTCTACCAAACCGAGAATAGGCACATTCACCTTATCATTGATAAACATGTTGATACCTTTGCGGGCATCTGCCAATGCCACAGCCTGCGGTGTGCTGACTACGATAGCTCCTGTCAGTGCCAATGTCTGAACCACTGTCAGGTGAATATCACTCGTTCCGGGAGGAAGGTCAATTAAGAAATAGTCAAGCTCTCCCCAATTCGCATCCCCTATCAGCTGTTTCAAGGCATTGCTTGCCATGCCGCCACGCCACAACGTAGCCTGATCAGGATCAACGAAGAAACCAATAGAAAGCAATTTGATACCATACTTCTCAACCGGTACAATCAAGTCACGCCCGTCTACGCGCTCAGCATAAGGACGCGCATCCTCCACCTGAAACATCTTCGGCATGGATGGCCCGAAAATATCGGCATCCAACAAACCAACCTTGTAACCCAACTTCGCCAAAGATACTGCGAGGTTAGCAGCTACCGTTGATTTACCTACGCCACCCTTACCGGAAGAAACTCCGATAATATTCTTTACCTGAGACAACAGTTTGCCTGGTTCGGGACGTGCCGCCTGCTTGCTTTCCGTAGTAATGGCTATTTCTACCTCATCAGATACATACGTATGAATAGCCGCTTCCGCCGCCTTTATTACAGATTTCATGAAAGGATCGGTCGGTTTCTCAAATATCAGTGAGAAACTAACTTTCATCCCGTCAATACGTAAATTATCGGCAATCATTTCCGCCTCAACCAGATTCTTTCCGGTACCGGGATATCGCACTGTGGCCAGTGCATCTAAAATTAGTTTAGGATAAAGTGTCATTACTCTTTTTTATTTTGAAGTTTGCAGCCCACTCCGCTTACTGCGGTTATAACTGCGATACTCATCTAACTCTATTTCCACATCGGGTTCGTGCAGTTCGCCTTCCTTCGGCAGATGGAACTTGATATACTTGATGTTCAATCCACGGTCCAACCATTGTTGCTCGTAATAGGTTTTGATGCTGAGAATTTCATCAGCCATGCCGGAGTGATACAGATCTTCTGTCAGCACATCCACCGGAAGATGATTTTCCTCGATCATGCAACGGGTATAAGTGAACATAAAGTTACTATCTGTCTTGAGATGAACAATACCATCCGGTTTTAGGAATTTACGATAACGTTCCATGAAATAAGTGGAAGTAAGGCGCTTGGTAGCTTTCTTCATTTGCGGATCAGAGAAAGTCAACCAGATTTCACTCACTTCATTTTCTGAGAAAAAGCGGTCGATTATTTCAATGTTCGTACGCAAAAAGGCAACATTCTTCATGCCTGCCTGTAATGACTCCGTAGCACCGGACCACATACGGGAACCTTTAATATCCACTCCGATAAAATTCTTATCAGGAAACAATCGTCCCAGCCCGACGGTATATTCACCACGTCCGCAACCTAATTCCAAAACAATGGGACGGTCATTCCCGAAGAATGACTCGTTCCATTTTCCTTTCATCTCAAAGGGCACGTTATCTACTGCTGAATAAGGATATTCGAACACATGCGGATAACTTGCCATATCGGCAAACTTCGCTAACTTACCTTTGCTCATGCGTTATTCCACAATGGTTACCCAGCCATGCGTGTCAGGTTCGTCACCATATTGAATACCACGCAGCTTATTGTATAACTTCATGCATACAGGTCCCGGTTTGCCGTCTTTGGCAATAACATAAGAATGATTATTCTCCGGATCGTCAATACGCTCAATCGGGCTTATTACCGCAGCAGTACCACAAGCACCAGCTTCCTCGAAAGTAGAAAGTTCTTCTTCTGCAATCGGACGGCGTTCCACCTTCATGCCCATATCTTCAGCCAACTGCATCAAACTCTTATTTGTGATAGAAGGCAGAATGGAAGTAGACAAAGGAGTTATATAAGTATTATCCTTGATACCGAAGAAGTTGGCTGCACCACATTCATCGATGTATTTCTTTTCTTTGGCGTCCAAATAGAATTCTGCAGAATAACCCGCTGCATGAGCCTCCTGGCTGGCACGCAAACTGGCTGCATAGTTACCACCTACCTTATAGATACCTGTTCCGAGAGGAGCCGCACGATCGTACTTACGAGTAATCACGTAAGGAGTAGCAGCAAAACCACCTTTAAAGTACGGACCTACCGGAGTAACAAATATCAGGAACATATATTCATTAGATGGACGAACACCCACCTGTGCACCTGTTCCGATCAGTAACGGACGGATATAAAGGGAAGCACCGCTCTCGTAAGGCGGTATAAAGCGTTCGTTCATTTTCACCGCTGTCAGCACAGCTTCTTTGAAACGTTCTGTCGGCAATTCTGCCATCATGATACCACGACACGTAGACTGCAAGCGGGCAGCATTCTCTTCCAAACGGAAAATACGCACCTTACCATCTTTACCACGGAATGCCTTCAGGCCTTCAAATGCTTCCTGTCCATAATGCAGACAGGTAGCTGCCATGTGCAGATTGATAAGTTCGCTACTGCTGATTTCAAGTTTTCCCCACTCACCTTCGCGGAAATTAATTCTCACATTGTAATCTGTCTTCATGTATCCGAATGACAGATTAGACCAATCTATTTCTTTCATATCTCAAAGTATTAGTAATCTCATTACGTACATTCTGCAACAAATTTAGTCTTTATTCTTCACTTTCCCGCTTCTCCGACAGTAATTTTTCGATTTCCTTGTCAGCTTTGGTCAATTTATCGCTGCAAAACGCAATAATCTCATTCGCTTCCTTTATTTTTTCGGCAAGCGCATCAATTTCCAATTCATTATTGTCTATCTGGCGGACAATCTTCTCCAAGCGCTCCATGGCTTGGGAATAGGTTTCTTTTTTCTTTGAAGTAGACATAAGGATATTTATGATTTATGATTTACGATGGAGGTCACTTCACCCCGGTAAAAACGGGTGAGTATTTCATCTTTTTCATTCAAGAGGGTGGCATCTTTCACTACTTTCCCATCTTTCAAAGTAATGCTATAGCCACGGGCAAGCATTTTCTCAGGCGAAGCATCTACAAGACGCTGCCGCAACAAATCCAGGCGATGCTGCTGGCGCGAGAGAGAAGTGGTAACAGCCTGTGAGATATCCTTCCGGGCGGTAAGCAATGCAAGCTTGGCATCAGATACACGACGGACAACAGCAGAAGGAATACGGTTTCTATACAAGGCCAGCCTTCGATGTTCCTCCGTCAAACGGGAAATCACGCTGTCGTGCAATTGGGTGATAAGCACTTCCAGTTCATCGGCAGCAAGATCCATGCAATTTATAAGATGCTCTGCAGCAGCAGTCGGGGTTTTCACACGGGTGTGCGCCACAGAATCGAGTACCGTATCATCTCTTTCATGCCCTATTCCGGTAATTATAGGCAACGGAAATTGGGCACAAGCGGCAGCAAGCAAATACGTATCAAAACCGGAAAGATCGGAAGTTGCTCCACCGCCACGGATGATGACTACGGCATCAAAATCATTCTGACGATTTAAGATTAGATCCAAAGCTGCTAATACAGATTCTTCTACCCTATCGCCTTGCATCAGGGCGGGAAACAATTCTGTATAAAAGAAAAAGTTTCTTGGATTATTCTTTAACTGATGGCAAAAATCACCATAGCCTGCGGCTGTTGGAGAGGATATCACAGCAATGCGTTGCGGCAAAGTTGGCATTTCCAACTCTTTATTCAGCGTCAAGACACCTTCTTCTTCCAGTTGCTTCAGTATTTCCCGACGACAACGCGCCATGTCTCCTAACGTATAAGTAGGATCGATATCCTGGACAGTCAGACTATAGCCATAAAGCTCATGAAAGCTGACAGTAACCTGAACCAGTACCTTAATACCGGAAACAAAAGCCTGCCCTGTTGCTTCTTCAAAATAAGGTTTCAGCAGCCGATAGACATTCGACCAGATAGTACCACGCGCCTTTGCAACCAGACCATTGCTACGGGGGTCTTTCTGAATAAATTCCAGATAGCAATGCCCGGTACTGTTCGTTCGCAGATCACTCAACTCCGCCTGTACCCAATATTCATCAGGCAGGCATTGTTCAAGACTGCGGCGCACCAAGGCATTAAGTTCCAGTAAAGATAACGCTTCCATATTGTTCAGCTACGAGTGACAAGCTACCAGCTACAAGTGACGAACTACGAGTAACAGCTTGTAATCAGTTATTTATTATTTGATTTATAATCATTGTATGCCTTCCACATATCAGGCACTCCATATCCGTAGATATTATCCGGGAAAACGGCACGGTCACCGGATCGGCGCACCAACTCAATCACTTCTTTTGCCGTCAACGTCGGGCAAGCCTGCCACAAACAAGTCACCATACCGCACATGATAGGTGAAGAAAAAGAAGTACCGTTAGCCCGTCCCTGGTTACCATCCGTACGGATCACATCCGATCCAACTCCTACCGCAACCACATCCGGCTTCACACGATGATCCGCTGTATTACCTACGGAAGAAAAAGTAGCCAGTACAGCTCTCTTGTCAATCGCTCCTACCGTCAACACATTATCAGCATCTCCCGGAGGAGTGATCTTTTTCCAGGAACCCGCACCGGAGTTGCCGGCACTGCATACCAGTATCATTCCTTTATCTGCAATATGGGAAGCCTGGCGTGACATCAATGCATGACGTCCATCCAAATCTCGATATTTATAATTCTTCGATTTATCATCAAATGAGTAGTATCCCAAAGATGTATTGATTACATCCACTCCCACGCTATCGGCAAATTCAACCGCAGCCGACCAATAATCCTGTTCTACCAGGTGTTCCGAATATTCATCCTCACTGCGAAGCAACCAAAAAGAAGCTTCGGGAGCCGTCCCCGTCATTATATCAGGTCGGTTCATACCTATACAGGACAGTACACTCATCCCATGGCTGCTTTCTGCAAAGATATCAGCCTGTTGGTTTACAAAATCCTTTGTACCGAGAATACGGATATTCTGCATAGCAGTAATCTTATCGACATTATGGAATCCGGCATCAATAACCGCAATTGTCATACCCTGCCCTTTGAAGCCCGCTTCGTGTAATTTGTCACCATTGCTCATCTGAATCTGAGTGATAGCACGCCCATAAATGCTATCCGGATGTATCGTCGGTTGGTTCAACACAGAATCACGTTCCGTCGCCATCGATGGTTTGCCGGCACCGGGAGAAATCCAGACTTTCTCTGTTGAAAGCACAAAAGGCAGTGCCGCAATACGATCAATCAGAGTCGTATCGTTGCAGGACACCGTTACAAAATTATCCCATTTCCCCGTTACCACAATCTTCACTCCCTGTTTGCGGATTTCATCAATATATTTACGGCATACCGGGAGATCTGTAGAATCAATCGGAAGGTTCTGCTTCCGGCGGCGCTCAATCGCTTTTGCCGACAAGTATTTCTCCGGTTTTTTTAAAGAATATTCTGTAGCAGCTTTATCTTTTAAACTAATGCGATACTTCAATGTATCTTGTTGCGCCGATGCCCCTGTTGCAAGCAGGGCAATGGCTAAAAAGGATATTAATTTTCTCATTCTATTATTTTATTACTTATTCATTTTCTGAAATAACCAGCCCGATACCCCGTTGGGAAGCAATGAAAGAACCACCTACTACCCGCCTTCCAATATAGAATACAGCCGACTGACCGGGCGCAATAGCCGATGCCTCTGACAGGAAATGTACAAACAACCGCCCATCTTCCAGCCTTTTCACCGTACAGGGTATCGGTTTGCTTCGATAACGGATGCGTACCGTCAAATCGGAAGCCGAAAAGAATTCCTGCTCATCAATAAGGTTATCCTGTTCGGTTAACATATATTCTGTCCGCAATTGTTCGGCATCACCCAGCATCACCGTATTTTTCTGCGGATTTATCTTCAACACATAAGCCGGTTTCCCTAAAGCTATTTCCAGTCCTTTCCGTTGTCCAATGGTATAATAAGGAAAACCTTTATGCTCTCCCAACTTCACTCCTTCGGAACTGACGAACCATCCGGGACCAATTGCACTATCTATTTCAGGAGAATGTTCGCGCAGAAAATCCCGATAATCACCTTTGATGAAACAAACCTCCATGCTCTCTCCCTCTTCCGCCTTCAGTTGATAACCTTTCTCACGCAGATATTCCCTCACTTGCAACTTCGTATAGGTGCCCAGCGGAAAAATGCAACGCCTCAGCACATCCTGCCCCAGTCGCCAGAGGAAATAAGACTGATCTTTCTTATCGTCATCTCCGGCCACTATATATATATTTCCGTTCTTTTCTTCCAGACGGCTATAATGCCCGGTAGAGATAAATGCGCAACCTAGTTTGTCTGCCCACTCTGTTAGTATGCGGAATTTAAAGGTAGGATTACACATCACGCAAGGATTTGGAGTCCGCCCCTGACAATATTCATCAATAAAGTTCTGTACAATTACTTTGCGAAAAGCCTCACGTTCATCAGCCACATGGTGTTCGATACCCATACTGCCGGCAAGTTTCCGAGCTTCCACAGGTTCGTCTCCCCACACCCACATGGTCAATCCGACTATCTCATACCCCTGTTCTTTCAACATCAGGCAAGTGGCAGTACTGTCTATACCGCCGCTCATACCCACCAATACTCTCTTATCAGGACTGTTCATTTTTGGATATTCATTCTATTAGCTTACAAAAATAGATGATTTCGGGGAGAAGAAACAGAAAAGGCATACCTTTTTCACATGACTTCACATCATTCTCTTTGTTTCTCCCTACCTTTCCGCACCTTTGCAGCTACGGGGAGAACTTACGAGTTATACAACTCGCAAGTTCTCCGTAGTAAACAAAAATAAGAATAGTAATAAGTTCACAGCTTAGAAGTCAGCGTATCTAAAGTCTATTTCATGGCAGACCGCAACTTGCTCAAACGCCCCAAGAAAATAGACTGCTATCGCATACCATTGAGCTATTATCTCCCCAAAGAACTGTTGACACCCGAAATTCTGGAAGAAGAAAAAGGATTGAAAGAGGAAGGAATTATATAAGATATATACATAGACTTTAAACAAAATTTCACTCCCCACCAATACACTTGGTTGGCAGGGATAAGATATTGCGAATCGGGTCATGCTCATGAATATTCACACCTTTTAAAATCTAACGGTTTCCCATTGTTTAACAAAACCGTATAATTCTTCCCATTAGCAGATTTTTCAATAAGGCAGATGGGAATACCTAAATGAACGCGAAGGCACTCTTCCACGTCCTTTCACAAGAATAGAATCTCGAGTAATCTCTACTATGGAGTATGCATTTTGCGCTTCCGTCTCTATCATGCCTTCCTGTGTAATCATCGGGATTCCTTCGTAATAGCCAAATGCCCCGGCATGATGATGTCCTGAAAACACAGCTTTTACACATGGATATTTTGAAATCGTATTCAGAATCTCCATATTGTTTAAAGCCGTAAATTCACTCTGCGGATAAAGTGGATGATGTGTAAAGATCAGTACATTGTTATGATTTCTTTCACATTTTCCCAACAAGTCATCCAGCCATTTCATCTGCTTTCTGCTGATTCCTCCATTCCATCTGTAGGCTTGTTTTCCTCCTGTTCGTTTTATTTGCTCCAGCATCTCAGCCAATTCCTGTTCTTTTTCAGTTCCCGTTACATTAGCATAAGCTGACACTTCATTGGTGTTCAACATGATGAAAACCCAATTTTGCTTCTTGAACGAATAATATTCGGAAGGCATACTCAACTGTCGATAGAGAACAGAATTATCTGTCACTTCTTTATAATCATGGTTACCCGTAATATGATAAATCTCATTATTAAGATGAGCGAGAGAGGACATTATCTTTTTTAAATCACTGTTCTTTCTGTCAATAATATCCCCCAGATTAATAGTAAACTGAACATTCTGCTGATTGAAATAATTGATGCAAGTATCCAGCTTCCGCAATGCCTGCCTATAAAATCGTGCATTTTCCGAGGTGCAGTCTGCATACTGCGTATCGGCAAATAGCCCAAATTTAAGGATAGGAGAAATATCCTGCGCTAATGCACTGCCTCCCAGAAAGAACAAGCATGTAAATAGTCTGATAAACATTTTCATGGTAATTCATTTTATTGTTATAAACAAAACGAAGAATCTGTATACATAAACTTGAATGCTTACAGATTCTTCTACTTGTTCAGTATGAGAATACAATCAGGAAATTCCTGCATTTATAATCTCATTATTTAAAACCTATTGATTCAATTGGTTATATCTAAGTTACTCAATACTCCTTTATACAATTTAGCGTATACAATCTTTCCAATGAAAGGATTTTGTATTGAAGGAGTAGCCGTATCACGATAATCGCCACCAATTCCTAACAGATAATCAGGTGCTTGGTCTTTCTTTGGGAAATTAAATGTTCCGGAGACCTTGACTTCTTTCACTTTAACACCATTAATATACATCCTAAAAGTTGTTTTATCGTATGTAACAACAGCATGGTAATAAATATCTTTTCCTAATTGAATGGGAGTCTGAAAATTATTATTTGGCAATACCCACTTATTATTTGCCCTATAATAAAACGCCAGTTGGCTACCGCTGGTAATTTCATACCCCAATCCACCGCTTTCCATTGAGGAGAATGGGTTTACTCCTCCATCAGGAGAAAATAGGATTTCCATAGAAAACATCCCTTTCATAGCCTTACCAATAGCATCTTCTTTACTATAAGGAATATAGAAGAAATTACTTCCATCAAAAACGGCTTCGTATTTCTCATACGAACTATTCCAACGTGTTTCTATGGCATTCGTCGTTCCTTCTACAACGGGCAAAGAAGATATTTCTTCATTCATATTAGTAGCTATCCCCTTATCTGCAAATTGTACATCCATGATTAATTTCGGAATTTCTTCATTAGGAAAACCTATTATGAGAACGGTCAAATGACTGTATTTCTTTATTTTTTCATAAATGTCCGGTTCATTATAATAGATTCTATAATTCCACGAATATTGTCTTACGGGCCTGTTATTAACTTGCGCATTCTCAAAATTCGTTTTCATAGCCTGATAAACGTCAGAATCAAAACTTATTCCATCAACATTATTATCCTGCATAGATTTCAGCCAACCATCACAAATTTCCTTTTGCTCTTGTTCGGTTTTTCCTACCAAACTGCTCCAGGTTGAGTAAAAACTTACATGCCATCCATCATTTGCAAATGAGGTCAGATGCGTAATATAACGACTTTCAACCAAAACACGATGCTTTATATTATATTTGCTGTCTAAGCGATACAAGGTTTCACGAATAATCGCTTCATTCTCATCCGTACTCAAATCCTTAAAATCAAGCCATAAAAAATTAAAATCAGGTTTCATCACAAGGAGATCATCCATATATTCCTCAAAAGTTTGGCCTGTTGAAGTTTCCAATTCATGCCCAATCATCAAAACAGGAATACCACTCTCTCTGGAAACATGAATATCCACTTCAAAATTGCTTATTCCATAATCAACAGCATCCTGTAGTTTAACAACATCATTGCACTTATGAGCTCCCAAAATCATTGTTTGACCAAAATCGTCAGTAGAAAGAATACTTCTGGTCATAGGACCATCAACGTTAGTATTCAATAAATCAGAAGAACATGATGTCAATATCATCGTTCCCAATAATAGACCCAATAACATCTTTAACTTTTTCATAAACATATATTTTTAATTCAATTATTAATTCCACCCCGGATTATTAGGTTTCAAATCCGGATTCCTTTCAATTTCCACTCCCGGTACGGGCCACAACAAATCTTTCTCTGTGAATACGCGAGTTACCAGCCTCCGCCCGGTTATTCCGTATACATCTCCCGGCAATACCTCCAAGGCAATACCCCAGCGACGAAGATCGAACCAGCGATGTCCTTCTGCAATAAGCTCAACGGCTCTTTCGTGTTTGATACGTGTCAATACCTCTTCTTTAGAAGAAGCTTTCAGCCATGCAGGGCCACTGTTAATAACAGGCATATTAGTAGAAGGGCGTTGGCGCACTTTATTAATATATTCTACTGCCGTAGCTTGGTCATTCAACTCATTCTTGCACTCTGCATACATTAGGTACACATCTGCCAGACGGAGTATCGGAAAGTTAATAGGAGTATGTTCTCTATTATTTATCTCTCCATTCATATTACCTTCGGGTACAAATTTCCGGAAAATGTACGACTCTGTTCTAGCAGGACTTAATCGAATAAAACCGTTTGTTTCATTCGGAGCTATGTTCCGGGCAATTATAAACTCACAAGTCTTAGGCTGATTGTTTACCCATCCCGGATAAGTAGTATAAGGCATAATGATGGTTTCACTCATTCTCGGGTCACGTTTCGAATACATTTCAAGTAACTTATCTTTGTATTCGGGATAAGACGCAACCGTTTTACCTCCTTCTGCAAGTACCGATACAAAGGTTTTATCCTTCACGTCCGTACTGCTGAATCCTGGAATAACTTCTTCCCAATCAAAAGGTTTGCCATCTTTATACTCGTACATGCCTACCAGCGTGGCGGACGGTAGCACGACATTCCAGCAACTGCCATACGTAGCACGGCTGCCCATATAGAAAGTCATTGGCATACCATAATCTTTGCCTACACCTCCTGAGTTCTGAATAGCGAAAATCATTTCATCACTTTGATCGCCTTCCGGAGTGAATAACTTAGCATAATCAGCATACAAAGAGTAATTATATCCTTTGCCCGACGGATCCAATATAATTTCCTCGAAATCCTTGGCAGCTTTTGCATACTCTTTTGTATATAAATATACTTTTCCACGCAATGCATAAGCGGCTCCCAATGTCACGCGTCCATAGTCATCTTGTATCCTTTTTACAGGAAGATTGCTATTGACTGCGGCATCCAGGTCAGCAAGAATGAACTGTACGACTTGCTCTTCAGAGCTTCTGGGCTTCTTCAAGTCATTATAGTCTGTACTCAAGTTCACACTTTCGTCATACAGTGGCAATGCTCCATAAAAATTATAAAGTTCGAAATAATACAAGGCACGCAAAAATCTAGCTTCTGCCAAATACTGGGTTTTAAGTTCTTCACTCATACTTTCTATCCCAGGTACCTTCTGTAGCACCAGATTGGCTCTCATCACCCCGTCGTAAAGGGACTTCCATTTATCTTCCACTAAGGCATGCCGGTCACTATAAGTACCTAAGATAACCGGTCCGAAACCCTGAGCATCGTACCCCACACCTATATCCGACATACAATCATAGGCAAATCTCATTCCAAAAGCATTATCTTCTCTGAGAGCTGCATATACTCCCATCATTCCTTGTTTGGCATGAGTTTCTGTTTGCCAGAAGATCCCATCGCTTATTTGATCAGCCGGATACCTGTCCAGATCATAACAACTATTCAAGCACATTGATGCAACAAACGCACCTAATATTATTCTATACTTTTTCATAAAACATCAATTTAAAATGAAAGATTAACTCCAATAACAGCTTGTCTCATGGAAGGATAGTCAACACCAGATACTTCCGGATCCAGACCATCGTATTTGGTAAACGTAAAGAAGTTCTCTAAACTACCGTAGATTCTCACACGCTCTATAGGCAAAGACGGGAACGCCGTTCTCGTAAAGGTGTATCCTAACTGAATATTCTTAATTTTAAGGAATGATCTGTTCTGAATCCAGAAGTCACTAATCAATGTATTCCTGTTATCACTGAATTCCAGTAAGCGGGGATAGCGGGCTGAGCCCTGAATGCCTTCATACCAACGGCCATCTGCTATCTTCTTGTTGAGCTGATAACTGTGGCGAACAACCGGACGAAAATAATTATCCAGCCAATAAGTTTCCACTCCGGTGACTCCCTGCAAAAGAACAGAGAAATCGAAACCTTTATAAGCCCCTCCCAAGTTCACACCAAAAGTACACTTCGGAGTGGCTCCATTACCGATAATCGTACGGTCATCATCATTAATCACACCGTCACCATTCAAATCTTTATATAGTAAGTCTCCCAGTTCCGGGCGATTAGAAGGAAATGTTTTTTTAGGCTTGCCTGTACTTGGATCAATCGGAGTATTATCCACTAACTGCTGCACAAAGTCCAAATCCTGCTGTGTCTGCACAATGCGATCAACAACATAGCCATACTGAACATTTATCGAATAACCTTCTTTAATCATATCAGCATTAGTTATAGCACTTTCATTACCCTTGAACTTGGTTACCTTGTTATTTATAAAAGTGATATTACCATTCACGAAATAAGAGAAATCCTTTATCTTATCTTGCCAGCCCAAACTAATTTCCACACCTTTGTTCACCACTATGCCTGCATTTTGTCTTGGGATAGTTGCATTCCCATTCACAAGCGGAGCCGGAAGATCGATCAGGATATCTTCCGTCTTTTTATGAAAATATTCGACCGTACCGGTAAAACGGTTATTTGCCAAACCGAAATCCACCCCTACATTAAAGATTTTCGTCTTTTCCCAAGTCAGGTTTCCATTAGGAATAGCCTGCATAGCTACTCCGGTAGCTATATTATTATTTAGGATATAGTTGGATGCCGAATATAAAGATTGGGCATCATAATTACCTTCAATATCTGCATTTTTACTTCTCAACGCATTGTTACCCAACACGCCATACGAAGCACGCAGTTTCAGATTACTCAACGTCAATCTTTCTGAAAAATCTTTCACGAAAGGTTCTTCACTGATTCTCCAGGCAGCGGAAGCTGAAGGGAAATATCCCCAACGATTACCCTCCATAAAACGGGAAGAACCATCAGCGCGGAGATTCACTTCAAACAGATATTTGTTATCCCAGTTCAATTTCAGTCGACTGAAGTAAGAACGCATCACCCATTCCACCGCATTACCTGAAGACGAAGCTGCTCCGGTAGCGCCATCAATCACTCCCAGTCCCGGATCCAGTAAGTCCTGCTTGGTTGTCTTGAACCATTTATAGCGGAACAGTTCCTGACTGGCTCCCACCATAACACTATAGTCCAGTTTGGAAACCTTATTCTGATAAGCAGCCGTCACATCCATCAGATAGTCATTCCATTTGTAATCACTGTTCATGATGTGAGTTTTACCAATGCCAGTAGAAGCCACCACATCGTTCAGGAAATTCCATTGCTCCAGAAATACCGGTTTAGAATCATCCGTCTTATTACGATGCATATAGTTGAATGATCCAGTCAGCGTAAATCCTTTGAAAGGAGTCAATGTTCCGTAAAAACGGCTTTTCACATACCGTTCTTGGATATCTCCCGCAGTATTATATAAACGATAAATAGGATTATTGGCTGCATTCTGAGCATCGTCCTGGTCATTATTTACAGAACCCAACCGACCATCAGGAGCGCGAAACACCATACCCGGAGAAGTAGCGGCAGCGTAAGTGAAGACATCTTCCATCTTATTCGTACCCTGCTCCGTAAAAGATACATATCCATTAATATTAGTTCCTATCTTCAACCAGGAAGTTACATCTATGTCCAAATTAACGCGGGCCTGCGTCTTTTTATAACCGGAATTATCCATCACACCTGGTGAGTGCAGGAAACCAAAAGAGGTATAAAACTTAACTTTATCCGAACCACCGCTGATTGAAACACTATGGTTGTTACTCAAAGATGTTTTAAACAACTCATCCATCAGGTTTGTATTCGGATATTTCAACGCATCCTTTCCTTCATTAGCACGCCACAACTTGATAGCATCATCCGAGTATTTGGTCGGTAAGTTTGAATTGGAAAAACCTTCATTAATCAATTCCATATAATTAGCATAGTTAGACACTAAATCAAAGGTTTTTCCTACAGATTCCCAAGAGAGATAGCCATTGTAATCAACTTTTGTCTTACCCTGCTTGCCACTGCGTGTAGTAATCAAAATGACACCATTAGCTGCTCTCGAACCATAAATAGCTGCTGATGCAGCATCTTTCAAAACCGATAGATTCTCAATATCCTGAGGTTGCACGCTGTTTAATGAACCTTCTACTCCATCAATAATGACAAGTGGCGCTGAATTATTCAGGGTTCCTTGACCACGAATCATTATAGACGCCGTGTTATCACCCGGTTTATTTGAACTGGAAGTAACCTGCACACCGGCAGCCATACCCGCCAATCCCTGTGATACATCTGTAATCGGACGACTTTCGCTCATTTCCGCCATATTGATATTGGCGACAGAGCCCGTCAGGTTTACCTTCTTTTCAGAACCATATCCTACAACTACGACTTCATCCAGTGACTGCGCATCTTCCGTCAAAGCAATTTTCAGTTCCGTAGTATTGCCGGTAATTTTAACTTCTTTAGTCAGATATCCAATATAAGAAATCTGAATAACACTGCCGACCTGTACATTGTCAAGCGTGAAATTTCCATCAATATCTGTAATGACTCCATTACTTGTACCTTTTATAATTACATTAGCACCGATAATAGATTCACCCTGTACATCCAATACTTTGCCTTTAATCATTTTTTGTTGTGTGATACTCTCTACTATATCAATATGGGGTGACGTTGAACCGATTCCTGTCGCCCATAATGATCCGGTAGCAATTAAAGCTAGCGATGCTCCCAACAACATTCTTTTGGAGAGAGAGCTACAATGTTTGAGTTTTCTTTTCATAAATATTTAAAGATTAGTTGTTATTAACGCTGCAAGTTTACGCCTTTCCACCCTACAAACATCATCCAAATCGTCCAAAGAAACAATGAAAATTGTCCGTGGACATTTTTAATAGGATTCAGGAAAATTTTCACAGATATACATGTCATTCCTATTCCAATGTCACATCTTTATAAAAATCATTCCCGACAATAATCACATATATTCCGTACAATACTGCAATCCCGTTCTATTTAATAGTACTAATATTGCAGCGATAATATTGCAATGACTCAAACTAATCACCAAAAATAAATATTATGAGAAAACTTTCATCTTTATTACTCTTGATGGTCCTATCCATCTGCTGGAGCTATGCGCAACAAGCTAAATATGTATTCTACTTTATTGGCGACGGAATGGGCGTCAACCAAGTGCAAGGTACAGAAATCTATCGGGCAGAACTGGAAGGGAAAATGGGAATTGCCCCCTTACTATTTACTCAGTTCCCCTATTCTACCGTTGCAATTACCAATTCTGCCACAAACAGGGTTACAGACTCGGCTGCCGCAGGTACAGCACTTGCCTCCGGTCGTAAGACCAAAAACAGCGCTATTGGTGTATTGGAGGATCAGGAAACCCCAATTAACAGTGTAGCTGTATGGGCAAAGAATAAAGGCTGCCGGGTGGGCATTGCCACCAGTGTCACCGTCAACCATGCAACTCCCGGAGCCTTTTACGCACATGCCGCTAAACGTACCCTTTATCACGAGATTGGGAAAGACTTATATAAGACCGGCTTCGATTTCTATGCCGGTTCTGATTTCCGGGATGCAACGGACAAGAACAATCCCACGGCTGAAAACTTATATGAAATGGCCGGTCAAAACGGATATACCATCGCACGCGGCTATAAGGATTATCTGAAACAGAGCAAGAAAGCTGATAAGATGATCCTGCTGCAAACAGAAGAAGCCTCTAAACGTGAAATTGCAGCCATTCCTTATGCCATTGACCGTAAGAAGGGAGATATGACTCTTCAGGATATCACTCGTTCCGCCATCAATTTCTTGTCGAAAGATTCATCCAAAGGCTTTTTCCTGATGGTGGAAGGAGGAAGAATCGACTGGGCCTGCCACAGCAATGATGCCGCAACCACATTTCACGAAGTGATAGACTTCGATAATGCCATCAAGATAGCTTATGAGTTTTATTCGCAACATCCGGATGAAACACTGATAGTTGTCACAGCCGATCACGAAACCGGAGGCTTTGCACTGGGCACAGGCACTTACGACCTGAATCTACAGGTATTGAAAAACCAAAAAGTCAGCGAAAACGGCTTCACCCGCATCGTCAACAAAATGCGCGCCAAGACCAGCAATCAAGTGAGTTGGGAAGCCATCCGAGAGGCCTTGAAGGACAATTTCGGTTTCTGGGATAAGATAGAACTAACTGCCGAGCAGGAAGCCCGATTGAAAACGGTTCATGAAAAAAGCCTGATGCATCAGGAGATGAAGCTGGAAAAGAGCGAATATGCACAAGACGAACCGATAGCATCGGAAGCTAAACGTATCATCAATGAAATAGCTCTTGTAAGCTGGACCAGCGGAGGACATTCAGCCGGTTATGTTCCAGTATTTGCCATTGGAGCCGGAGCAGATCTGTTTCAAGGCCGTATAGACAACACAGAGATACCTACAAAAATCGCTCAGGCTGCCGGATACCCTATAGATTTCTAAATGATTATGAATTTATCTTGGGCGCGGATTACGTGTAATCCGTGCCTAAACCTCCGAATCTTTTCTTTTCTGATAACTCTGTGGCGTACATCCGTACTGATTTTTGAAACAACGGCTGAAATACACCGGCGAACTGAATCCACAGCGATCGCTTACCTCCGCAATCGGCAAATCAGAATATCGGCGAAGAAGAGTTGCAGCATGTTTCAAGCGGTAATTGAGCACAAAGTTATTAGGAGTCATGCCCGTCAAAGCTTTAAATTTGGAATACAGCAAAGAGCGACCTATACCAACTTCCTTACACAATTCCGGTATATCAAAATCAGGATCATCAATATGTTTCTCAATAATTTGTGACGTTTTGCGCAACATCTCCTGATCCAGCGGGTTAATACTGGTCAAATCAATTTCCGACAGAGGTTTCTTACGAAGCTGATGTTGTATCAGCAATCTGTTCCTTACCAGATTATTAGCTCTTGCCAAAAGTAACTGTGCATTGAAAGGTTTGCTTATATAGTCATCCGCCCCACGATTCAACCCCTCAATACTCTGCTCCGTATTGTTGAGCGCAGTAAGCAGAATAATAGGAATATGGCACAAATCAACATTATTCTTTATTTGCAGGCACATTTCAATTCCAGTCATTTCAGGCATCATAATATCTGATATAATCAGATTCGGCTTATGCTCGTAGGCTTGAGCAAGCCCTTCTTTTCCATTATTTGCCAGGTAGACTTGATAGAAAGGTTCAAAAAGCTGTTTCAAGATTTGCAGCAGTTCTTTATTGTCTTCCACCAACAACAGTTTCCTGTCGTTCTCCTTTGCCGTTTCCTGCGATAGTGAGTCTACAGGAACTTCATAAAAAGAGGCTATTTTCTCGCCTAACAATGGTCCTGTAGTAGTCATCATATCAGATACACTATCAACAAACTGAATATGTTCGTCTTCCTGATAGATACTCATGTTAAGCGATAAAGCAATTGTAAAAGTGCAACCCTTCCCTACCTCACTTTCTACAGAAATTGCCCCATGATGTTTTTCTACGATGCTTTTGGTCAAAGCCAAACCGATGCCCGTACCTAGAGATTGTTCGTTTCCCTTCTGATTCCCGCCCTGATAAAAGCGGTCGAAAATATGAGCGGAATCCAAATCTGAGATGCCACTACCGGTATCGCAAATCTGTATCTTCACATTACCGTTATCAGTGGCAATTATCATACCTATTTTCCCTCCGTCAGGGGTATATTTAAAGGCATTTGAAAGCAAATTAAAAAATACTTTCTCCAATTGCTTAGCATCAAACCAGCACACTATCTCCACCGGATTGCACTGAAAATCATAGCAAATGTTACGTTGATGTGCAAAGTCACTGAACGAAAGAAATATCTCTTTCAGGAATTTCCCTATATCCCGCTTCTCTATTTGCAATATAAAGCGGTTCTGGGTAAATCGTCTGAAGTCCAAAAGTTCAGAAACCAAATTAGTCATCTGCTGTGCACTCTGCTTTATTTTCAATATCTTGTTGTATACTTGCGGAGGAAGCAGCTGATTCTGCAACAAAGTATCAATATGGCTGACAATCAGTGTCAATGGAGTACGGAATTCGTGACTCACATTAGTAAAAAATACCAGCTTGGCATGATTCATTTCTTCTATATGCTGTTTTTCGATACGTTCTTTTTCCAGCGATTGTGCCAAAGCCTGTTTTACGAATCGGTTTCGGGCATAGTAAGTGATGCCCGAAACAATTGTAATCATATAGAATATCCATGCCCACCAGGTGGCATACCAAGGAGTGGCAATATGAATAGCCAATTGAATAGGAAGCTGACCGGAAGTATACGCCATACGTACATAAAGTGTATAATCGCCCGGATCGAGGTTTGTATATCTGGCCTCCGGAGTCGGAGTAAATGTCCAGACTTTATCCAATCCTTCCAATTTATATTCAAAGCCTTGCTGCGCATATTTGTTCTGATAATCAGAATGGGCAAACTTGATAAGCAGGTTATTGTCCTCAGTATCCAGCATTAGCTTCTTCATAAAAGGAAGCGCTGCAGTGAGTATTTTATTTTCAGGCGACGGTTTTATCAACCGATTGTTAACATGAAGAGTAGAGAAATAAAGAGAACTTATCTCTACCTGGGAAGCATGAAATTCTTCTTCTGCCAAAAGAGTAACCCCTTTGGTATCTCCAATATAGATTTTATTGTCCGAAGAGACATAAATCCCGCAATCCCGAATGATCGGAGCCTTGAGATAGACTTCTTTCTGTCCCAAGCTGGTAAATGACTGCTCTTTCGGATCAAAAAGTATGATTCCCCGGTCTCCGGTAAGGATAAACTTATTGCTGGCAGTCTGTTTCACATTGTAGCAATAATTGCTGGGCAATGTGCTGTTCTCCGTATTATAAACAATCATTTTCTTGGTATTCCGGTCGTAAAACAGCAATCCGCTTCCTAACGTACAGATATATGCACCGTCTTTCGTCACCCGTACATGCGATATGCTGCCCTTATAGCCCATATCCTGCAGTTTGAGAGTACTTCTTTGAGTAACATCAGAAAGAGGGACGATCACAACTTTGTCTGCTTGGTTAGCATAGAAGTTTCCTTCTGCATCAATATCAAAATTTATACAGTAAGACTCCGGTTTGAACAGAAACGTAAAGTGATTAGTCACCGGATCGAGTTGAAAAACACCTTCACGGGAAGAAAGATAAAGTTTACCATTCCACATCTTGACCTGATAGATGAAATGGCGCGGAGCCGGAGTATTTTCCAACTGATGTTCCAGGTAATTATAAAAGCTTTTTTTCTGAAAATCATAACGTGACAATCCTCCTAAGTGGGTTCCGATATACAGATAGTCATTCTCTTGGTCATAGCAGATACTCTTTACATTGTTATGCGGAATAGAGTTCAGTCCCCCTGCCGTAAATTGATGTACCAGTTCCCAGTTTTCATTTATGCAACCTAAACCTCCTCCGTCAGTACTGACCCAAAGATTTCCATGTTTATCAGCCGTCATCTCACCAATGTATGAATAATATAGGTTGGAAAGATTTCCGGCCTGGTAGTCATAATGTACAAATCCACTGCGGTCGGGAGTAAAATAGTTCACTCCTCCATAGAAACTGCCGATCCAGATAGTTCCCTGCCGATCGGTGTAAAGAGAAAAAATAGAAGGATGATTCAAGCCCCCCACATACTGAGGTATCTGTATCAGTGTATAGGTTTGCTTCCGGACATCATACTTTTGTAAACCAACGAAAGTTCCAAACCAAATATTATGCTCATCATCCTCGACAAAGGCACGTATCTGCATATTGCGGATTCCAGCACTTCCGGTAAGTGCATAAGGAACTTTTTGCAATACATTATCCTTGAGCCGATACAATCCTTGCATGCGAGTGCCTATCCACACTTCTTCGTCCGAACTCTCGAAAATACAATATACATCTATATTTTCCAGTAAAAACCGGGATGGCTGGAGTGTGTTTTGAGGAATGATATACATTCCTTCCATCATGCCGACATATATATTGGTTTCGCTAATTGCCAGCGTGTTTACGGTATAAGGAGGAAGTTTCACTTTCGACCGGGCGGTATGCTGTCGGCAATCGTAAGCGAAAAGAGAATCTTTCCGGGCATACCATATTTCATTCTGATAGACAGCCAAAGCAGTAGTAGCATTGTCTGTCGTATATTGCTTAAATGTGGAGGTATGAATGTCATAGCCAAACAAATTATTATCAGCTATGAAGAAAATATCGCCATCGATATCATGAACAATGAAAGGTACATAATTACCAATCCAAAGCTTTTCCCCATCCGCATTTGTAATTTCGCCCTTGACATAAGTAATTTGCTCTCCATCATACATATTAATGCCTTCCTGCGTTCCAAACCACATTCGCCCCAATCCATCCTGGGCAATACTCAAAACCGAAGGTTGTGATAGTCCATTTTGTAAGCCCAAATTACGGAAATATTCGGCAGTTGCCGGAAGTGTGCTAAATAGCAAAAGAAATAGAGATATGATTCTGTTTTTCATTAGTATGGTTTCCGCATTTTATTATGAATGCAAAAATAAGGAAAAAAGAATATAGCTCCTACTAAAACAAAGTTTATTGTTGAAAGAACTGCCCCCAAAAGTTAGACACAGAACTTTAGGAATGCAGTTCATATCCAACTTTTGAGGAACTTCATGTTTCTCTTGTAAGCTATACCCTTATTTGAAAAGTAACTGTGCCATGTGATACAAACTCCTGCGCCAAGTCAGGAATTCATGGGCCGTATCGGGAGAAACGAAAGACGTTGCCTTAAAACCGGCTGCCTTGAGGTCATTCACGGCTTTAGTCACACCATCCGGATTCTCCTTGCTTCCGCAACTGATGAAAATGGATGCCACCTGATTCTTATCCTTGATATCGCCCGGTGCATAGGTACCACCGCTCAGTAACCCATAATAATTGAATACTTCCGGACGACGCAAGGTTATCAGTTTCGTTTCAAAACCACCCATAGAAAGTCCCGCCATTGCACGGTGCTTCTTGTCGGCCTGTGTACGGAAGTTACTATCAATATAAGGGATCAGTTCGTCCACCAGCACCGTTTCAAACTCCTTGGCCGTAAACTCATTGATATGTCCGAATTTCACATCATTCGTCATACCATACGTCATTACAATGATGAACGGTTCAATCTTGCCTTCAGCAATCAGATTGTCCATAATCAGATTCGCATACCCCTGATTGGACCATGCCGTCTCATCTTCTCCCCATCCGTGCTGTAAATAGAGAACCGGATATTTCTTCTTATCCTTTCCATAAGTGGGCGGTGTATAAACAAATGCACGACGATGGGTATCTGTACTCTTGGAATAAAAATAAACCTGTTGAACATTTCCATGAGGCACTTGCTTCATAGCATAGAAATCCTCATCATGAGCCGGAATTTCAATACCGCTTTCCCATCGGCAAGAGCCGTAATAATTCTTAGTGCCCGGATCATTAAACACACCACCATCGATAGTCAGGTGATAATAATGGAATCCCTCATCCATGGGGCCATCTGTAGTACCTACCCATACACCTTCTTTATCTTTGCGGAGAACTGTGCCACCACGACCGCCCAATCCAAGACTGACAATGACTGATTTGGCATCAGGAGCAACTACACGGAAGCGGGCGTATCCTTGCGAATTGACCATAGGATATTGCTGTCCGGGCTGATTAAGTACAGAAGGACGGAAATCCTCTTTCACTACAGCAGTATCGCTTGCCGGATCAAAATCCTTAATGATACTATAGACACGTTTCGCCTTATAATTTTCATCGTAAGGCAACGGATAGTTACGTGCACCGAGCCATGAATCGCGGTCGGAAAGATTCCAGAAAGTAACATTGTCTACCACATCCTTATGTTTGCGAAGCACTTTAAACAAGCGAGCATACTGATCTTCCTGAAGCGTTTTTACTACCTGACTGATGTTGCCTCCGTCACGGCTGAAGTTGAGTTGTCCTCCCATCTCCTGATTGGCACGAATATCCAACTCAGTAATATGGATATGTTTCACTATCGTAGAATATTTTGTCAAGGCAGCGTCCACATCTTCCATACTCGGACCGTAGACATTGTAATGTCCCTGCATGCCGATACCATCAATGGGCACACCTTCTTCCTTCATGGATTTCACCATATCATAGATGCGATCGCGTTTCCCAGGGTCAGCAGCATTATAGTCATTGTAGAAAAGGAGTACATCAGGGTCAGCCTCACGGGCATAAATAAAGGCTTTCTTTATAAACTCATCACCGGCTATCTGATAGAGGGGTGAGTTGCGATACAGACTTGGGTGTTCTCCCATACCTCGCCGACCACCCTGCCAACCACCATCAGAGATAGCTTCATTCACCACGTCCCACGCATATATCACGTCTTTGTAGCGTTCCACGATGGCTGTGATGTGGTGCTTCATATTCTGAAACAATTTCTCTTTCGATACAAGATTTCCCTTTTCATCCTGATACATCCATTCTCCTATCTGGGCATGCCACATCAGACAGTGCCCACGAAGTTTGATTCCGTTGCTACGGCAAAAGTTAGCGATCTTGTCGGCATTCTCCCAATTGAACTGTCCGTAGGCAGGCTCGGTGGGTTGCGGCTTCATGTCATTTTCAGCCGTAATGCTGTTGAAGTCTTTTTTGATAATGGCAATCTGTTCGGGATTCGAGATGTTACGCATATTAACAGCCACGCCGATAGAGAAGTAATCTTTATAGGCATCCTTCAGCCCCGTTTCTCCGCTTTGTGCGAATCCTGTATTTGCGCCCATGGTCAATGCCAATGCGCAAAGGGAAAATTTAAGTAAATGTTTCATCTGATAATTATTTAAAAGGTTTTCATTGCATATCTATTTTATCTACAATTTCATGTTTTTGTCCATGCATATCGCTTATTAATTGGAAACGGTTACAAAAGAATGCTTTTTTCAGAGAGATTCTCCATATTTGTGTAACACGTTTTTTCGCTTATGTTACCTCTTTTAATAAAAGTGAAGGAAAATGGGTTCTCAAGGTCAGTACCGCCCCTGAAATGAAGAGAAAAAAATGATTGTAACCAAAACGAAACACGCATGACACAAAAACATAACACACATGTCTGAACTTTGCCGCCATAAATTAATCGACTACAACTAATGATTATGAAGAAAAGCGCATTCATGCTGCTCATCATCCTGCTGTCGCTGACAGCAAACGCTCAGACTCCGTACCGCAACGAGGACGGAAAGAAGATTGATAAAGAAGAGTTGGAAACAAAGGATTACCTGCCGGAAATACACGGTACTATCCGTACTAAATTTGAGTATCAGACAGAAATGGCTGCCAGTCGTTTCGAAGTACGCAACGCACGCATCAGCATTACCGGAAATGTATTGCCTATCGTAGCTTATAAGGCGGAAATTGATCTCTCCGATGAAGGCCAAATCAAAATGCTGGATGCCTACGCCCGCCTTTTCCCAATAAAAGACCTGACCGTCACCGCAGGACAAATGCGAGTACCGTTTACAATCGATGCCCACCGCTCTCCACACCAGCAATATTTCGCTAACCGTTCGTTTATTGCGAAACAAGTTGGTAATGTACGTGATGTTGGCGTTACATTGGGATATAAATTCGGCACAGGAGTACCTGTAACCTTGGAAGGCGGACTCTACAATGGTTCGGGACTGACTAATCAAAAAGAATGGCACAAAGAGGTAAACTATTCCGCCAAAGCACAATTCCTTTTCGCCAAGAAACTAAATCTGGCTTTAAGCATACAAAGCATCCAGCCACAGGACGTAAGGATAAACTCGTATGATATCGGCGCTTTCTATGAATTCGGACGCTTCCATATTGAAGGAGAGTATTTGTACAAAACTTATGCAGACAATGCCTATGACAACGTGCATGCCGTAAACAGTTTTATCAATTACGACCTCCCTTTACGAAAAGTATTCAGCAAGATGTCCTTTCTGGCACGCTATGATATGATGACCAGCCAAAGCGATGGTAAAGCCATTGACGAAGAAACCGGAACCTTGACTACCACCGACTACAAACGCCACCGTATAACCGGAGGTATCACTTTCAGTCTCAGCAAAGCATTCCGCACAGATCTCCGGCTGAACTACGAAAAGTATTTCTACGCCAAAAACAGCATTGCCAAAGAGTCTGAACAAGATAAGATTGTATTGGAACTGATGGTTCGGTTCTAACACCTCACATGCACCTGCCAGCAACAGGTGCATCCTTACGTCCGGTAAGTACTTTTTGAATCACTCTCATTCATCCTACTTAAACCGTTTCAAATCCTTCTTCTCAAACACCCATTCCGGAGTGTAGAGCTTACCTTCATTATTGTCAGACAGCTCATACCAAGGCGATAATCCACGGTTAGCGGGATTCACCAATATGTGAATCTGTTGAGCCGGCATATAGCTCTGTGCCAGCAGGAACACTTTCTTTCCTGTTTGAGGATAAATCGCCACATCCACTACGGCAAATGCCGCAGCCTGATTCCCCTTTTCCTTCCCATTATAGAGCAACACTTTACTCCCCTTCGGCAATAATGGCAACTGGCGTAAATAAGCAGTAAAGGAAGATTGTCCACAAGCCTCCCGCACACATCCCACAGGAGGTGCAATAACGGCTTCAATGTTTTGTGCATTCAATGAGATAACAGAAAACATGTAAACCACGCAAAACAAATATATCTTTTTCATATCAGATTAAGCACTTTAAATGTGAAATAGTAAAAGTAATAATTATTCGGACACAGACGCCATTTATGAATATAAAATTTCAGATATTTCAAAATACTTTCTTCGTGTAGAAGTACCTTTGACCGAAGAATGTCGGAGCAAGTACAGCCCTGATACGGTTCGGGTACGGTGCAGATACAAAAGAGATACATCACAACGAAAACATAAATTGTATAAAAAAGAGATTAACAGTCATCTTCTTCATGACCAACAAATAATACAAATTCAATTATTTTATTGAATATACATTATCTCTTCCTAAACTTTTCCATACAAAACTTGATTATTTGCCCGAAAAATCATATATTTGAGTAAATAACTCAGAGCTTATGGCAAATCCGATTCTTCCTGGTATATCAGAAGCTGAACAAGAACTGTTGTACAAGAAACTAAATGAATACAATCAGGGAAGAACCTCTTACAAAGAGGCAGGTGCTTATCTGGTTGTACTGCCACGTCCGGAATCTCCCCGCTACTCCTTATGGGTGTATTCCCCTCTTCCCGAACGCCAGTCCATTTTTTACGTCCAGGACCTTTCTACAGATATCCATGAAAGTCTGCGAGCGGCAAGCAGCCTATGTTATTATTCTCCACGTTGCATTCTGTTGGTAGAATATAATGCCAAACGCATGCAGAGTAAGGGAGACGACATTATCTCTTTCGGAAAGTATCATGGACATTTCCTGCACGAAATCTTCCGTATCGATCCGGCATATGTAAGTTGGATTGCTTATAAGTTTACTCCACGTATACCTAAACAGGAACGCTTCGTACAAATAGCACAGGTGTATCATTCCGTCCATCTGGATATTCAGAAGCGACAGGCACATCAGAAATATTCTACCAGCCGTTTTCTGGGGAAAGAAGGAGATAAAGTGAAAGAACTGACACTGAAAGTACTCCGTGTCCGGCTGGAAGACGATCCTTACAAAACCACCGTGAAAGGAACGACTCCTTATTTCTATGTCCGGCAGATACTGACTTTGGAAGATCCTATCGGCAACCTCGTCACTTTCCGGACCAGCTCGCGTACGGCAAGCCGGGAATCGTGCCAGGTGCCCGCTACGGAACATGCCTTCGAGCCCGGAGAATCGGTATATATTGCCTCGGCACGCATCTCTTGTACCTTTACTTCGGGAAACAAGCAATACACCCGCCTCAATTATGTCAAGTTTAAATAAACTTAAAAGATAGAGCGGTATTATTTCTATTAAAAACATTCGTCCTTTCTTTGTCGGCAGAAAAGGGGGTGCTATAAAAATAGCTGAGATTATACCCAATGAACCTGATACGGTTAGTACCGTCGAAGGGAATTTTCTTTCTATATTCTACTATTCGTTTATACTACTATCCCTTTCTGTAAGTATAATTTCTAAATTCAGAGTTTGAATGTTTGACGTACAATTCATTACGCATTTTACGGCATCCATTTCTTATTCGGACTCCGCACGCATAGCCCTTGAAGGGGGATGCCGCTGGGTTCAGCTTCGGATGAAAGATGCTTCTTCAGAAGAACTGAAAGCCACAGCCATGCAAGTGCAGGAACTCTGTCGCCAATACGGAGCCACGTTCATTATTGATGACCACGTGGAACTGGTGAAACAGATTGGTGCGGACGGTGTCCACTTAGGAAAACTGGATATGCCGATAAAAGAAGCAAGGGAAAGGCTGGGCAAAGATTTCATTATTGGCGGAACAGCCAACACGTTCGAGGACATCCGGCAACATGCCGCTGATGGCGCCGACTACATCGGTTGCGGTCCTTTCCGCTTCACAACTACCAAACAAAAGTTATCACCCATTCTGGGACTGGACGGTTATCATTCCATCCTGACGCAAATGCACGAAGTAGGAATAACAATCCCTGTCGTTGCCATCGGTGGAATCACACGTGAGGACATCCCATCCCTGAAAGCATCAGGACTGAGCGGAATAGCATTGAGCGGCGGTATTCTGAAAGCTGAGAATCCGGTACGTGAAATGGAAACAATTATACGACTGACCCAATAGCAATCAATTAGTGAACCATGGAAGATAAAACAAAAATTACTTATCCCGAATCCGAGAAAGTCTATATGCAGGGGCAGCTACATCCTTATTTGAAAGTCGGGATGCGAAAAGTGAACCTTACCCCTACCGTAGTAGTGGAAAACGGGAAGAAAGTTATGACAGAGAATGCGCCCGTCTACATCTATGATACAAGCGGCGCATACAGTGATCCGGACCAGAAGGTAGATTTAAAGAAAGGTTTGCCACGCCTCCGCGAACCGTGGATTCAGAAACGGGATGTAGAGCGGCTGACGGAAATCAGCTCCGAATATGGGAAGATGCGTCTGGCAGACAAAAATCTTGATTCCCTGCGTTTTGATCATATCACTTTGCCTTATCGTGCCAAAGCAGGCAAGCAGATTACGCAGATGTACTATGCCAAACAGGGTATCGTAACACCGGAAATGGAGTATGTAGCCATCCGTGAGAATATGAACTGCCAACAGTTGGGTATAGAAACTTACATCACACCGGAGTTTGTGCGTGATGAAATTGCGGCAGGACGTGCTGCCTTACCCGCCAACATCAACCATCCCGAAGCTGAACCTATGATTATCGGTTCAAAGTTCCTCGTAAAGATTAATACGAATATCGGAAATTCAGCTACCTCTTCCACGATTGAAGAAGAAGTGGAAAAGGCCGTCTGGAGTTGCAAATGGGGTGGAGATACACTGATGGACTTATCTACAGGAGAGAATATTCACGAGACACGGGAATGGATCATCCGGAATTGTCCTGTTCCGGTAGGTACGGTTCCCATGTACCAGGCAATGGAGAAAGTACACGGAAAGGCGGAAAACCTTACCTGGGAGCTATTTAAAGATACACTGATCGAACAGTGCGAACAAGGGGTAGATTATTTTACAATCCACTGTGGCATCCGCCTGAAGAATATTCATTATGCCAATGACCGCCTTTGCGGAATGGTGAGCCGGGGAGGAAGCATTATCTCCCAATGGTGTAAAATCCATCAGAAAGAGAGTTTCCTGTATGAGCATTTCGATGATATATGCGATATATGCGCACAATATGATGTGGCACTTTCATTAGGTGACGGTTTGCGCCCGGGAGCTATCCGAGATGCGAACGACCGGGCACAGTTTGCGGAACTGGATACGATGGGAGAACTGGTAGAACGCGCCTGGGCAAAAAATGTACAGGCATTCATCGAAGGTCCGGGACACGTACCCATGCATAAGATCAGGGAAAATATGGACCGGCAGATTGAGAAATGTCACGGAGCACCGTTCTATACCCTCGGTCCGCTGGTTACGGATATTGCACCGGGGTATGATCACATCACAAGTGCCATTGGCGCAGCACAAATCGGTTGGTACGGAACAGCGATGCTTTGCTATGTGACACCCAAAGAACATCTTGCATTACCGCAGAAAGAAGATGTACGCATAGGAGTGGTGACTTACAAAATTGCCGCACACGCCGCAGACCTTGCCAAAGGCCATCCGGGTGCCGAAGTACGTGACGATGCCTTAAGCAAAGCCCGCTATGAATTCCGCTGGAAAGACCAGTTCAATCTGAGTCTCGATCCGGAACGCGCCTTGCAATATTACAAGGAAGCCAACCACCTGAACGGGAAGTATTGCACCATGTGCGGGCCCAACTTCTGTGCCATGCGCATCAGCCAACGACTGAAAGATTGTGATTATGAGTAAGCTACAAGTTACGAGCTACAAGCTACGAGTGGCTGCGCTATGAAACTGCAGAGCACTTGTAGCTTGTAGCTTGTAACTCGTAGCTCGTAACTATTACTTTTTAAACTTATAAGAAAATGATTGAAACAAAAGTATCCAAAGGTATCATCAGTACCTATTTTGAGAAATTAGAGAAGAATCTTGATCTGGACGTTGCCATTGTAGGCGGTGGTCCGTCGGGCATAGTAGCCGCTTATTATCTGGCAAAGGCCGGGTTGAAAGTAGCGCAGTTTGACCGTAAGCTTGCTCCCGGCGGTGGAATGTGGGGCGGTGCCATGATGTTCAACCAGATTGTGATTCAGGAAGAAGCGATTGACATTGTAAAGGAATTCAATATCAACCACGAGAAATATGAGGACGGCTTATATGTGATGGACTCTGTAGAGAGTACCTCTGCATTGCTTTATCATGCCGTACATGCCGGAGCCACCGTATTCAACTGCTATTCCGTAGAAGATGTTATCTTCAAGAATAATACGGTAAGCGGAGTAGTGGTAAACTGGACTCCCGTATTGCGCGAAGGCATGCACGTGGACCCGCTGAACATCCTCGCAAAGATAGTAATAGATGGAACAGGCCATGACAGCGAAATAGCCGCTACCGTAGCCCGCAAGAATGGCAGTCGCCTGGCTACCGAAACCGGTGGTGTGATTGGCGAACGTTCACTGGATGTAATTGCAGGAGAAGAAGAGGTTGTAAACGGTACGAAGGAAATCTATCCGGGACTTTACGTTTGCGGTATGGCTGCTTCCGCCGTTTCGGGCACTCCGCGTATGGGACCGATCTTTGGAGGAATGTTGATGTCCGGTAAAAAGGTAGCTGAGGAAATTATAGCGAAACTGAAGAAGTAATTTCTCAGAAGCCACTATTTATCAAGGTGGGCAATTTATTCACCGCAGATTACACGGATTTTCACAGATAAAAAGGAAAAGGAATTGATTCTCAATACTTATAATCTGTGAAAATCCGTGTAATCTGTGGTGATCTTCAGCATACTCTTGTATAGACTTATCCTGCAATCTTTTTCAGCCTCCTGAAATGAGCAAGCAACTCTTCGGCATCTTTCCACGTATGGTAACGGTTCCAGATATCTCCTAATAAAGCTGCGCCGCCAAAGCCAAGAGACTTTATTTCCGCAAGGTTCACCTCACTTATTCCGCCTAAGGCTACTACCTTTTCATGGATGACTCCGCTTTCCTGCGCTTGTTTCAACTCATCCTTTGAATATCCCGAGCGATATCCCTGTTTGGAAATGCTATCGTAAACAGGACTCATAAGCACATAATTGAACAGGGAGACTGTAGTTTCCACTTCTTCCAGGCTATGGCAGGCACGACTCAGTATTCCCTCATAACTTGCAGGTGCCTCCGGATGACGGGAATTCAAGTGAATTCCGCCTAAAAGATACTTATCTTTCAAAGAGAAGAAATCATGAATGACAATCCGGGTTCTATATTCCGGAGCAATACCTTGCAGCAGATTTTCTACCGCATGAACATCCGCATCCGGTTTGCGTACATGCAGCAAGTCCAGTCCGGCTTTAAATAACTCAGTGACGATGCTTGCCTCATCCGGAATAAAATCCGGAGAGGTGATAATAATCAGTTTCATTTTTCTATCCTTCATTTACCGGATGCGTCGGAAACGGGAAATGCCACAAAGGACCATTCCCCTGCCCTATACGCAAATTCTTCCCGGCTTCAATAGCACAGGAAATGTATTCTTTGGCCTGTTCCACTGCTTCATACAAGGATGATCCTTGCGCCAGAAAAGTGGCAATGGCGGATGAAAGCGTACATCCCGTACCGTGCAGGTTGGCGGAATGAATACGCCTGCCACCAAAGATATTCAGTTCTTTTCCGTCATAAAGTACATCGCACATTTCATGACCGGTCAGATGACCTCCTTTAATAAGAAAAGCACAGTGATATTTTTCGAATAACCGGCATGCGGCATCCTCCATTTCATCAATCGTCTGAACCGGTTGTTGCAACAATACTTCTGTTTCGTGCAGATTAGGAGTTACGAGAGTTACTTTCGGAATCAACTTAGTACGAATGGCTTCCAATGCCTCATCCGTCATCAGGCTATGCCCGCTGGTAGAAACCATCACCGGATCGAAAACCACTTTCCGGGGAGAATAGCGACGCAATATCCGTACTATTTCATAGATAATCTCTACGTTTCCGGTCATACCTATTTTTATGGCATCCGGTTGCAAGTCTTCCATCACCGCCTGCATCTGTTGGCCTACCAGCTCTGCCGCAACAGGATGAACGGCTTGCACCCCCAATGTATTCTGTACTGTGATAGCGGTGATAGCAGTAGCTGCATAGCCTCCAAGTGCCGAGATAGCTTTTATATCTGCCTGTATACCCGCACCACCGGAACTGTCGGAACCGGCAACAGAAAGGACGATTGCTTTCTTATCCATTAGTCAAGTTACAACTTTACAACATTCTCTGTACAGTGGCTCTCCCATGCCGCCTCAATCAGGCGGATAACGCCAAGCGCTCCGCTCGCATCACTTTGCAACACTTCGCCATTCCGGATATGCTGATAAATATTCTCATAAAAAGCAGCGTAGTTTCCGGGAAGGGTCGGATAAGGTTTCCGCACCACATTACCATCTTTTTCCGTATGGAGTATTCCCCATTGGGATTCATCCTCTACTCCCCAATGCGGGGCATCCGACAACAGACCTTTAGTCAGATCCGCCTCTTGAGGATCAAGACCATACTTCACATAAGAGCCTTCCGTGCCGTGAAGCACAAAGCGAGGCTCATTCTCACACATCAGATAGCTGGCCTTCAAGGTGATTTTCACTTCCGGCATCCGGGCAGGTTTCATCAGATGGATGATAAAATAATCATCTACTTTACCACCGGTACGCAAAGTTGCAATATCAGCAAATACAGCTTCGGGCATGCCAAACAGTTGAACAGCCTGGTCGATGACATGGGCACCCAGATTATAAGTCAGACCACCACCATTCTCGCCGGTTTCTTTCCAAGTGTTCGGCTTGATGAAATTCCGGTAGCGGGGAAAGGTTGATTCAAATTCTACCAGACGGCCTAACAATCCCTGAGCCAATATTTCTTTCACGGTCAGGAAATCACAATCCCAACGACGATTCTGGTAAACGCTCAAGGTCAGTTCTTTTTCCGCAGCAAGAGCTACGAGTTCTTCACCATCCTCTACAGTAATGGTGAAAGGTTTTTCAACGATAACATGTTTTCCGGCTTCGAGAGCACGACGGGCATATTCGTAATGGGAACTGTCTGGGGTGTTCACTACCACTAACTCCAGTTCTTCCATCCCTATCAACTCATCAAAACTACGCACAATACGGGATTGAGGGTACTTCTCCCGTGACAATTCTTTACTACGCTCAGTGACAGCAGTCAACTCAAAATGAGGATTTGTGGAAATAAAAGGAGCATGAAACACTTGTCCCGACATTCCAAAGGCAGCCAATCCGGTTCTTATCTTATCCATATCTTTCATTTTTTCTTTCGGCAAAACTAATGAATTTATCATTCATTTGCCTCATAAAGCAATGATTATATCAAAATCTCCAATCCAAAAATCAATTCTGCCTATATACTTCGACTGGAAACAGGTATTTTTGCCACACACATTATTTATATTGAATACCATGAAGAAATTAGCTTTTTTAGCCTGTCTACTCCCCATTCTATGGGCGGCATGTAGCAGCACCGCAACTACCCGCAAAGAATCCGGTGAATGGGCAAAAGTTCCCGAAATCCTGAAGAACATTGTTCCGCCTACTTTTCCGGACAGTATATATGACGTAACTGCCTACGGGGCAAAAAGCGATACGAGTTTTGACAGCCGACCTGCCATATTGGAAGCCATCAATCAATGTAATACAAATGGTGGCGGCACCGTTCTCATCCCTGCCGGAAACTATTTCAGCAAAGGCGCCATCCTGCTGAAGAGTAATGTAAACCTGCACGTTGCAGATGGCGCACGTCTGGAATTCTCGACCGTGGCCTCTGACTATCTCCCCATGGTATTGACCAAATGGGAAGGAACGGAATGTTTTAACTACTCTCCTTTCATCTATGCCTACCAGTGCACCAATGTCGCCCTGACCGGCAAAGGCACGATTGACGGCAACGGAGCTGTAACTTTCAATGGTTGGCACGCCCTGCAAGGTCCTGCCCTGGATCGCTTGCGTCAGATGGGTATCGATTCCATCCCGGTATACGAACGCGTATTCGGAGAGGGATATTACCTGCGCCCATGCATGATACAATTCTACGGCTGCAAGAATGTACTTGTAGAAGATGTACAGATCTACGATTCTCCGTTCTGGATTATCCATCCTGTATTCTGCGACAATGTCACCGTACGCAATGTATATATAGACAGTAACAACTACAACAACGATGGTTGTGATCCGGAATCAAGCACGAACGTACTGATTGAGAACATGGACTTCAATGTGGGAGATGATGGTATCGCCATAAAATCAGGACGCGACCAGGACGGCTGGCGCATCGGCCAAGCCACGGAAAATGTGATTATCCGTAACTGCCACTTCGCCCGGTGGGCCATTACCATCGGTAGTGAAATGTCCGGTGGCGTACGGAACATCTTTATCGAGGATTGCAAGATAGACAGTTGCCGCAATGGCATTTACTTCAAATCAAATCTGGACCGTGGAGGTTACTTCGAAAATCTGAACATGCGCCGGATAGAAGCGGACGTCTGCCTGTGGGGAGTGATTAATTTCCGTACGAACTACCACGGATATCGCGGCGGGAACCATCCCACACTCTTCCGCAATATCTGCATAGAAGATGTAACTTGCAACCGCGTGGACAGCGTAGCACTCATGGCAAACGGATTACCGGAAGCAAAACTTTATAATATCACCCTGCGGAACATAAAGGTAAAACAGGCACCGAAAGCCATACAGATGGACAATGTAGTGAACTTAACGCTCGACAACGTAGAGGTGGACGGGAGGCAGATTACTTCCGCAGAACAAGAAGACTAAGGGTAAAGACACAGAACATTCTGAGGCTTGATGTAAAAGATGCCATCTTTTGATGTAAAAGGTGGCATCTTTCGTAACATAAGATGGCATCTTTTGCTGTTAAAGATGGCATCTTTTACATAGTATATAAGAATGTTCTCTTCAGAAAGGTTACTCCGTAACCAACGGACGCTTACGCCAGTCATCCTTCACATAGCTATCGGGATAGACTGTTTTATCTTTTAACTCACCACCTTTCAGGCGTATCCAGGAAGTAAAGGTACGTTCCCCCTCCTTCAACACAATTACGCGTGCACCGTTAGATAGATGGTTATATTCCGTATTACCACCTGTGAAACGTCCATAAGCCAGTACGATACCTTTCCACATGACTGAATAGTCATTATCATGGTCATGTCCGACAAAAGTACCCATTACATCACCTGCTTCCTTCATAGCGGCAAACATACCGGTATTAATAGCAGCTGAACAAGCTTTCTCCATACGCGTACCATAAAGGATGGCATTCTCATCAGAAGCTGCTTCGTTGTATTCGGACAGCGGAATGTGGAAGAATGCCAAAGCAGGCAAAGGCTTTCCGTTATTCTTGGCGGTAAAAGCTGCACTTTGTTGACGATACCAGTTCACCTGATCGAATGTAAGCCAGTCATACCCTTTCACATCCGGTAATTTGGAGTACGAATGAGAATCCAGGCAATAGAGCACTGAAGCATCTTTCTTACCATCCGAAGATTTCACGGTGAGGACGTAGTCGGGAGACTCAACGCTACCACGGTCGGGCTGGATGTTGTAAGGCATGGAACGGATTATATCGTATAATTCGGCACGCGTTTTGCCTTGTTCGTTATCATGGTTACCGAAAGTCACTACAAAAGGTATCTTACGGGAGGAAGCACAATCAAGCACGGCTCGCATGGCTGTATCAGCAGGCGGTGCATAAACTACATCTCCGGTAAAAACAATCAAATCGGGACGTTCGGCATCCAGAACTTCGTTGATACGCTTCAAGGCAATGGCTGAAGCTGGATTGTGATACTGAAAATGGATGTCGGTAAACTGGACGATTTTAAACTCTCCGTTCTTGTTAAACTTTAAAGGGGCAACCTGTGCCTGGCAGAACAGAACCGCGAGAAAAGCCAGACAAAGGGTTAAAGAAATTCTCTTCATGTTGTTAGTAATTAGTTTTTAGGTAGTTTATTAGGTTGAAATCTGTATTATTCTTTGGTTATCAAGACTGTTGCATAAGCAGAGATCCCTTCTTCGCGACCCGTAAAGCCAAGCTTTTCCGTAGTGGTGGCTTTGATGGAGATGTCGTCTTCATCTATTCCCATTACTTTGGCAAGCGTCTGCTGCATGGCGGGAATATGGGATTTCAGTTTGGGGCGTTCCGCACAGATGGTTGCATCGATGTTGCCCACGGAATAGCCTTTGGTTGCAATCAGTTCTACGGTTTTCTTCAGTAATATTTTGCTGTCTATGTCCTTGAACTCTCCTGCGGTATCGGGGAAATGATAACCGATATCACGCATATTGGCGGCTCCCAGCAAGGCATCGCAAATGGTATGGATCAACACGTCGGCATCCGAATGTCCGAGTAATCCTTTCTCATGTTCCAGGCGGATACCGCCTAACCAAAGTTCACGCCCTGCCACCAACTGGTGTACATCGAAGCCAAAGCCTACACGTATTTTCATATCGTTCTTCTTTAAGTTTATTGGATGAATGCACGAAAGTACGGAAAAAAAGCAAGTGGGGAATAAAGACAGAACGCAAATTACACAAATTACGCAATTTTTCGTCTTATATAAGGCAACCGATAGGAGGCCTGAAAGAAATTGCGTAACCTGTGTAATTTGCGTTCTATTCCGTATTCCTTAATGATTTACGGTCTATCCGGCAGTTGGGACAGCAGGTCTTTGTAGAATGCCCTGACGTCCTTCCAGTGATAGAAAGGAGCGATGTCGGTCTTCACCGGAATACTCACTTCTTTCTCGTTCAGCATGAACTTCACGATGATATCGTCTGCACTGCCTTTCTTACGGAAGAAAACAATCTGCACATTGGCAGCCATAGGCACCATTTTGAAGTTACACCATGCCTGATAGAATTTGGCCGGATCGGACTCTTCATTATAGCAGTTCTCCAGTCTCAGCAAGCCCACCAGAGGAATCACGTTACCGTCGTGTCCGAAGCGGAAAGTGGCCGAGTTTGTACCGGAGGCAATCGCCGCGTCTGCCGAGTCCATTATATTCTCAACCAGAGATTTGGCGTTTGCCAGCATCAGCCCGTTCGTCATGGGCGAAGGGCCGTCGCATACATAGTTCTTATAGTTATGTATCTGCCAGATATCAAACAATTCCTGCTTCTCAAAGATATCATAAAAACAAACCTCCGGTTCCACGTTCTGCATATCAGAAGCAACCCAATACAGACCGCGCATCAGTTCTTCAGGATTCACATTCTTACGAATATACTCTTTGCTATTGAACAGTGTATTCATCAGACGTTCCGGACGGACATGTTCTTCCTCGAACTTACGGAATTCCTCATACCAGGGCCCTTTGCGTGAAGTAAACTTCATAGCTTCCTGTGTATGGAAATTCAGGTAATCCATATATTTATTGCTGGATTCGCGCTCAATCCGCATCTTCGGGTTGAATTCCTTCAGGCGTTCGCAGAATGCATCCATGCTGAGCACGCAACGGATAACTACGGTAGAACGGGCAGACATTTGCGGTTCGCCTTTAAATACTTCGGGGAATGCCTGATACATACGTTCGGCAATGCCTCGTTGTTGTTTCACTCCTACCGGACTGAGGTCGCCGCCGTGTCCTTTAGCATCTGCCCAGACAATGTCCAGACGTTTACGGACATCTTCGCCCAAATCGGTTAATGCTCCGGCTGCATGGGCTTTCTCAAAGACTTCCATTACGCGGACGTAGTCTTCATCCGCAATCAACCAGCGGGAACCATGACGGCCATAGTGACTGATATAGAACGGTTCATAACCTTTCGGAGCCTTGGTCTGGACGCCCGAAGGACCGGGGTAAGCGTAATATACACCACCTGTCGTTGCAATATCATTGAAGATTTCTTCGCGCGTGGCTTGTGCATATAAGCCTTGCACAGCAAAAGCGGCTAACAGGACGATTGAAAAAAGAGTTCGTTTCATTCTCATAAACAAGTTGTTATTTTTAATGTATTTATTATTGTATTAGTAAAAACGGAAAAGAAATGAGCCAAATGAGCCAAATGATCAAGTAATACCATCTTAATTCTCCTCCTCCAGGGAGGAGGAGTACCCGAAGGGGGAGGTGGTAGGTGAGAAAATAATTCCTTATTTATATGGTTCATAGGTATTTCTTGCTTTACCTACCACCCCGCCCTTTGGGCACCCCTCCTCCCAGGAGGAGGGGAATTGAGATACTCTATTTACTCAATATCGAGATAGCCATTTAACTCATATCCCTACAGTAATGAATCAACCTTCATCCTTATTTCTGATAATCCGGATTCTGTGTCAGATACGGGTTCGTGGTAAACTCATCCTGCGGAATGGGATACAATTTGTACTTATCGTCCACATCTTTACCCACATACGTACCAACTTCACCGTCGCTGCTACCTTTCCAATCCCAGTTATATCCTTTTGTGAATTTGCCAAAGCGGATCAGGTCTGTGCGACGCACCAACTCCATATTCATCTCACGGGCTCTTTCATCCAGAATGAAGTCCAGATTCAACTGGCCGTCGGTAATACGACCGGATACCCCGTCACCATAGTTGCCGGACATATAAGCACGGTCTCTGATTTCATTCACATAACCCAGCGCCTCAGCACGCGTGCCTTCCGCAGCCCCGCGAAGAATAGCCTCAGCAGCCATCAGGTAAGCATCTGCCGTACGGAACATCGGGAGGTCTACAGACGAATACTTAGTACCGCCATCTACCAATTCCTTACGGTCCTTAGTTACATTTCTCCATTTGATGCACGCATAGCCATTCTCAAAAGTCTTCTGGAAAGCCTTACCTTCTACCCAAGTTTCCTTTGTATGGCCGATGGTAAAGAACTGTGCACGCTTATCCTTCTTATTATCTCCCCAGGGATCATTTTCATAAAAGGTTTGGTCAGCCTCATCAAACTTATCTACAAGCGCCACCTTCACACGGGCATTACCCCAACCACGGCTACCTACTCCGGTTTTTACATAGCTATCCATCGGACCATTCATCAATGCTTTAATCAGGAAGTTGGTTCCGGCACTGCTCTGTGCATAGTCAGCATCCTGCACCAAAGGCCAGATGATTTCGGAACAAGTATTGTTATCGGCCAGAAAGATGTGACGGTAATCAGAAGCCAACGGATAATTACCTTCCGTAATCACTTTCTTGGCATATTTATAAGCATTGGTATATTCATTCTTGCCTACCCATGTTTCGGCATTCAGATAGACACGTGCCAGGAGAAACCAAGCCGCTACACGATCCACACGGCCATACTCATTCCGCTTCGGTTCTTTCAGCAAGGTTGTCAGTTCTTCCGTTTCGGAAACCACATAGTCGTAGATTTCCTGACGGGTCTTCTGATGAGGAATCGTACCTACATCCATCGTTTCATCAATGAAAGGACCCGAACCGTACAAGTCGCAAATCATGCTGTAGCAATAAGCACGGATGAAGCGTGCTTCGGCACGGTAATAAGGCATTTCAGCCTGCAAAGCATCGTATACGCCACGGTCTTTCAATTTCCCTTCCGTACTTTCGCGCAAAAACTCATTACAGTAGTTAATAGCCATATACAGACGATAATATGAATAGCAAATAATCTTTGTCGAAGGGTCCCAGTTCATATACAACAGTGACAAACTTCCATGACTGCCACCAGAATGGAAAACGATCTCATCCGTACAAGCCTCTTGCAGATAGAACAGAGCACGTGTATAGCCACTATAACCTTCATCAATACCCGGCACGTCACCGTTTCCGCCATCACCACCCTTTTGTCCGGTCTGGATAAGGCTGGCGTAACACTTTGCCAATACTCCGATGTATCCCTCAGGCGTAGAATAAACCTTCTCGCCCACCAATTCATTGTCGTCCAAAGGCAATGTATCCAAATCTCCCAGACAAGAAGAAAGAAGGAAGAGAGATACCAGACATATACTTGCTAACTTGAAATATTTCGTTTTCATTGTTTTCTGATTTTTCATGAATTAAAAATTAAGATTTACTCCCAGCATGAACATACGCGGACGCTGATAGATGTTCTTATCAATACCGCTATAAATTTCCGGGTCAAGACCGCTATAGCCTGTCAGTGTACATACATTCTGCACGGTGAAAGAGAGACGAAGAGAGGTCTTTTCGTTCCACAACTTATCGAAGGTATGTCCTAACGTGATGTTGTCGATACGGAAGAAGTCACCTTTTTCCAGGAAGTAATCGGTATAGATGCGATCCTGCGTAAATCCGGTTTCAAGGGTAGAACGCAGAATGTTGCTGGAAACGCCGGTTCCACCATAAAGTCCGTCCAAAGAATCGGAGGCTTTCACATAGTTATAAACATAAGCACCGAAGCTTCCATGTCCGTTGATACCCAAATCCCAGTTCTTGTATGTCAGACGGGTAGAAAGACCGCAGTAGTAAGGAGCTTTGGAGCTTTTACCGGTCACGTACTTATTAGCATCTTCTTCGCTACTGGTGACGGAACCATCTTTTGCGATATATTTGCCATCCAGCGGCTTACCATTATCGTCATAAGCCTGTTGTAACAGGTAGAAAGTATTCGGAGTTTCGCCTACCATGTGGACTTGCAGATATTTACCTGTACCACCGGCATTACCAGTCTTCACATAGTTATCTTCACGGTCGATGGTGTTCAGCTTCGTAATTTCGGAAGTATTCCAGGTAAAGTTACCGCTGACAGTCCATTCCCAATCCTTATTCTTCACGGGAATCACGTTGATACCTATTTCCAGACCTTTACTCTTCATATTACCGATATTGGTTTCAATCATATTGGTAAAGTTGCTTCCGGCAGGAACGAATATCTTATTCAGCAGGTCTTTGGTAGTACGCCAGTAGTAGTCAATCGTACCGGAGATGCGGTTGTTCAGGAAACCATAGTCGATACCGATATTATAAGTTTCGGTAGTCTCCCACTTGATGTTGGCATCGTAGCCATTGGGACGGTAAGTAGTGTACCATTGATCACCGAAATAATAGCGGGATTCGTCATAAGATGCCGTATAAGTCGGCAAGTGCTGGTAGTAAGAACCGATGGATTGCTGACCGGTCTGGCCGTAGCTCAAACGGAGTTTCAAATCGGACAGGGCTTTGAAGTTTGAGAGGAAAGCCTCTTCGTTCACACGCCAGGCTGCCGCAACTGAAGGGAAATACCCCCAACGGTTATCGGGAGAGAAACGTGAAGAAGCATCTGCACGCAGAGTAGCCGTCAGCATATAGCGTTGTTTCCAGGAGTAGTTTACACGTCCATAGAAAGAAAGCAGGTAAAGTTCGGCTTCGGCATGCTGGGGAGTAGCCAGTTCTTTGCCTTCGGTGTCGGTAGTTACACTATTATTCTTATACCAGAAACGTTGCCAGCCGTAACCACCCATGACATTGATGTGATGATCTTTCAGTTCCTTGTCGTAATTGGCATAGAAATCGAGCAAGGTGTTGCGCTTGGTCTGATGGTATTTATAGCGCTTGCCCGTACCGTCATTCTGATTTCCAGTGTACATGGAGGGAGCAAGATCGGGCACATTTTCACGATTGTCATTCTTCTGGATGTCATAGCCCATATTCAGATTGAAGCGCAAATCTTCTAATCCGTGCACTTTGTAGTCGAGGGCAATGTTACCGATAGAACGTTTTGTCTTTTCGAGTTTGTCAGCCAGTTCCAGATCGGCAACCGGATTCGCAGCGGCCAGCGTGATGGGTTTACCGCCATTCATCCATGTATAATATCCCAGACCTACATTACCTTCATAATCTTCGTAAACGGGACGGGTAGGATCAAAAGAGATGGCACTGCCAATCACGCCTGTTGAAACCGGTTGATTATTCTCAATACTTCCCTTGACGTTGATATCTACAGAAAGATGTTTGTCGAAGAACTTCGGAGACAGCCCTACACTGGCGTTGATACGCTCGTAGTTATTATTCTTCAATGTACCATTCTGGTTAGTATATCCTACGGATACACGGTAAGGCATATTCTTCAAAGCTCCGGTCATGGACAAGTTATGATCCGTACCCAGTGCCACGCGGTAGATTTCTTTCTGCCAGTCTACATCTGCATTGCCCAGCTTGAAAGTCTCGGGAGCATTGGCATGCTCGGCAAAAGCCTGACGGAATTCTTCGGTAGAAAGTACGTCCATATACTGATATACATTGCTCACTGTCATGTTTCCATTGTAGTTGAAGGAGGGACGAGAGGTACCGTCGGCACTTCCCTTCTTGGTAGTGATGATAATGACACCATTGGAGGCACGCGAACCGTAGATAGCTGTGGCAGAAGCATCCTTCAATACTGTAAAGGAAGCGATGTCATTCGGATTGATGGCACTGATAGAAGTATTGCTCACAGGTACTCCGTCGATAACAATCAGCGGATCATTATCTGCCGACAAAGAGGCTCCCATACGGATACGGATGGTACCGCCGCTACCCGGCGCACCATTACCCGGCACGATATTCACACCGGCAACTTTGCCCACCAGAGCATCTTCAGCAGTCAATTGCTTGCCTTTGTTCAGCTCATCCGGTTTCACGGTCAGCAAAGATCCGGTCACGTCGCCTTTCTTCACCTGTCCGTAGCCGATGACTACAACTTCGTCCAGCAATTCGCTGTCTTCCTGCATGGTAACTACAATGAGAGGTTTGTCTGTCACGGTGATTTCCTGCCCTTTATAGCCGATACAGGTGACGGTAAGTACATTTCCGGTAGCCGCCTTCAGTGTAAAATTGCCGTCCACATCGGAAATAGTACCTATAGAAGTACCTTTAATAAGAATGTTAGCTCCGATAACCGATTCACCGGTAGCGTCCTTCACATGCCCTTTCACCACGATGTCTTGTGCTGAAAGCGACAGGGATAGTAGTAATCCCAACAAAGGGAGAAGTCCCTTGACAAATCTAAAAATGTTTTCCATAAGGTTATTATTATAGTTAATAAAAAAATAATTCTCTCTTACCTCTGTACCTGTAGGGGCGAATCTCTTTTCGCCCGCACACGGCACAGACTTTTTTTTCTCTAATCCTCGTGTAACCTGTTTACCCAATAAAAACCAATACCCAAAGAAAATCTATTGTTAACTTTAATTTCTACGGCAAAGTTAAAGCATTACTTTCAGGGGAAGTGATCTGAGTAGATGGGCAAAGTAGACTAAAATAGAAATTAAAAAGAGATAAACAGCTGATATTCTGAAGATAAACTTCTCCTTTTATAGACAAGAAAAGTAGATGAGAGGAGATGTTTGAGGAAAATAAAAGGAGGCAAAAATAGCCTCCTCACTTCGATAGCACACCATTCTACAAGAATTCATCAATGCAATATAGTGTTTCTTTATATTTTAGGTAGTCTGTATTCAAATATAGTAATAATACGAATGCTATTAAACGAATTATTCATGATTTTACTATAAATTACTAGATATATCCTATCTTTCAGCCTATTTGCTGCACAGCTTCCATAAATTCATCCTTGGAAAGCAAAGATTTGTTCCGTACTTTCAGACGATAGTTATACACCGTCTGGGCAGAATAATGAAGGAAGTTCGCAATCTTCCCACTATCTGTAATACCCAATCTGATCAGAGCAAAGACGCGCAACTCGGGTGTCAGCAATTCACCTTCCTTCGGACAGATGCGCTCATCTTCCTGAAGTAAAGTATTGAACTGTTCTATGAACTTAGGATAGAGTTTCAGGAACACACTATCGAACGTGTAGAAGAATTCTTTCAACTCATTGGCAACAAAAGCAGAGGAATTGACAGTCTTATACAAATCATCCAATTGCCCGGTCTTGATTTTACGGGCAAGCATTTTCCGTTGTTCTTCCTGCTTGTTAATATATAGAGAGCACATATTGAATACATAGCCGATATATTCTTCCTTCACCTGATTGGATTCCTGCAACTTATCATTCAGTGTATGCAGATCGGAATTGATATGTTTAAGTTCCTCATTCATAGTGTTCACCGCTTTCCGGGCTACATTCAGCCGCTTCATCTGATAGAAAATGAACATCAGAGCAATCAACAATATGATCAGCAAGACAGATGTCAGAATGACCAGGGCAACCATTTGTGTTTTCTCCTCCTTCAACTTGTTTTCGTACGTCCGACTGATAACGGGAAGCAGCTCCGAAATCTCCTGCGTACGATAGCGTGCATTGCAGAAGGTGGCATCTTGCATAGAACATTCTATATAGGTATAAGCACGTTTTATATCTCCTTCCTGAAACAGAAGGTTCGCTAACTTCCACAAGGAGATATATTCCTTCGTTGCCGCCTGAATATCGGCAATAGCCGAAATAGCCAGATATTTCTTCTGCAATTCGGTATTGCCCATAAAGGCATAAGCATTGGCGAGGCCGATAGAAGGAATGGCAACACTGTACCCCTTCTCTTCATGTGTCTTGTAGCAACTTTTCAGTATCTCTATGGCCTCATCATACTTTTCTTCATACAGCAATTTCTCACTCATCATCAACAGATAACCCTGTGAACCGGGACGGCGCATACTGATAATAGAATCTTTATATTGGTATGCCAACCCCCGGTAATGTTCTTTCATCTGATCAGAGAAAGCATAATCCGCCATCAGCGTATAAACCTGGTGATACTGATAATAATAATAGGAAACGCCTGAAGCGTCCAGATCAGCGGACTTGATTCCATCCAGTATTTCCAACCCTTCCTTATACATGGCCACTCCTATCATTACTTCGGCAATATTCAGTTCAGCCGAACGAATGTAAAGGGGATTCTTCATGCGCTTGGCAAGTTCTACGCGCTGATTGGCCACCCATAGAGCCGAGTCCATACGGTAAGAGCGATATTTGCCGAATAATTCGCGGTAAAGATCATAACGCTCCTGATCGGAATGAGACAGCCGGAGTTTTCGTTGCAAGGCATCTATTTGTTCCTGACGTTTCAGGGTGTATTGAGGACGGTTTCTGATAGACATATCAAGTTCACGAAGCAAAGAATCAATTTCACTGGGATGGATATGCAGGGATAGGGATGCTAACAAGACTGCCAAAAACACCTTTAGTTTCCTCATACGAATTTCTTTCTCGGTTTAACAATAGATCTTCACGGACAAAAATACAGAATAAATATCTGAAATGGAAAGTTTCATGAGTCTTTTGGCAGGAATTCACCGGAAACGTTGACGTACGGTTCTGAATAAAATGAACCATCATCCGACACCCTCTATTTTTGAAAAAAAACTCTTTCCGTTCTTTCAGTTCTCACTGACTCCCCCTATTCATCGGCATTCCGGCTGAAACTTCCAGCTTTATAGCTGTTTCAGGTATATTTCAGCCGGAACGCAGATGAACAGGGAGTTTGAGATAAGCTGAAAGACTGAAAGAAGAAAAAAAACATAATGTATTGAATAACATCTGAAAACAAGCAGTCTTATGATCCGGAATAAGCAATGTTATGAATGATTAGATTGCTTATTATCATCCACAACAAGCAATCTAATTTCAGGCAAGTCCGATTCCCTCTTTTAGCATCTATATATCGGTAACGTTGGATATATAGATACTACACATCCGATATATAGGTGCAACGCATCCGGTATATAGATGCTGTGCGTCCGATATATACAGCTAATAATACCCTACACACCACTCCCCCCTTCTGCCGCAAGGCACTTGTAGTCCGTAATGCGTAGCTCGTAGCTGATTCATCTTCTGCGACGTCCGAACAAGTCCTTTATCCCATCCAGATCAAAACCTAACGTAAAACGAAGTGTCTGGTCGAGCGGATTACTTTGTGCCGTAGATACCAGATAAGCAGCATCCAACGAGAATACGCTCATCTTGAATCCTGCACCAAAAGAAAAATATTTGCGGTTTCCTTTGTTCTCATGTTCCCAGTGATAGCCACCACGAATGGAAAACTGTTCGTGATAAGTATATTCCAATCCCAAAGACCACTGTATCTCCTGCAATTCTTCCTTGAAGCCGCCGGGAGCATCACTGAAAGATTTGAAAATACCCTTAATGGGAGAAATATCATTATAATCACGGTCCAAACGCTCTTCATACTCTTCCTGCGACTCATCTTCTCCACGAACAGGACGGGTAGGAACCATATACTTATTGGCATCAAAACTAACTCCGATTGTATTATAATCATCTATCGGGAATAACAGGGAAGCCCCAAAACGTAAGTTGGTAGGCAAGAACTGGCTGGTATTACCACTATCATAAGAAATCTTCGTACCGATATTGGAAGCATTCAGTCCGAAAGAAAGCATACACTCCCGTTGGGCAAGTATGACGTAATTCGTATAATAGAAGGCAATATCGGCAGCAAAAGCAGAGCCGGCGGAAACTTCTTCATCTTCCCTGTACGCCAGGTCGGAATAAATGTATCGCAAGGCAACCGCAGCAGAGAAATGTTCGGAAAGCATGCGGGAGTACGCCACATCTACCGCCATTTCATAAGGTTTAATGGTATATCCGGGAGAATTCTCATCCTGATATGCTACGGGCACTTCACCCAAAGAGAAATAACGCAAAGAGCCGCTGACAGCCTGATAATCTCCGATACGGTAGTAGCCTGCCAGATATGCCAGATCAATATCATTCACCAACTTGCGCAACCAAGGTGTATAGGAAACCGCTACTCCGGCACGGCTGATCGTAAACGGGTACTTAGCCGGATTCCAGTATTGAGAGTTTACGTCCGGATCTGTAGCCGCACCCACATCTCCCATACCACCGCCACGGGAGTCAGGGGCAATACCCAAAGAGTTAACACCGGTATTAACGGGATTAAACTGATTCTTGTCCTGGGCAAGAAGGTTTGCGGACAAGAAAGCTATGAGTAATAGCAAGATGTATTTCTTCATACGATATTATTTATAATACGATCTCAAATATAAAAAACAAAATCTAACTTAATTCCCCTCCTTTTGGGAGGAGGGGTGCCCAAAGGGTGGGGTGGTAGGTGAAAAAAGAATTCCTTGCTCTTATGATTTATAGGTATTTTATTGCTTTACCTACCACCTCCCCCTACGGGTACTCCTCCTCCCAAGAGGAGGAGAATTTAGTTACTCCTTTCAATTGAGATACTTATGATTTCTAATAACAATACTAATAAAACAGAGAATCCCCCTGTTTATTGTGACAGGATAATGATTTTCTGTGATTTCGTACTTTCGCGACTACCGTCGGAGACAATAGATGCACGATACAGATAAACACCCGGTGCCAGACGTTGCCCGCCATTACTGCACAAGTCCCATTCCACATAATAAGTTTGTCCTTCAGATACTCCCTTCTCCAGATGTGTCCACATTTCCCGTCCGGCAAAATCGTATACGGACATACGGACCGCAAGCGTGGAACCGGGGCGATTGTGAGAAAGAACGAATGTAGTACTTTCACGGGCAGGGCTTTGTGTACAAATAACAGAGAACAGACCGGGACGCAATCCGCGAACCACCTCAAACTCCAAAGTCTTTGTAGAGGAATTATTCAATAAATCCCAGGCACGGAACGACAACGTATGTTTGCCTTCAGTGAGTTCGGGCACAGAAAAGTATACCGTTCCCCGGGTATAGTCTCCCGCTACCGGAGTATAATAATCATTCAGATTATAAGTCAGCACCGCACTGCCGTCAATACAAAGCGAAAGATCATGCCCGATGCCATTGCCAACCGTATTGATACCATCCGCATCTTCCAACTCCGCCACAAACAACGGGGTGGTATTGGTTTGTCCACCAGCACTAAAGTCCGGCGTATTCAGATAAACGGTTATCTTAGGTCCTAATGTGTCCGTCAGAGAAACACCATCATCCGTTCCACCCACCAGGAAGCGGTCGAAAGCTCCGCCAGCTTCATGAGAATGAACGACATCCAGAGCATAAAGGCTCAATAAACCTTCCTCATCGGAATAGTTGATATCCAACGGCACGGGGAAAGTAAATTCAAACCGTCCCTGACGAATCGAGTCACTGCCGGAGAAAAGAGTTTTGCTGCGCTCGGTATAAGTGAAAGCTCCCTCATCACGATTATCAAGAGTCGTCACTTCTTCCTTACTATCCAGCACAGTAGGATGTATTGTACCGGTAAAGTCTTCAGCCAAAGCTCCTTCAGGAGTCAGGATACGTCCTTTTACTGTAATCTTGCTACCGGCTTTCACCTGCGGATAGACGCTCGTTTCTTCTGCCACATTCACACCCGCAAATTCGTCTACCTGCACCTGGTAATCGGGATATGCCAAAGTCAGGGCAGGGTCGCCAATCAGAGAGAAGTTCAGTTTATTCCTATCGTTAGCCAAAGATTCATCGCACTTGGAAAGCCGCATGATGTCTCCAAGGCGCAAACGTTTACCTTCGGGACGCGAAAAAATATGACGGAGGAAAGCCTGATTCAACGTGGAGTTTTGCGAAGCATACACCACCCGCGATGTAGTGAGTAAAGCTATAGCACCACCTTTAGTATTCAGGAAAGCCTGCTCTCCGGCAGAAGTTTGTATATCATCAAAACGGGTAAAGTCACAGGTGGCGGTAATCCATAGAGGAAGGCGGGGAGACGTCATTTTAGTGATGTCAGCCATCGTCAGCAGATTCTCTGCCGCCCATGCAGAAGTACTTCCATGACCTGTATAGTTGACTACCAACATTCCCCTGTTAAATAACTGCAAGAGGCGTTTCGTAGCATCAGGATAAGTTTCTCCGGTAGCGGAAGACTCACGATGGAAAGCATCGGCATAGATCCGGTTGACAAGCAGGGAAGGATAATTCCTTTCGGTGTAGCTCGCCAATATCTCAGATTGAGAAACGTGCAAGTTCTTATCTCCGTCGTCAGCCACATAGCAGACGGTATGCTTCCACGGGCCTGCTTGTTTATTCTCCATATAGGCAATAGTCTTATCTACAGCAGCTTTTGCCTCGGCAGCTGTGCGAACGGGAAAACGCCCGATGCCAATATCCAGCATGGCGGCCGTAAGATCACCGCCTTCTTCATCATCAAGAAAACCGAAATAATCGTCAGTTACATAGGAAGAAGTCTCTTCCAAAGAAGTTTCCGATTGGTAAGACAGCAGAAAGTTTTCAGGCCGGTAACTCTTCCAGGAAGAAGTCAACATACGATTATCGTAACTGCAATCTCCGAAGAATAACAAGTATTTGGGACGTTCAGCTTCATTCGGGAAGCGATCATACAACATCTTCATCAGACGGCGATAAGCCGTTCCATCTGGTGTACCGGAGGAAAACTCATTGTAGATTTGCGGAGCGGTAAGGACAAGGACGGACAATCCGTCTTTCTCACGATGGGCTTGTGCCAGTCGTTCCGCCTGTGCCAGCAGGTCTTTCCGGTCGGGAGCAATGATAATCATATCCGTAGCTTCCAGAGAATGCAGATTCTGGTTCGCAACCCCACCTACGTTTTCCACTGTATCAAAGCCTCCCGCTTCGGGAGTGATGGCAACAAACTCACGCAACTCTCCTGCGGGAATGGTAAATGTATAGGTGCCATCGGCAAAACTGCCTTCTATTCTACCAATGTTTGCAGGATTGGTGACATCCCACACAACAGTAGAAGCTGTGGCACCGGAAAGAACGAACGTTGTCTCCTTATGAATGGAAGCCAAAGAGCGAAAAGTAAGATAAGGAGTGTTCAACGTAAGTGCACGCATGTAGTTTAAGGCAATGTAATCCAGACGCCCCGATGTACCCGAAGGCCGGGTATGGGTGATGGTTACAACCGTATTTTCCGACTTAGTCCCTTGCCAGGAAGCATTTATCGTTGCAGAAGTAGCTCTGGTATAATATTGATTATCGGAATCAATGGATGCCAGTGTGATATTGCCTTTCGGTTCACCATTCACTGAAACAGAGTAGCTGGTAGACGCATCAATGGAGCGGGCGGCAAAGACAGTAGTCAACCATCCGGCAGCTTCCGGCACAATGCCCGGCAAGTTCAATGTATAACTTTTCGTATTTCCAGCCACATAGTCATAATCTTCATAAAGCTGCCTGCCGGTACCTGCCCAACTATATGCATCTTTTTCATAGATAGCAAAGGAATTGAAAGTCGTCAGTCTGTTGACCGAAGTCTCTTTCAACGAAGAGAAAATTTCGGTTTCCATTTCCGGAATATCCTCCCGGTCAGTCAGGAAGTAATATCCTTCATCGGAGTAGAAGTTGCGTTCGCGGACAAAGTAAGTATTTTGGCTATCCGGTGTCCAGGATACAGTGCCACGACCATAAAACAACACACCATCTGACAAACGCAACAAAGGCACTTCGGGTAAGTCAGCTGCCGGATGTTCATTGAAACGTTGGGACAGCAAATAACCGCCATAACCAAATATGCGGACTTTTTCGGGTCTTGAGAATCCCATCTTCTTTAATTCGGCATTCGTGATTTTAAAGACTCCGGTATTTCTCACGCCTATCTTCGTCCAACGGCCGGAAGCAAGAAGTGATGTTGTGCAATCCTTTAGAGATACTTCGGATAAAGTTGTTTTCAGATTTCGGGTAGCTGTCTCCTCTCCTATTTTATCTTTCTTAGGAAAAGAATTCACGGATAGTTTGAAAGAATTCAGCCGTTGATAACTTCCTTCACGGAAAACAACAGGAACAAAGCTTATGGAAAGAAAACCGCGATGTGTGGAGACCTTGATGAAAGAGTTTATCTGTGGAGATGCCGGCAAGCCTTCCCGGAAAGCAACATTTTCATTGGGTAGCTGACGTAAACTGTCGAGTCGCATCTCTAATGCTGCCACCTCACTCCGGCTTAGTTTCTGATATTCCGGAAACTCAATTTCCACCTGATAAGTAAAAGAACGGAAGTCGTTCCCTAACGGAAGTTCACGCGTCACTACGGGAAGCGTCTGTGCAGAAGATAACTTCTGCCAGTTCAGCGTAATGAATTCCTGCGCTGAAACCGGAAGAAGAAGAGCGATAAAGCAACAAAGCAACCAGCAACGTTTGATAAACATATCGTAATAAATTGACTCAACGAATATAAAAGTCGAGCAACTTATCTTCTCCGAGGTATCCTTCCAAATGCTGTCCTATCTGTACCGGACCTACGCCTGCGGGAGTTCCCGTAAACAACAGGTCGCCTATTTTCAGCGTCATAAAGCGGCTGATGTATGCAATGATCTCATCCACTTTGAAAAGCATATCCGAGGTATTACCGTGCTGCACTTCCTTGCCGTCTATTTCCAGACGGAAATCAAGCTGCTGCAAATCGCCTCCTGCCTGCTCCAAAGGAACAAAAGTTCCGATAGCTGCCGAATGGTCGAACCCTTTGCAAAGTTCCCAGGGATTACCCGCTTCACGGAACTTACGTTGCAAGTCGCGTGCCGTAAAGTCGATGCCTACAGTCACTGCGTCATAATAACGGTTGGCAAAGCGCGGCGCAATGTTTTTTCCCAAACGGCAGATACGTACCACCACCTCAGTTTCGTAATGAACCTCATCCGAAAAATCGGGAATAAAGAAAGGCTTTCCGTCTTTCAATATAGCCGAGTCGGGCTTCATGAAGATAACCGGCTCTTTATTAACTAACGTATGCCCCAGCTCTTTATTGTGCAGTGCATAGTTCATTCCGACAGCAATAATCTTCATTATTCGATTTCGTTAAAATTCAGGCGGTTGAACATCACCGCCAAATGAGCATATAGAGAAGTATTCTGAACAACGATATTTTCCGGCACACGGATACGGAACGGGGTAAAGTTCCACACTGCTTTGATGCCACCGGCTATCATGGTGTCCGTAATGCATTGGGCTATCTCGATAGGTACAGTCAGCACACCGATGTTCACATCATATTCGCGCATCTTCTGCTCGAATTCACTGGAATGAAAGATAGGAATTCCATTCAATGTAGTACCTACCAACTCCGGGTTCACATCAAATGCGGCTACAATTTCCAGCCCGAAGTGCTTCAAACCGGAGTCGCGCAACAATGCACCACCCAAGCTACCTACTCCAAACAGAAATGCTTTATGCATATCGGTAAATCCGAGGAAGTCTTCTAGTACGGCTATCAGCGTATCGACTTCGTAGCCTACACGCGTACGCCCGGAGATGTTGACATACGACAAATCCTTGGCTATCTGTGAAGCATCTATATTGATTTCTTTGGATATCTGTGTAGAAGAGACGTACCGTTCGCCCCGCTGCTTGAGCAGCTTAACATTCGACAAGTACCACGGCAACCTGCGCAAAGTAGGCTCCGGCACTTTCATGCTATCCTTATATTGAATTGCCTGGTTCGTGGTCATTTTCTTCATTTCTTTAGGTTACGGGTGGACAAAAATACGCTTTTTTTGGAAAAGAATACTCCAACAGAAGAAAGTTAACATAATTTCCACAAAAGTTTTACTTATCGCCAAAAAAGGATAACGGCAAACTAAGAGAAACTCCCACCGAATGGAACTTCAGGCAATCGAAACCGGCAAAGACACCTATCCGTGCCATATCAGAAAACCCGATCGAATATCCAATCTCCGTATAGGGTCGCCGACCATATACCACAATGGAACGAAGATGCAAGGCTTCATCAAATGCTTTTCTTGACAGAAAAGGAAGGTGTTTCAAAAACAGATATGGAGTATACCAGGAGACATTAGCCTGTGCCCAGCGGGTATTAGTGGACAAAACGTAGTTATCCAGTAAACTAAACCCGGTATCGAAAGAACGTTCCGTAACCAATATGCGGGTAGAAGCGAAATGCTTAAAGTCAGGGAACTGAAGATTCTTTGCATCAAAGAATGAACCTGCATTCACTGACCAATGCAGGCGATTGAACATACCGAATTCGATTTTCTGTTTAGCTGAGAATTGCATCAGGTGGTACGAGATAAGATAACGGCTTCCGCTCATAGGGAAAGCTCTGTCATATTTCAAGGCAAATGTAGGGTAACGGGAAGCTTCATACACTTTCTTACCTTGCGACATGTGATAGTAGTGAGCCGGAGTATACTCCAACTCAAAAGAAGCTTTCAGGATATCATTCTCCGGCATCGGTCGGAAAGCAGTGTTTTCCGGAATATTCGGTTCGGCATCTCTTTTGAACCAACTTTTACGGATATGGTTATCCAGCATCTTCCTGCGTTGCCAGGAAAGTGAGGAAGAAAAAAGTAATCCGTTAGCCGGCTCTATCGCATGGTCAACAGTGAAGAAGGCATTCTCATAAAGCTTCAGATGGTTATGACCGAACAGCGAACTGGACATACTATTAATCAAACGGGATTCTCCACTTTCCGAATTATAATCGGTGGACAGAAGACCTCCGGAAAGAGATAAATAACCACGGTTCCGAGGAGCATAATCCAGCGTCAGCTCTCCTTGTCCAATCCAGTTTTTGCGGGCTGTAGTATAATAGAAAGAAGGCACAAAACGAAGTGTAGAAGATTCTGATAACTTCACTCCTGTCTTTAGCTTAACTCCTAACCAGAAACCATCCACAAAATTATATTCGGGAATATAAGCGGAAAGACCGGGTAAAGTCAACCAAGCATTCTTATTGGAAGTTCTGAAAGTCTTTCCCCACATAATGGTGTTCAGTACTTGCCCGACAGACGTTTTCTTCTCAGATTTATCTCCGGGGAATGAGTCTTTCAGCGCAATCTTTTCTTCTTTGTATTGATAACTCTGCACTTCTTCCAATCGCAACGGCACACTACGGATGGTGGCCCAATAAAGGGAATCGCGTTTGTCGGCAAGCGAATCAACCTGAGTATCTTTGCGCCCGATTCGTGCCGGACGCTCATATTTATGTTTCTTTGGCGGCACTACTGCGGTGGCGGCATTCAGCGTTTTATCCGACTTCAACGTTTTATCTGTGTCCGTCTCTTGAGGGATATCCGTCTTCACCTCTTTATAGTGTATTGCCGCCAGATAAGATGCTTCCGCCTTGAACCCCATTATGTCAATGGTAGAAGAGGTCGTAATGGAAACCGGCAGGAAGACAGAAGACTGTACTTCCTTGCAAGTAATCTTAATCTTTGCTTTCAATCCGGTACCACGAACATTGACATCAGCAGCCGATATGCACCACAACTCTTCTACAATGAACAAGTCTCCTTCCAGCAAACGGTTATCGTCTTTCTTGGGAATCACACGGATCTTATTTATCATTTGTCCTTCTTCCACAAAGCAGGCGTCAAGCCTGAAACGATAGTACGAGAAAGCATTTTTATTTAACGGGGAAACTTTACCGAAAAGCTCAGGGGTATAGAGATTAATCGTAGTTATACCCATGTCCACCCCTATTTCTTCAGGAAAAGAATTCTTATTGGCCAATACCTTATTATTCCAGACATTGGGAGCAGTAAAATTCACGATCTGCTGTTGCTCCAAGACAAACAGCTTTCCAAGCCATTCTTTTGCATCTTTCCGCACCTCTTTGGATAGTTTCAGGACAGCGGGAATAGCGGTCCCTTTACCGGTTCCCTTCAGATACGTACCGGCAGTGTAGCTTTTTATCTGAGTGCGATAATAAGGGGCACGCGCTATCGCTTTGCGCATCACTGAACAGGCGGGATCTTCATTCCCCTTGGTAATGTTTACTTCCGGCAGGCTATAGGTACGTTCGGCAAGCACTATATCCTTCTCATAATCACGATTCAGCATTTGAAAAGTAAAGGTCTGGGATATGAATCCTAAAGAAGAGACCTCACAGGTATATTGTCCGACAGGTAATTTCGTCTGAAACCGCCCATGTTCATCGGTAGTTAAACCTGACTTAATTTCTCTTAGATAGAGGGCGGCATAAGGAACCGGCTTTCCGTCAGTATCCGTAACAGTACCCTTGAAAGATTGCGCAAAAGACAGTATAGTAACCAAAGACAATAGAAATAGCCAGATGATTCTTTTCATATTTCGTATATTTGAAGCTAATTAGCGTTTTCTATTAGACGACAAAAGTCTCGAAAGATTGCAAAGTTTCACGCAAAATATTACTTTTGATTCTTAAAACAGAACGAATATGAAGAATAATGATTGGAAAGAACGGTTGAATGTGGTTTATTCTACCAATCCGGACTATAGTTATGAAAAGGAAAGTGAAGAAGATCAAATCACTCCGGCAGCTTCCCAGCAGAAGTTGCGCGTACAATTGGACCGTAAGAACCGGGGTGGCAAAGTAGTCACACTCGTCACGGGTTTCGTAGGTACGGAAAATGATTTGAAGGAATTGGGTAAATTGCTGAAGTCTAAATGCGGCGTAGGTGGAAGTGCCAAAGATGGAGAAATCATCGTACAGGGAGATTTCAAGCTGAAAGTACTGGAACTACTTAAAAAAGAGGGATATACGCAAACTAAGCCGGTCGGATAATCCGATTCACCGAAACAGACGGTCTATCAGAGCCAAACAGAACACCCGTTGGGGTAACAGACCATCTGTTTTCAGTAAGTATATCATTTCTTCCCCAAGAGACAAATATGCATAAAATAGAAGGTGTGTCAAAACTGGAAAGTAACTTAAGCTCCCCTCCTCCCGGGAGGAGGGGTGCCCAAAGGGCGGGGTGGTAGACAAACATATAACTTTAAATACTAAAGACTTACGCATTCACCTACCACCTCCCCCTACGGGTACTCCTCCTCCCGGGAGGAGGAGAATTGAGATAGTACTGCATTATGACACACCTTCTTTTTTATATATATTGAGTTGAATTATTCAGCTTTCAAAGTGAAACGTTTGAAATCTACAATCTTCAATTCAGGGTCAGCTGCTGCCAACACTTCTCTTACAGTCTTCTTGGAGTCCATGATATTTTCCTGGTTCAGCAAGCAAACTTCTTTCAAGAACTTAGCCAGACGACCTTTAGCAATATTCTGGATCATTTGTTCGGGCAGATGTGCAGCCTTTTCAACAGAAACAGTAGCAATGATTTCTTTTGCTTTTGCTATATCTTCAGCTGTAATCCAACCTTTAGCCATGTTGCTTTCCATGTGGTCTTCGCTGTCCACGTGAGCCGGATTGATACCTGCTTTCTTCAAAGCAGCCTCAACAGCCTTCTGTACCTGTTCTGCTTTGGTCTTTTCGATAGCAACTTCAATTTCTTTCTGCTTCACTTCCTCAGAAACACCATCCTCGTCAATTGCAATCGGGTTCATGGCAGCAATCTGCATAGCCACTTCCTTAGCCAACTGCTCGTCAACTTCCTTATTGAAAGCAACGATCGTACAAAGACCATTTCTGTTCATGTGATTGTAAACAACAGTGCTTGCACCTTCTACAGTCAGATAGCCATCAAGCTCCATCTTCTCACCTGTAATACCGCTACGGTCAGTCACTGCATCCTGTACAGTACCGTTACCCATCGGCAATGCTTTCACTTCATCCAAAGTCTTGCAATTGTTAGCTACAGCAAGATCCAGAATATCCTGAGTCAATTTTATAAAGTCAGCATTCTGAGCTACGAAGTCAGTTTCGCACTTCAAAGCAATGATAACGGCAAAATTACCGGTAGTCTTAGCCAAAACACAACCTTCCGAAGCTTCACGGTCTGAACGCTTAGCGGCAACAGCCTGTCCCTTCTTACGGATTATTTCTATTGCCTTGTCGAAATCGCCTTCAGCTTCCGTCAACGCATTCTTGCAGTCCATCATACCTGCTCCGGTCATTTTGCGGAGTTTGGTAATATCAGCCATTGTTACAGCCATAATATATTTCCTTTATATTTTTAATTATTAATAAATTCTTCATAAAACAATTGAGAGTTGAGAATAGAGAATTGAGAATTGCCGTTTAAAGTAACTCTCAACTTTCAATTCTCAACTCTCAACTATATCTTAAGCCTCTTCGTCTTCCTTCAGGAAAGCAGCAGCTTTAGCTGCATTGATTGCTTCCTCGTCAGATTTGTCGAGTCTTGCTTTTGTAGCTTTCTTCTTGCCTTTATTGGCAGGAGCTTCACCAGCTGCTTCCATGTCTACTTTTTCAGCTTTTCTTTCTTCCAGACCTTCCTGCATAGCAGCACAGCAAGCATCCAGAATTACTTCTATTGATTTAGTAGCATCATCATTAGCCGGGATAACGAAATCAATGTTAGAAGGATCAGAGTTCGTATCAACGATACCGAATACGGGAATACCCAAACGGTTAGCTTCGCGAACTGCGATGTTTTCTTTCATAACATCAATAACGAACAGTGCAGACGGCAGACGAGTCAGGTCAGCAATTGAACCCAAAGTCTTGTCCAACTTAGCACGTTGACGTGAAATCTGCAGGATTTCTCTCTTAGACAGATTAGAGTACGTACCGTCATTTGTCAATTTGTCGATGGTAGCCATCTTCTTAACAGCCTTGCGGATAGTGGGGAAATTAGTCAACATACCGCCCGGCCAACGCTCGATTACATAAGGCATATTTACAGAGGCTGCTTTATCAGCAACCACTTGTTTAGCTTGTTTTTTAGTAGCAACGAACAGGACTTTCTTTCCTGATTTAGCAATTTGCTTCAAAGCTTCTGCAGCTTCGTCTACTTTAGCAACTGTCTTGTGGAGGTCAATGATATGGATACCATTGCGTTCCATGAAAATATAAGGAGCCATTGCAGGATTCCACTTTCTTTTGAGGTGACCAAAGTGGCAACCGGCTTCCAATAATGTATCAAAATTTGTTCTTGACATCTTGTTTTTTCTTTAAATCGTTTACTTTCTTT
>OKWR01000204.1_pt1 | contig 76468 bp, 64 predicted proteins | sample 1607101 | NCBI WGS metagenome assembly OKWR01 (sample SAMN04414076, study PRJEB24778) | human gut metagenome | material: faecal | host: Homo sapiens
TATTGCATAAGGAGTGTTTCTTTAGTCATAATCAGAAGAGTTCAGAGACTTCTAAATTAACGTGAGTTCGACGAATTCAGAACAATGCAAGCTGTGTGTCAACCGTTCGTGAAACATTTATACATGGCTTCTTTGGAAAGCAACAATATGCAGCAATACCAGAAAGAAGGTTGACGATAAAGTTATCAAAGGCTCTATGCCTTGAATGTTCCACTTGTGCTATATTTTTGAGTTCGTCATTGACGGTTTCGATAATGGCTCGTTTCCTGAGGAGTAGTTTGTCTGAAAGTGGTATCAATGATCCTTTCATATTGCTTTTCAGTTTGGTTATAAGTTGTATGCCGTCAACGAATAGTCTTTCAAATAGATTCTTGCCGATGTATCCTTTATCACCAACAAGCTTCCCATAAATAAATTCCACAAAAGACTTGTATTCAAGAGATTTACGGTCATCCACATCTCCGGGAGTAATCATGAAGTTCAGAAGCTCTCCACACTCGTTGCATATCAGATGCAGTTTGAATCCGAAGAACCAGCCCATGGAACATTTTCCTTTTTGTGCTATTCCCTTGAACGTTTTATGGATATGGATTCTCTGGTTCTTGCATACCCGTAAGGGGGTACTGTCAACAAAACTGATGCCTGTGCACTTGCCCAAAAGTACCTTCTTGATAAACAGAGCCAGAGGGATAGCCACCTCTTTTTCCAGTTCAACAAAACGGTTATAAGAAACAACATTTGGAAAAAGATGCCGCATATGCTTGCAAACCTTTTCCAGATAGAAATGCTTCAGACAACGGTATCCCGAATCATGAAAAAGAATCAAGATGAGCATGATTTCCGCCTTGGACATGGTGGAGTTACGGTGATATTTGCGTTTTGTTGCAGGCTTAAGCGTATATTTTGTCATCATGGCATCAAAAAACTTGCAGAACTCATCTGCCATACAAAATAATTCTATAACTTTGCTCTCGGTGATCATAGCGATTATTTAAAACGATTTAAATCAAATACCAATGAAAGCTAGAATTTATATAGTGTTATTTACGGTCTTTTTTTGTATACCTGCATTTGGTTTACAATCAAAGCTGCAAAATGTATATTCTAGGAATATTACAAGCCTCAACGGCTATTGGCAGACTATAGTTGATCCATTGGATGTTGGTTATTATGACTACCGCATGAATTTCAATAAATATGGTTATTTTAAAAATCAGCAGGCTAAGAGTCCCCTTGATTTGATACAATATGATTTCAGTACAGAGGAGCAGCTTGTGGTACCTGGAGACTGGAACACGCAGAAAAAGGAATTCTTTTTCTATGAAGGCAGTATCTGGTATAAGAAAGATTTCACGTATCAAAAAAAGGAAGACACCAGATTGTATCTTTATTTTGGGGCAGCGAATTATGAAGCAAATGTTTTTCTGAACGGAGAACACCTGGGAAGCCATATCGGTGGATTCACTCCATTCAATTATGATATAACTGATAAGGTGAAGGAAGGTAATAATTTTGTTGTAGTCAGGGTAAACAACAAACTTAAACCGGATGATGTTCCTACCTCAAATACAGACTGGTGGAATTATGGAGGGATTACAAGGGATGTGCTTCTGGTAGAAACTCCGTCAGTTTCAGTGGATGACTATTTAGTGCAGCTTGAAAAAGGAAGATATGACCGGATACAGGGCTTTGTTAAATTGAATACTCGACAGGCAGGGGTTAAGATAAAGCTGGAAATTCCGGAATTGAAGGTGAAAGCTCAGTTGACTACCGATACCGAAGGGAAAGCAGACTTCCACATTAAATCTACCCCCAAATGCTGGAGCCCTGAGTCTCCCCAATTATATGATGTGATTATTACCAATGGTACAGAACAAATAAAAGACCGTATTGGTTTCCGGCAGATTGAAACAAAAGGCAAGAATATTCTACTGAATGGAAAGAAAGTGTTTTTCCGAGGAATATGCATTCACGAAGAAGCCCCTTACAGGCAAGGACGGGTACATTCCCGTGAGGAAGCTGAAATTCTACTGAAGTGGGCAAAAGAACTGAATTGTAATTTTGTTCGCTTGGCACATTATCCACATAGTGAACACATGGTACGTGCTGCCGAAGAGATGGGGCTGATGGTCTGGGATGAGATTCCTGTATATTGGACAATTGCTTTTGGGAATAAAGAAACCTACCAGAATGCTTCTCAACAGTTGATTGATATGATGGAACGGGATAAGAATCGTTGTGCGGTGGTAGTATGGTCTTTAGCAAACGAAACACCTGAAAGTGAGGATCGTAATACATTTTTGGCAAACTTATCCAAACAAGCGAAACAGATGGATAACACTCGTTTAATAAGTATGGCAATGGAAGTAGGAGGTACTCGCGACAACGTGACGAGCATTCAGGATGGCATGAACAAATACGTGGACATTATTAGCTTCAATAACTATCTTGGCTGGTATGGTGGTCGTATTGACGACTGCAAGACACGCAAATGGAATATTCCTTACGACAAACCTGTCTTTATCAGCGAATGGGGCGGTGGAGCATTGCAAGGCTATCACGCAGATAAAAACACTAGATGGTCTGAGGAATTTCTGGCGGAGTTATATCGTCAGAGCATAGCCATGTATGACCGCTTGGAAGGATTTGCAGGGATGTCTCCGTGGATATTGGTGGATTTTCGTTCAGCACGTCGACAGCATCATACATATCAGAATTTCTTTAATCGGAAAGGGCTGATTTCTGAGAATGGCATTAAAAAACAAGCTTTTTATGTTCTCAGAGATTTTTATGCGAAAAAGAAAATGGAATATGAACAGTGATAGCTTTTCTTTTTAATTTATATTTAAAAAGTATATTTATTGTGCAATGGTGCATTAGATAAGGTTTTCTAGGTTTAGTATAAATATTTAGATTCCTATTTTTATATAACTCCGAGACTCATATTGAGTTTCGGAGTTTTTTAGTCTGCATCGTCATGGAGTTGATGATAAAAATGATATGACAACCCTAAATTTTGGATAATGCTGCTATATTAAATCATCGATTTCCTCCTATAATCTTACATTTTTATCCTATTTTTTTCGCTTAATTTCCCATCTATATTTGTAAAAGGAATTATGTGATTTTATAAAAATAGGAATAGATATGAACCAATTTATAATGTTAGGTTGTTTGTGGTTGGGGGCTTGTGCGACGGCTTTTTCCCAGCAGCAGACTAATGGGGTGAATTATCAGTTAGGACCGATGCCGTCAGTGCATAAACCGTTGGCGGAAAATTCTGTTCCGATGGGGAGTATCCAGACTTTTGAAGAGGTAAAATTAGATTTGCCGATAACTTCCGGACCGTATGAACCTACGTGGAAGTCGATTGAGGCAAATTATCCGGGTACACCGGAATGGTTGAGGGATTCCAAATTCGAAATCTGGATACACTTTGGACCGCAGTCGGCAGGAGAAAGTGGCGACTGGTATGCCCGAAAAATGTACGTGGAGGGGACACCGGCGTATGAAAATCACCTGAAAAATTATGGACATCCTTCGGAAGTGGGATACAAGGAGGTATTGCGCGACTGGAATCCGAAGAAGTTTAATCCGAAGGCTTTGGTGGATATATACAAAGATGCAGGGGCAAGATTTCTTATCATCCAGGGTGTGCATCATGACCAGTTTGATATGTGGGATTCTAAATATCAACCTTGGAACTCTACGCGTCTGGGCCCGAAGCGTGATTTGATTGGTGAATGGGAGAAAGCTGCAAGAAAGGCAGGAATTCGTTTTGGACTTACCTTCCATCATGAGTATTCTTGGTGGTGGTGGCAAACTGCTTTTCAAAGTGACACGAAAGGTGATAAGAAAGGAGTGCCATACGACGGAAACCTGACACTGGCCGACGGCAAAGGTAAATAGTGGGAAGGATTAGACCCTAAATATCTCTATGGGATTAATTTGAGGGAGTATGAAACGGTGGCTGAGGCGGCTAACTCAAGATGGTCTCCTCCTCAGGCCGGTATCTTTAGCGGTCATCTGGAGTATGCTGAATGGTATGCCAAATGGTGGGCGTTGAGAATGATGGATGCCGTAGATAAATACAATCCGGATTTCATTTATACAGACGGTACGGACCAGCAACCTTTCAGTGGCTCAGGAACAGGTACTGGATACAAATGTGATGCCATGCAACGGGTAATCGCGGATTTTTATAATAAGACGCTGGATCGATGGGGAAAGCTTCTATACCACCGACTTTCGTTTTACAGTAGGCAAAGATGGGGCCATTTATGCTTGGTGTATGACTGTGCCAAAGGCTGGTGATAAACTGAAAATCGTCTCTTTAGGGAGTGATGCGGGTACAGGACAAAAGCAGGTAACCTCGGTGGAATTGTTGGGAGAGAAGAATAAGATAGAATGGAAGCAAGAGGCTGATGGATTGAGTATTGTTTATCCTGATTCTGCTCATCTGAAAACAGCTGTAGGATTCCGAATCGTATGTAAGTAAACAGATTGAGAATGTATAACAAAAAATGCGGAACGTATGTCCCGCATTTTTTGTTCTCTATTGAGTTTAGTCTTACAATTTATACCCCCACTGTTCCAAAGCGAATGACCAGTTCTTTTCCACCAGTTCTACCGTCTCAGGTTTGTATTGGTATTTGTTTTTCTTGTAACCTTTCTTTTTGTTGACGTAAGCTTCGATGTCGGCACGGGCTTCCTCAAAGCCTGGAATCTGCAGTTTTTGGTAGATTTCTTGTGTCATATCAAAGGCATTGGTTTCGTAGTCTTCAAAGCGGACTTCTACCAGATTGCCTTCCGGAATGAACTTTTTGTCGGCTTCGTACTTATGGTATAGTTTGGCATAAACCGAAAGAATGTTTTCTTGCAGTTCTTCGTTGCTGATGTCCTGCAATTTCAGCGGTTGAATGGTGTTGGTGAAGAAGCTGCGTGTAGATTCAAATACGGTGTACGGATTACGCATCAGGTAGATGAATTTAGCGTTAGGGAACATTTTCACCAGCTCTTTCACACGTCCGGTATGCGGCGGGTTTTTGCTGAGGAACTGTGTACCGTGGGTGTTCCACAAAGAAATCTTGATGAGTTTGGTAAAGGTTTCTTCAAACACTTTCAGTTCGGCCTCGCTGATGTCATCGAACAACAGATACTTGTCGGCATATTCCTGCATGTGTTTAGGCAGGAACCAGAAGTTATAGTACGTGTAGGGCATCATGTTGGCCAAGGCAAATTCTTCTTCTTGCGGAAGATCTACGGCCAGTTCCATGTTGTCTGTCGGACGTTTGTCCGGCATCAACCAGCTCATGTTCTTTTTGAAGAAAGGCTGTCCCCACATCATCAGGTGCGGGAATACTGTTTGATAGGTAGTATTATAGCCGAAGTGCTTGTCGCAAGAGAATACGTTGTGCATGAACGTGGTGCCACTGCGCCAGTGCCCGAGGATAAATACAGGATCGTGTTCCAGTGGCTTGTCGGCCAACAGCTTTTCGTAACGTTTGTCCTGCAGAGGAGCCAGGGTAGATAACAGGCGACATACAGCCTTGGTCAGGCGGTATTTTCCTTTATACGCAGGATCGATGGTACGACCAGCGGTTATCTGGTTGAAGGTTTTCCAGTCGGCTCCCACTAAAGTATTGATGGGGAGTTTGTTGAATTCAAGTAATCCCATTTCTTTTAATTGATAATTAATAATTGGCAATTGACGGTTGAATAACTCAACTTGTCAATTAAACTTTTAATTCAATTGCGATACCTTGACGTTCCAGTTCTTTTACGGCACGTTTAATGGCATCGTAGTGTTCTGGAGCAATTCCCAGTTTCGGCAGATTGAGGACAGGCAGTTCCATCTGGTTGTGCATGTCTTTGTCGGCCACCTGATTGATAATCATACCTACTGCACTGGTGTTGTTGGTAATCGGGTCAATCAGGATGAAGGCACCGGTAGCTTTGTTCTTGGTATATGGGTCGAAGAACAGCTCCTTGGAAGAAGTCAGTACCACATGGGCTATCTGGTTGAGTTGCATAGGAACATCTTCCTTGGTCAGACGTCCGTTTTCTACAGACAGGTGTTCCATGGTGTTGATATCTACCTTGTACTTGATGCTGTCGATACGGGTGCGGCTGGTATTGGTGGTCTGTTTCAGGAAGAAAGATTTCTCCATGTCCATCTTTTCTTCGTCCATCCACACGAGCATGGCCTCAAAGTTACGTCCAACCAGCGGCATGTTGTCCGGGTGTACCAGCATTTCGCCACGGGATACATCGATTTCGTCTTCCAGTGTCAGGGTTACAGACATGGGCGGGAAGGCATAGTCGAGTTCGCCGTCGTAGGTCACGATGCTCTTTACATGCGAACGCTTGCCGGAAGGAAGAGCTACCACTTCATCACCTTTGCGGATAACGCCGGAAGCTACCTTACCACAGAAACCGCGGAAGTCGAGGTTCGGACGGAGTACATACTGCACTGGATAGCGGAAGTCGTTCAGGTTATGGTCGTTACCGATATGTACGGTTTCAAGGAATTCCAGTAGGGCCGGACCTTCGTACCATGGAGTGCGGTCGGATTTTTCTACTACATTGTCACCTTCAAGGGCTGAAAGCGGAATGCACTGTACGTCGGGAACTCCTAACGGGGAGATGAAAGCGGTATATTCGGCTACAATCTTGTCGAATACTTCTTTTGAGTAGTCTACCAAGTCCATCTTGTTGACAGCCAATACCACGTGTTTGATACCTAACAGAGATACCAGGTAAGTGTGGCGGCGGGTCTGTGTGATGACACCGGTGCGGGCATCGACCAGGATAACTGCCAAGTTGGCGGTAGAACCACCGGTAATCATGTTACGGGTGTATTGTTCGTGTCCCGGAGTGTCAGCAATGATGAACTTACGGTTGTTGGTAGAGAAATAACGGTAAGCCACGTCGATAGTGATACCTTGTTCACGTTCAGCTTTCAGTCCGTCGAGCAGCAGGGCATAGTCGATGTGTTCACCGGCATTTCCCATACGTTTGCTGTCGCGTTCCAAAGCATCGAGCTGGTCTTCGTACAATTTCTTACTATCGAACAGCAGACGACCGATTAGTGTAGATTTACCGTCGTCTACTGAACCTGCGGTCAGGAAACGGAGCAGGTCTTTTTGTTCATCTTTTGCCAGGAATTCTTCGATGGACATCTTGCCTCTGGCTTCTCCTTCCATCGGGTTGCCTGATTTACTTTTATCTAATTCTTCCATGTTGTTGCGTAATTAAAAATATCCTTCACGTTTCTTTTGTTCCATACTGGCTTCCTGGTCGAAGTCGATGACACGGGTAGTACGTTCACTCTTGGTGGTGGTCATCATTTCCTCTACAATCTTTTCGATGGTATCGGCTTCGCTTTCAATAGCTCCTGTCAGCGGCCAGCATCCCAAGGTACGGAAACGGATTTTCTTCATTTCAATCTTGTCGCGGTATTTTTCCGGCAGACGGTCGTCGTCGGGCATAATCAGCTGTCCGTCCATGTTGACTACCGGGCGTTCTTTAGCGAAATACAGCGGTACGATTGGAATATTTTCAAGACGGATATACTGCCAGATGTCCAGTTCTGTCCAGTTGCTCAGCGGGAACACACGGATGCTTTCTCCCTTGCGGATACGGGCATTGTAGATATCCCAGAGTTCCGGACGCTGGTTCTTAGGGTCCCACTGGTGGAATTCGTTGCGGAAAGAGAAGATACGTTCCTTGGCACGTGATTTCTCTTCGTCGCGGCGTGCGCCACCGAAAGCAGCGTCAAATTTATATTTGTCGAGAGCATGAAGCAGGGCCTGTGTCTTCATCAGGTCGGTATGTACCTTGCTTCCGTGAGTGAAGGGGCCTACGCCTGCATTAAAAGCTTCCATGTTGCTTTCTACAATCAGGTTCCAGCCGTATTTCTTGGCATATTCATCGCGGAACTGAATCATTTCCTTGAATTTCCATTTGGAGTCGATGTGCATCAGTGGGAAAGGTACTTTTCCCGGAGCGAAGGCTTTTTCTGCCAGACGGACCATGACGGATGAGTCTTTTCCGATACTGTAGAGCATCACCGGATTTTCAAATTCGGCAGCCACCTCACGAATAATGTGAATAGACTCGGATTCGAGTTCTTTCAGGTGGCTTAAATTGTATTCTTCTTGCATGGTTATATATGTTTATTTTTTGATTACTTTCGGAAGAATCAAGTCGAGTAGCTGGTCGACAGATTCTTTGAGGGATAATTTTGATGTGTCGAGCGAAAGGGCCGGATGAGCCGGAGCTTCGAACGGAGCAGAGATACCGGTGAAGTTCTTGATTTCTCCACGGCGTGCCTTGGCATAGAGACCTTTTACGTCACGACGTTCGCATTCTTCTAACGGCGTGCTGACGTAGATTTCTAAGAAATCCTCTTTTCCGATAATTCCGGCAGCCATTTCACGTATCTCATTATTGGGGCTGATAAAAGCGGCCAGAGTGATGATACCGGTATCGACAAACAGCTTGCCGACTTCTGCAATGCGGCGAATGTTTTCTACACGGTCTTCTGCTGAGAATCCTAAGTTATTGTTGATGCCGCTGCGGATGTTGTCACCATCTAGGATACGGCACAGCAGGCCGCGCTGCTGTAGCTCACGTTCCAGGGCAATGGCGATGGTACTCTTTCCGGAACCGCTCAGTCCAGTAAACCAGATCATGAGTCCGTGTTGTTTTAGTAGTTCTTCTTTGTCGGCACGCCCTAACATGCGGTCGAATATCGGATAGATATGATTTGTTTCTTGGTTGTTCATATTTTAAAGCGTATTTAAATCAGTTTTAAAACGGCCATATCAGCGGGATGAGGAAAACGGAAATCAGGAACGTGATGATGTTCAGAGGTAATCCGATACGGACAAAGTCGGTAAACTTGTAGTTTCCGATACCTTGTACAATCAGGTTGGTCTGATAGCCGATAGGGGTAGAGAAACTGGCTGAGGCTGCCATGCAGATGACCACGAAGAAGGGCATCGGGTTGACACCTAACTGGGTGGACAGGGACAAGGCGATGGGGAAAGCCAGTGCGGCCGCTGCATTGTTGGTAATAAGCTCTGTAAAGATATTCGTAATGATAAACAATACGGCCAGCAATACGTAGGGACCATAGTCGTGACTCAGGCTGATGATGTATCCGGCCAGTAAATCCGCTACTCCCGAGTTTTCCATGGCCTTACTGATGGCAAAAGCACAGGCAATCGTAATCAGAATATCCCATGAAATATATTTGGTATATTTCTGTGGAGGGAATATTTTGCTCCAGGCCATGATGACCGTCGTGATGGATACGAAGAAGAACATATCCAGCTTGATACCTTCAGGAAGGTATTTCTCGATGCCCGGCAGTTCGCCTACCGTGGCTCCCACAATCATGAACAAGAGCAGGAAAAGGGTAAACCAGCGCTTCTTTTTTCCGGCGGGTTCGTATTCCTTTCCGTTGGCCAGCATCAGGAAGACGGATGATTCTCCCCATGTCTGGATAAAGCTGTCGTCGGTCAATACCACCAGTGTATCTCCTTCTCGGAAGCTGACTTCGCTTAGGTTGGTATAGGTACGTCCGCTACGGCGAAGTTCTTTTACTTCGGCTCCATAATGGCGCTTGAAATCGAACTCACCGACCGTTTTGTTGATACCCGGAAATCGGGGACCGATAACGGCTTCTACAAGGTGCAGGGAGGAATCGCCATCTTCTTCATTTGTCGTTTCCGGACGAGTGGCGGGCAACAGTTTCTTGGAAAACAGAAACAGGTAGATAATACCTGCCAATGCGATGAAGATACCGACCTTTCCTAATTCGAACATGCTGAATCCTTTCATTCCCGCATCAAGAATCATACTGTGTACCACCAGGTTGGTAGAGGTTCCTATCAGGGTACAGATACCTCCTAAAATTGTTACATACGAAAGAGGTATCAGAAAGTAGGTGGCCGGAAGCTTGACATAGTTGGCCCACCGTTTGATGATAGGGGCAAAAATGACTACAACCGGTGTGTTGTTCAGAAAGGCCGAGATGAAGGCGATACTGGGCAACATGCGTACTTGTGCCTTGAATACGGAAGTCTTTTCCTGAGGAAGCAGTTTCTTGATAAGCTGGGTCAAGGCACCGCTTTGGCGGACACCTTCACTTACCAGGAACAGCATGGCAACGGTAATCATTCCTTTGTTGCTGAAGCCCTCCAGCATTTCTTTTGGGGTAAGAATACCCGTGCAAAGGAAAATGACGACCACCGAGAACAGAATCATTCCCGGACGCATCTTATCCATAATCAATGCGGTCAGCATGGCCACAAGTGAAAGAAGTACGATGATAATCTCGATAGACATAAATTAGTGGGTTATTCTGCGATGAACCAGGGGTTCAGCAGGTCTGTTTTATTGTATTGTAGCGGTTCTGTCTTTCCTGCTTGGTATACTTCCTTCCCGGAAGCACGGATAATGGCATGTCCGGCTGCTGTATCCCACTCCATAGTAGGAGCAAAACGAGGATATACGTCGGCATTTCCTTCGGCAATGAGACACAGCTTTAACGAACTTCCCTTTGAAATTGTTTCCACGTGTGCATGTTTTTGCTGCATTTCATGGATGTAAGCTTCCGTTTCGGGAGTCAGGTGTGAACGTGAAGCCACGATAACGAATGTATTGTCTGTCCGGTTGGCATACGGCAGACGTTCGGCTTGCTCCATCAGTACATCCAGCGACGGATAAGCTTCTGTATCGGTAATATCTTTGATTTTGTAGGCTCCCAGTTCAATGTCGGCAAAATAGAGTTCCTGCTTTACCGGAATGTAAATGACTCCCGCTTCAGGACAACCATTCTTTACATAGGCAATGTTTACGGTAAATTCTCCGTTACGCTTGATGAATTCCTTGGTGCCGTCTAGTGGGTCGACTACCCACAGCTCTTTCCATTGTTGTCTTTCTTCTGGAGCGATTTTAGCCCCTTCTTCGCTCAAAACGGGGTAGGGAGTCGCAGCCAGTGCTTGGGCTATAATTGCATGCGACTTGCGGTCGGCAATGGTCAGCGGAGAATTGTCCGCTTTCTTTTCTATTTCAAAATCTGCTTTCGGGTCTGTGTAGACAGACATAATTTCTGCTCCCGCAGCAAGGGCGGCCTGAATAGCCGTGTACAATATATTCTTATCCATAATAGTATAAATCGCTGTAAAATAACTGCTTTTTTATATGTTGGTTGTGGTTTATTATTCGTTTTTTCTGTTCCTGACGATTTTTTATAACTTCTTTTAAGAAACCTTGGTTCGATTGTGCGGATGTTTCCAGATTCGCCACATGTAAAAAGCGCAGTGTGTGAAGGCAAACACGAAAGAGATGGTCAGCAGGGTCTTGTCTGAATCCCATCCTACGGTTTGCTGATGCCATAGTCCGGTAATCACACTTAGAATAGACAAAATAAGTCCGGTCAGGTTTAATACAATATCTCCTTTACGGTGCTTTTGACCGTACTCCAGTTTGCTGTGATGAATTCCGTATGAAGCATAGACATCCAGTCCGATAAGCATCCATAGCACCAGACGTATCCAGGTATCAGCCGGAAGGAAGCTCATCATGCACAAGCAGGTGAGGATACCCATAATCGGGACGAAGGGTACGAAGGGAGTCTTGAAGGCGCGAGGTACGTCGGGCATGGTCTTGCGTACAATCAGGATGGCTGCGCAGACCAAGGTGAATGCCAGGAGTGTGCCTATGCTGGTCATTTCACCGGCTACTTGTGCCGGGATAAATCCGGCCAACAGGCTGACGAGTACCATAAACAGGCAGTTGCTGTGTACCGGTGTACGGAAACGCTGGTTGATTTTGGAAAAGAACGGTGGTAAAAGACCGTCGCGGCTCATGCTCAGGAATACACGGCTTTGTCCGAGTAGGGTGACCATAATTACCGAGCAGTATCCGAACAGAATGGCCAGGATGATGGCCTTGTTCAACCACGGATAAGCGGGTTGTATGACACCTGCAGCATCGGGATACCCCATCTTTTCAATGGCTACAGCTACCGGAGCAATTCCCACCTGCCCACTGAAGTCAGTGTAATGGGCTACTCCTGTCATGACATGGGCAAAGAGAATATATAAGATGGTGCAGACCAGCAAGGATACTAAAATACCGATGGGCATATCCCGTTTCGGGTTTTTGGTTTCTTGTGCCGCTGTGCTTACCGCATCGAATCCTAAAAAGGCAAAAAAGACGATTGCTGCTCCACGAAAAATCCCGGAAATACCGAATTCTCCCAATGTACCTGTATTAGCTGGAATGTAAGGAGTGTAGTTGTCATTTTGAATAAACTGCCAACCAAGTACTACGAAAATCAGAATGACTGCTATTTTCAGAAAGACAATCAGTCCGTTAAAGAAAGAACTTCCTGCGGTGCCTCGCATCAGAATCAAACTCATGAGGACCACGATAATCATAGCAGGAATATTGACAATGCCCCCGTCCCATGGACACGCTGTGAATGCGTGGGGTAAATCTATGCCTATTCCTTGCAGGAATACGGTCATGTAACGGCTCCAACTGATACTGACAGTAGTGGCTGCTACGGTATATTCCAATACTAAGTCCCATCCGATAATCCAGGCAATAAGTTCTCCCATGGTGGCGTAGGAGTAGGTATAGGCACTCCCGGATACCGGAATCATGGAAGCAAATTCTGCATAACAGAGTCCGGCAAAACAACAGCCGATGGCTGCAATAATAAAGGAAAGTGTGATAGCTGGTCCGGTATATGATGCAGCTACGGTTCCGGTAATGGAAAATAATCCGGCTCCGATAATTACACCTACCCCGAGAGCTACCAGGCTGACAGGGCCCAGCACTCGTTTAAGGGTACCACTTCCAGTTTCTTTGGCTTCTGCTTGTAAAGCCTCTATACTTTTTCGAATAAAAAGCCCCATTTCTTTGTCTGTTTTTTTATTGTCCGACAAAGGTAGGAAAAATTACTGAATATCTTATTTCAGATATTGTGTAACCTTTCCGCTGAGCTGCAGTAAAGAGATTTCGCACATCTTGGTATCGTATTCGGCAGAAAGAATGCGTTCTTCGGCGTCAAGCAGACTTTTTTGTGCTTCACGCATTTCAATACCTGATAAATCGCCCAGCAGGTAGCGTTCCTTGGCGATTTCATGGTTTTCCTTGGCAGAAACCAGGTTTTGGCGTTCCAGTTCCAGCAGGCGAAGGTTGTTTCGGTAAGCCTGCCACAGGTTGCTCAGGTCGGCCCGTAAGCTTTGTTCCAGTTCATCGCGGGCAAATTGTGCGTTGCGGATGGCCAGGCTGGCATTTCGTTTTTCCCGTTTCCGGTTACCGTCGAAGATATTGAATCCAATAGTGACGCCTCCGCTGAACCCCCAGTTGCTTCGTTGGCGTGTGGCATTTACGTCGTATTTGTTGAGGGTGTATCCGTAACCTGCATTCAGTCGTACGTACGGATAGTTGCGAGACAATACCTTTTTATAGTCCAACTGAGCCAATACGGTATTTTGGTCGGCTTGTAATAAGGAGGCATTGGTCTGAAGGGCCCCTTCCCACAAATCATTGAATTCCAGGCTTTCGTTTACGTCAATCACAGAATCTTTGACACTGAGCGGGCGATCCATGTCTTTGGCGGCCATCAGCTCATTGAGATTGATGCGTGAAGTGTGCACCAGTTCCCTTTGTTTGATATACTGCGCACGGTCGGCATTGAAGTCGACGGTGGCCTGCTGATAGTCCAGTCGGGAGAAATTTCCGATGTGATAACGTTCTTCTACGATACGCAGGCGTTCTCTGGACAGCGACACGGCATAGCGGAAGTTTTTCAAACGGATTTCCTGCTGGATGTAATTATAATACTCTGCAGTAAGACTGGCAATGAAATCTTCAATGGCAATTCGGGTATTGGTGGCACCTTGACGTTCCAGTTCTTTCAGTTGTTTGTAAGTGGTGCTGATATTGAAGCCGTCAAAGATGGTCCAGTTCAAATCTACTCCAGCATCCAGGGTTTGGTCATACACGCCACGAAGCTTGGTAGTTTCACCTGTAGCCCGTGCCTGCGTATTGCTGTTGTCTGCATTTCCGGTATATCCGGCAGTCAGATCCACTGTGGGCAAGTAACCGGCATTCCCTAACGTCGCATTGTTTTTGCTCATCTGCTCCTCGTTGCGGGTGATGCGGAGTGAATAGTTGTTCGCCAGTCCCTCTTCCAGGCACTGTTTTAGCGTATAGGTGTACTGGGCTTGTGTGGCTATTCCACCTCCCAGCAGACATATCATGAAATAAATAAGCCGTTTTCTCATTTTCTTTCTTTTTTAGCACGGTTTGTCGAAATATACGAATAGATAGCAGGCACAATGTACATGGTCAGGAAGGTAGATACCAGCATACCACCCACTACTGCTACTCCCATGGCAATGCGCTGATTGGCTCCTTCTCCCGAGGCAAAAGCCAATGGAAGCAGGCCCAGGATGGTAGAAGCACTCGTCATCAGGATGGGGCGTAAACGCTGAAGGGCGGCATCGCGGATGGCCTGCATCTTGTCTTCACCTGCTTCTTGCTTTTGGTTGGCAAACTCTACAATCAAAATACCGTTCTTGGCTACCAGACCAATCAGCATGATGATACCAATCTGACTGAAAATGTTCATGGTAATATCCCCAAAATACATGAATACCAACGCTCCGGCAATGGCCAGAGGGACAGTCAGCATGATGATGAACGGGTCTTTGAAACTTTCAAACTGTGCGGAAAGTATCAGGTAAATCAGTACAAGTGCCAGAATAAAGGCGAACATCAGGCTGGAAGAACTTTCACGATATTCCTTTGAGTCGCCCGATAAAGCCGTACGGAAGGTATCATCCAGTACGTTGGCTGCAATCTTATCCATCTCGTCCAGACCGTCACCAATGGTTTTTCCTTCAGCCAGTCCGGCAGAAATCGTAGCCGATATAAAGCGGTTGTAGTGATACAGTTTGGGAGGCGCTACGGCTTCTATGAATTCCACCAGGTTGTCCAGCTGAATCATTTCTCCCTTGTCGCTGCGGATATAGATGGATTTGATATTGGCAGGCTGATTGCGTTGTTGTCGGTTAATCTGACCGAGAATTTCATATTGTTTCCCGTTCATATAGAAATACCCCATACGCTGTCCGCTCAATCCGTATTGTAAGGTTTCTCCAATGTCGCGTACACTTACTCCCATGGTACCCGCTTTGTCGCGGTTGATGGTGACACGCATTTCGGGACTACTGAACTTCAAGTCTACGTCGGCCATCTGGAAGGTCGGGTTGTCGTACACTTGTGCCAGGAATTCCGGCAGTACCTCCTGTAGCTTTTCGATGCTGACAGCCTGCAGTACGTATTGCACCGGCATACTGGCTCTTCGTCCACCGAAAGAAGACTGTTGTTGCACGAATGAACGGGCTTTGGTATGGGTACGGATGGCTTTCGAAATTTGTTCGGCCACCTGCATCTGCGTATAGTCGCGTTCTTTGATATCTTTCAAGGTAATCTGGATGTTTCCGCTACCACTGGATACGCGGGCAGAGACGAAAGCGGCATCCGGTACGATAGAATCTACTAATGTGTTGATTTCTTCCGTATAATCGCGTATGTACTCATAGCTGGCACCTTCTGCCGCACGGGTTCGGATATTGATTTGCGAACGGTCCTCCAACGGGGCCATTTCGGCAGGTATTTCTCCCCATAAATAACCGATGAGCACCAGTGTAATGATGGTAAACGGAATGGCAATGACACGTTTCCGTAGGAAGGCGTTGAGTGAACGGGAGTAGACACGGTTCATTCCTTCAAAGAAAGGCTCTGTCTTCCGGTAGAACCAGTTCTGCTTTTCCCTGTGTTTCAAAAGTTTGGTAGCAAGCATCGGGGTGAATGTCAGGGCCGCAAAAGAAGAGATAATAACCGAACCGGCCACCACGAAACTGAATTCCCTGAACAGACGTCCGCTGGTTCCTTCCATGAACACAATCGGGATAAATACAGCGGCCAGTGTAATGGTGGTAGAGATGACGGCAAAGAAAATTTCCTTGGCTCCTTCAATACCGGCTTCAAAAGGTTTCATCCCTCGTTCGATGCGGATATAAATATTTTCCGTCATAACAATGGCATCATCCACAACCAGTCCCACAGACAAGACGACAGCCAGCATCGTAAGCACGTTGATGGAGAATCCTGCGACGTACATCACAAAGAATGCTCCAATCAGGGAGACCGGAATGACGATACAGGGTATCAGCGTCACGCGCCAGTCGCGCAGGAAGAGGAAAATGATGATGATAACCAGTACAAAGGCTTCGTACACCGTGCTCTCTACTTCCGCAATGGAGGCACGGATGAAGCGGGTATTATCGAAACCGTAGGTATATTCTACATCATCAGGCAAGTCCTTCTGCATCTGCTCCATACGTTCGTATACGGCATCTGCAATATCAATGTGGTTGGCACCCGGCTGAGGGATAACTACCACACCGACCATGGGCACACCGTTCATCTTCATGTAGCTTTTGATGTCGGCCGGTCCCAGCTCGGCATAACCGATGTCGCTGAAGCGTACTACCTGTCCATTTTGTTCCTTTAAGATGATGTTGTTGAATTCTTTAGCCGTGTGCATCTGTCCCATGGTACGCAGAGTAAGTTCCATGGTATTTCCTTCGATACTTCCTGAAGGAAGTTCCAGGTTTTGGTCGTTGATGGCATTCTTGACGTCTACAGGCGTGATTCCGTAACCAGCCATTTTTACCGGGTCCAGCCACAGACGCATGGAGTAACGTTTCTCTCCCCAAATGGATACACTGCTGACATCCGGAATGGTCTGCAACTGCTCCTTGACCGTTAAATCGGCTATTTCACTCAGTTCCAGCAGCGAACGGGTATTGCTTTGGATGGCCACCATCAGGATGGGACTGGCATCTGCATCGGCTTTGGAAACGGTAGGAGGGTCACAGTCGCGTGGCAGGTAACGCTGCGCACGTGATACCTTGTCACGCACATCGTTGGCGGCTGTTTCCAAATCCACAGATAACTCGAATTCTACCGTAATACGGCATTGTCCCTGCTGGCTGGTACTCGACAGGGAGCGGATACCGGGAATACCGTTGATGTTCTGCTCCAGAGGTTCCGTAATCTGGTTTTCAATGACTTCTGCATTCGCTCCCGGATAACTACAGGTCACAGAGATAATCGGGTTATCCACCGACGGATATTCACGTACTCCCAAAGTCGTATAACCAATCAGTCCGAATAGCAGGATGATGATGGTGAGTACGGTGGCCAGTACCGGTCTTCGTATACTAAGTTCGGATATGTTCATACGGCAGAAGGTTAGTTGATTTGGTCAAGAATCACCGGCATGCCAGTACGTAACTGCAGGGTACCGGAGGTCAGTATGGTATCTCCGGCAGACAGGCCTTTCAAGACTTGCACTTCTGCTTCCGTGCGGATACCTATTTCTACATCCACCGGTTCAGCCAGTCCCGAACGGTACAAGAATACCTTGTTCTTTCCCATTTCCGGCACGATGGCTTCCGAGGGGATGGCAATGGCATCTTGAATTTCCTGTTGTTTCAGTGCGATGTCCGCATAACGTCCGGGGAGCAATTCTCCGTTCCGGTTCGGATAGAGGGCACGTACGGTCAGGGTATGTGTTTCTTCATTGATGCGTGACTCAGTAGCATATACTTGCGAATTGAAGGTTTCCAGCCGGCCTTCAATTTTAAAGGTCAGGTTGGTACCTTTTTGAATCTGTCGGGCATAACGTTCCGGCACGGCAAACTCTACTTTTAACGGAGTGATTTTAGTCAGTTTGGCAATGACCGTAGTCGGAGAGGCGTAGGCTCCCAAGCTGACCTGTCGCAATCCGATGATACCGTCGAATGGAGCGCGAAGCTCTGTCATGGCAATATTGGCCTTCACATTTTCGATGTCGGCATTGAGGGTGGCCAGTTCCGTCTTTACCTGTTCGTAGGCTTCCTTACTGACCGCATCGCGTTGTAGCAAGGCATTCTGACGGAACACGCGGTCCTCAGCCAGCGGCATCTGGGCTTCCAGGCGTTTCAACTGAGCCTGTAACTGGCTGTCGTTCACCTTGGCCAGCAACTGTCCCTTTGATACGAAACTACCTTCCGTAAATTCGATGCTGGTGATTTTTCCGGAGGTTTCAAAAGACAGATCTACCTCTTCGTCCGGCATCAGCTTTCCGCTTACGAACAATTGGTCCGTAAGCAGATGAGGCTTGATAATCTTTGCATTAACATTCAGCGCCTTATTTTTGTCGACTGGCGATTTTTTCTCGGCAGCAGCCAGTTCCTTGTTCTCTCCGGGAGTAAATGTATGAATGCCCAAGGCGGTCAGCCCTGCACCTACCAAAACGATAATTCCCCATTTAATTCGTTTGTCCATGTGTTTTTCGTAATCTTTTTGTTAATATGCGGAACGGTATTTCCCTTCTTCTTTATCTTCTAAGATATTCAGGTAAGAAGTGTACCTTGATTCACTGATGTAGTGATTTTCTACGGCTTCCCGTACGGCACATCCCGGTTCATGGCGGTGGGTACAGTTGCCATATTTGCATTGGGCAGAGAATTCAAAGATTTCCTTGAAATAGTGTCCCACTTCTTCGTCTTTCATGTCGAACGTACCAAATCCCTTGATACCCGGTGTGTCAATGATGTATCCGTCGCCTGCCACCGGAAACATTTCTGAGAATGTGGTGGTGTGCATACCTTTGTTATGTGCGGTGGAGATTTCTCCTGTCTTGACATTCTGTTCGGGCAGGATAGCATTGATGAGGGTGGATTTTCCCACACCGGAATGGCCGGAAAATAAGGTTACTTTTCCTTCTAATGCCTGTTTGATTTCGTCTACTCCCGTACCGTCCAAGGCCGAAATCCGGTAACACGGGTAGCCGATGTGCGTGTATAAGTTTGTCAAGCCATCCAGGTAATGCAGTTCTTCTTCCGTATAGCGGTCTACCTTGTTGAATACCAGGCAGACTGGCACACGATAGGCTTCTGCTGAGGCCAGAAAACGGTCGATGAAGACTGTCGAAGTCTCCGGATAGTTCACTGTAACCACCAGCATGCACTGGTCTAAATTGGCTGCAATGATGTGTGACTGTTTGGAAAGATTGGAAGAACGGCGGATGATGTAATTTTTCCGGTCTTCAATTTCAGTAATGAATGCGGTTCCCTCCGCATTGACATTGATTTGTACACGGTCGCCTACCGCAATGGGGTTCGTGCTGCGTATTCCTTTCAGGCGGAAATTTCCTTTTATCTTACATTCAATCAGCTTTCCCTCGTCCGTCTTGACCAGGTACCAGCTTCCCGTATTTTTAATGACCAGACCTTTTTCCAAAATGAATATGTGCAAAATTAAAAAGAGGAGGGAAGAGACCATAAGGACTCCTCTCTCCTCGTGTATGGTGAATAAGATTATACTGTCATGATTTCTTTGTCCTTGGCAGCCAGCATGTCGTCAATCTGCTTGATGTACTTGTCGTGTACTTTTTGCAGTTTGGCTTCCGAGTTCTTCTGTTCATCTTCCGGCATACCATCTTTCACTGCCTTTTTCAGTGCGTCGATGGCGTCGCGGCGTGCGTTGCGCACACTTACTTTTGCAGTTTCACCTTCACCCTTGCACTGCTTGCTCAACTGTTTACGGCGTTCCTCTGTCAACGGCGGAATACCGATACGGATGATTTCACCGTTGTTTTCCGGCATGATACCCAGTTCAGAGTCGATGATAGCCTTTTCAATTACGCGAAACATGCTCTTGTCCCACGGCTTGATGGCGATGCTGCGCGCATCAGGAGTAGTTACTGCTGCTACGTTATTGATGGGCACCATGCTTCCGTAAGAATCTACGCGGATACCGTCCAACAAACGTACGTCAGCCTTTCCGGCACGGATGTGAGCCAGTGCCTCATCCAGGTACATGACTGCCATATCCATTTTCTCTTCAGCTTCGCTGATAATTGTTTTAGAATCTGCCATATATTTCTTGCATTTATAGGTTTTATATTCGTTGATAAGTATTTATGTGAACAAAAATAAGCTATTTTTTATTTCCTTGCAATACTTCTGAAAATAAGTTTGTGTCTTTCGGTTTCGGAAATATCCTGAAAAACTTCTTATCTTTGTTTTATCACTATAAAACAGCACGGTTGTATGATTACACTTTATTTGGCGCGCCACGGGCAGACGGTGGAAAACCTGAGCCGTATTTTTCAGGGGCACTTGCCCGGTACATTGACAGAAGAAGGAAAAAAACAGGCGATGGAATTAGGAGAGTCCCTGCGGGATATTGCACTGGATGCAGTGGTCAGCAGTGATCTGCAACGGGTGGTGGATACTGTGCAACTGGCTGTTGGGAGCCGGCAGCTGCCTTGGCAGCAGACTACGTTGTTGAGGGAAATAGACTGGGGGCCTTGGACCGGGCTGTCCGTGGGGAGTGTCGATTTAAGTAATCCTCCTGCTGGAGTGGAAACCCGCCAGATGATGTACGATCGGGCCGGTGCTTTCTTGGATTATCTGTGGCAGCATTATGACGGGAAGCGTGTGTTGGTAGTGGCACACGGACAAATCAACCGTTGTCTGGAAGCCCGTATTACAGGCGTCCCGCTGGATGAACTGCGTACGGTTCCACTGATGAAAAATGCAGAACTTCACCGTTACGAACTGACACGTGAATAAACAAAAACGGCAAGACCAGGATGCGTTTCCAGTCTTGCCGTATATTTTTTGATTCAAATGAATAATCAGTTGTGTACCAGTGTACCGATGTTTTCGCCAGACATTACCTTTTTCAGGTTGCCCACTGTATCCATGTCGAATACAATAATCGGCAGGTTGTTTTCCTTACACATACAAGTAGCGGTCAGATCCATTACTTTCAGTCCTCTTGCCAGTACTTCATCGTAAGTGATGTCATCGAACTTGGTGGCAGTCGGATCCTTTTCCGGGTCGGCCGTATAGATACCGTCCACGCGCGTACCCTTCAGCATCACGTCGGCTTCAATTTCAATACCTCTCAATGAAGAACCTGTGTCTGTAGTAAAGAACGGATTACCTGTTCCGGCTGACATGATTACTACTTCTCCGTTTTCCATGGCTTCAATGGCTTTCCATTTGGTATAGAACTCACCGATGGGTTCCATGCGGATGGCTGTCAGCACGCGGGCTTTTACACCGGCTGCTACCAAGGCAGAACTTAATCCCAGACTGTTGATAACCGTAGCCAGCATACCCATCTGGTCACCTTTCACACGGTCGAAACCTTTTCCGGCTCCAGACAGTCCGCGGAAGATGTTACCGCCACCAATCACGATACCAATCTGTACCCCCATGTCGTGGATTTCCTTGATTTGCTGTGCATATTCGCCCAGACGTTTTTCGTCAATACCGTATTTCTTTTCTCCCATCAAGCTTTCGCCGCTGAGTTTTAACAGGATGCGTTTGAATTTTGCCATAGTTCTTTTGTTTTAGTAATTTGGAACAAAGGTAGAAATAATTGGGGATATGTGGCGTATTTCAATGACGAAAAAGAATTGTGGATTGATATTTGTAAGTATTTTATTTTTACAAATATTCAGATTGTTTGCTTTTTTTGCTATATTTGTGTCTATAACTCAATAAATTTAAAGAAATGGATTATTATTTATTGATTGGGGGATTGAAGAAGGGACCATTCGGCTTTGAAGAATTATTACAGAATGGGCTTACAGCTGATGTGCTGGTATGGCACGTAGGTATGACCGATTGGCGAAAAGCGTCCGAGATGGAGGAGTTGGGTGAGTTGCTGGCTCAATTGCCGCCTCCGCCCCCTAACACTTCTGCTGCGTCTCCTTCTGTACCGCCTAAGTCTTGGCTGGTGGAATCAATTTTAGTTACTTGTCTTTGCTGCCTTCCTTTTGGGGTGGTGGGTATTGTCTACGCTGCAAAGGTTGATTCCGCTTTTAATTCCGGTCGTTACAATGATGCCTTGCGCTATTCACAAACCGCTAAAAACTGGACTTTGTGGGGCTTTTTTGTTGCGCTAGGCTGCATTGTGTTGTACCTCCTTTTTTTAGGAATGATTGCATTGATTGGTAGTCAATCATTATATTAATGTTACTTTAAAAATTTAATCTATGAGTGAACAAGTATGTCCGAAAACGTGGATGGCAGAGTCTATCCTTGTTACAGTGTTTTGTTGCTTGCCTTTTGGTATAGCTGGAATTGTTTTTGCTAGTAAAGTGAGTTCGTTATATGCAGCAGGTAATTATGAAGCTGCTCTTCAGGCCAGTAAAGATGCCGGGAAGTGGACGAAGATTGGCTTCATTGTGGGGCTGGTTGTAATCGTATTGTATTTGCTCGTATATGGAGCTGCATTCTTTTCGATGCTAAATTAAAGAAATGACTAAGCATTGGAAATACTTGGGAATAGGAGGAGGGATGATTCTGGCTGGAGTGGTGTATTATACATTAAACCCAACTTCTTCTTCTCTTTTTCCCAAGTGTCCTTTTTTTGTATGGACCGGATGGAAATGTCCGGGGTGCGGTTCACAGCGGGCTGTTCATGCTTTGTTACATGGAGATGTGGCAGCAGCATGGGGGTACAATGCCTTATTGGTCGTTTCTTTACCGATTATCATAGGACTGTTTTATGTTGAGTCTATTCGTTCCAAGTACCCCAAACTTTATATAAAGGTACATCGGCCTCTTTTCATTTGGATTTATTTCTTTATTGTGATAGCCTGGTGGTTATGCCGCAATTGGATGGGGTGGTAGGTGTTTAATCTTTCCAGGGAAGTTTGTAGGAAAAATAGTAAAAGGCTTGCACAATGCCTCGCAGTGCCAGGTACACGATAAAAGCCATCCACAAGGCATGATTTCCTAATGAGGCATGGAATCCATAATAGAGTAAGAAGAAGCAGACCGAAGCCACTAACATGGAGCGGAGCATTACGCGGGTAGCCGTGGCACCGATACAAATTCCATCGAGCAGAAAGGCCGAGAATCCCGCCAGTGGAATGGCCAGTACCCAATAGATATATTCCTCAGAAGCCGAAATGACAGAAGTGTCGTTGGTGAGCAAGCCGAGAAAGCTTTTTCCTCCTGCTCCGTAGAGTAATGTGAACAGAAGTGACAAGGCGATTCCCCACTTGAAGAGGTGCCGTATGGTCAGTCTTAGCGACTGATTGTCTTTGGCCCCGATGTATTTTCCGGTCAGCGCCTCTCCTGCGTAGGCAAATCCATCCATGAAATAAGAAAAGAGAGTGAATAGCTGCATCAGCAGGGCATTTACGGCCAATACCACATCCCCGTAAGCTGCACCTGTAGAGGTGAAGAAGACGGTAACTGCAATCAGACAGAGCGTGCGGAAAAAAATATCCCGGTTTACCTGGAAGAAACGCTTCATTTCCGCACGGTCGAACAGGGCTTTTTGGCGAAGGTATTTCCGAAGTGGACGGTAATAGGCCAGCCAGAGCAGACAGGCCATACCCAGTCCGGCATATTGTGCCACGAGCGTGCCTAATGCCACGCCTTCTACTTTCATCTTCAGTGCGAATACAAAAAACAGGCTGGCTGCTATATTGACAATGTTCTGGGTGATGGCGATGAACATCGGGAAACGGGAATTCTGCATGCCGATGTACCAGCCTGTGAAGCCATAGAGCCCTAAAGTGGCCGGTGCCCCCCAGATACAGATGTGGAAATATAACGTAGCTAATTGCCGGACCTCCTCACTGGTGTCCATGCACATAAATGCGATATTTCGTATCGGATATTGCAGTAACAGCAAGGCAAGCGCCAGCAGCAGGCTGATGCTCAGTGAACGAAGCAGGATGCGCGTCACTTCCTGCAGGTCATGTCTGCCGTAGGCCTGTGCGGTAAGTCCTCCGGTTCCCATGCGGAGAAAACCGAACAACCAGTAAATCATATTGAACAGCATGCCTCCCACTGCAATAGCTCCAATGTAAGATGCGGCTCCCAAATGTCCTACAATGCTGACGTCAATCAGGCCTAACAAGGGAACTGTGATATTGGAAACGATGGAAGGAAGGGCGATGTGAAGAATCTGTCGGTCAGTACGTGTCATAAGATGTATTCCACTTCCTTAAATAAATACCCCCTTGTCTGTCCGTCCTCGTCTTCCAGTATCAGTCGTCCGTTCGGTTCTATGTCGGCAATGCGTGCCCGGAAGTCACCGTCTTTATCGCGGAACAGATGTAATCCTTCTTTTCGGTAAAGCGCCTCTTTGTAGCGTGTTTCCAGCACCTCTGTCCGGTTCTCTTTCAGAAGTTGATAGTACTCCTTCACTTTTTCCATAATCTGTTCCAGTATCTCCCGCGGGTTATATTGGTTGCCCGTAATCTGGCATAATGATACCGGATTAGGTGCATCGCTGAGGAAACGTTCCTGGTTCAGGTTTACGCCGGTTCCTGAAATGGAGCGGCTGATATGGATGCCTGTCAGGTCATTCTCAATCAGTGTACCGCAAATCTTCTTGTCTTTCCAGTAAATATCGTTCGGCCATTTGATGGAAATGCCTTCCGTGTAAGAGGACAATACATCATGCAGTGCCAGGGCAGTCACCTGTGAAAGATAGAACTGGCGGTGTGCCTCCAGAAACTCCGGATAAACTACAAAACTGAAGAGCAGGTTCTTTCCGGCTTCCGACTCCCAGCTGTTGCCACGTTGTCCGCGCCCAGCCGACTGGAAAGATGAATACACGGTGGTCAGTTCCGCACACGCTTCTTTCTGGCAGAGTGCCGCCAGATACGTGTTGGTAGAAGTCGTTTCTGCCAATACAATAGGTTCAGGATATGTCATTGTTCTTTTCTGTTTCAAAGTTAGTTCCACACGGGCGGGAAAAAGGCGTCCTCAATGTGTTCTATGTGGAAGGGAGGGCGGTTTCCTACTATCGTGATAATATCAAAGCGAACCGGAAGGTCAATGGCGAACTTTCGGACGTACGCATCCGTAGAGGCCACAATGCTTCTTATCTTACGCCTGTCCACCGCATCCTCCGGCTGTCCGAAACAGGCATCGCTTCGCGTCTTTACCTCCACAATGACCAGCTCACCGTCTTTCTGTGCCACGATGTCCAAGTCTCGGTGTCCGGAGTGCCAGTTTCGGTGCCTGATTTCATATCCTTTTTCCAGCAGGTACTTCACGGCCGCATTTTCTCCTTCTTTTCCCAGTTCATTATGTGATGCCATTTTTCCGCTTTTTCGCAAAAATACGCATTTTTATGCTTTCATTTTAACAGAATACGCTAATTTTGCACCGAAGATGGTAAATAGCGGAAAAAAAAGAAAAAAAGTACCAGTCAGTAATCCTCCCCGCCGCCAGCGGATGGTTTGTCTGATGAGCGAAGAAGAGGTGCGAATTGTAGACCGTTATCTGGAGAAATACCAGATAACCAACAAGGCACGCTGGCTTCGCGAGACCGTACTGGCTTTTATCCATCAGAATATGGAGGAAGATTATCCTACTCTTTTCAAGGAACACGATATGCGCAGATAACTTATGGCAGACGATTCTTTTTACATGAAACAGGCTCTGGCTGAGGCCGCACGGGCAGCAGAAAGAGGAGAGGTTCCGGTGGGAGCCGTGGTGGTCTGTCGTGACCGCATTCTGGCGCGTGCCCATAACCTGACCGAAACACTGCACGATGTGACAGCCCATGCCGAGATGCAGGCACTTACCGCCGCGGCCAATTCGTTAGGAGCAAAATATTTGACAGATTGTACGCTCTACGTTACGGTGGAGCCTTGTGTGATGTGTGCCGGTGCCATTGCCTGGTCGCAAGTCGGTCGCCTCGTTTTCGGTGCAGAAGACGAGAAAAGAGGCTATCAGCGCTATGCACCTCAAGCCCTGCATCCGAAGACCGTGGTCGTGAAAGGAGTGCTGGCCGACGAATGTGCCGGACTGATGAAAGATTTCTTCCGGAAGAAAAGATAAGAATTCTTAGTTGATTTCTTCGAATTCCACGTATTCCCCTTCGTCTTTATCGAAAATCTTTTTGCGTTGACGCACAGGTACATCTCCTTGTGTGGAGTAAGAATCTGTTGTCTCTTCCTGACGATTGCCCGACTGATAATTTTGAGAAGAGTAAGTTGTTCTTTGACCCGAATTCTTACCTTGCATACGACGCTTGAATCCGAATACCAGACTGACGACTTTGGAAAGAATGAGCAATCCAATCACCAGAACAACCAGTATGATAAAAAATAGAAAGCCTAAAATATGGAACATTGTCTTTTGTTTTTAATATGAGATATGCAAAAAATGTGCCATACGATTTCTCAGCTATTTCTTATATGTCAGTAATGACAGAATGATATACCAGACGATGACAGCCGCGAATCCACTCAGTTGGAAAATGATTAACAGAGGAATGCTGACTATCAGGAATATATAGCTTACCTTGTTATGTCCCCATGACAGGTCTTTGAACTTCAGGGAGAACATCGGGAGTTCTGCCACCAGCAGCAGTGACATGACTACTACCAGGATGAACAAGTATAAAGCGTTGAAATGGTCGGACACCAAAAAACTGTGTGCACCTACGGTCAGTGAACCCCAGAATAATGCGTTAGCCGGAGTAGGCATTCCGATAAAGGAAGAAGTCTGCCGTTCATCCAGGTTAAACTTGGCCAGTCGCAGGGCAGAAAAGACTGCTATCAGGAAAGCCGTATAAGGCATGATTTCTGACAACGGCAGAAGAAAATCCGGGTAATGTACCTCTTTGAACAAGGAAAAGGCAATGGCAGCCGGTGCCAGTCCGAACGTGATGTCGTCTGCCAGAGAGTCAAGTTCCTTTCCGATGGGAGAAGAAACATGCAGCAGACGGGCGGTCATCCCGTCGAAAAAGTCGAATGTAGCTCCTAACACGATGAAAAGCAGGGCTAATTCATATTTGCTATGGAAAGCCATGTAGCTGGCTATGCATCCGCAAAACAAGTTGCAGCTCGTAATCGTATTGGGAATATTCCGGGTTATCACATTAGCCATATCCTATATATAAAAGGTATAAATATAATAAGGTGTAAATATTGTATTGCAGGATTAAGGCAAGCGGGCTATTACCGTTTCGTTACCGGTTGTCTTTTGCCCCATGCTGACGCAAACTTCCGTACCTAACGGCAGGTACACATCCACTCGCGAACCAAATTTAATGAATCCCATGTGTTCGTCAATGTAACAGTCTTCACCCGGTACGGCGTATGTTACGATGCGTCTTGCCACTGCACCTGCAATCTGCCGTGCCATAACCGTATGACCCTCAGGCGTTTCAATTACCACCATGGAACGCTCGTTTTCCGTACTGGCTTTGGGAAGCCACGCCTTCATGAACCGTCCGTTATGATGGTCTACATGTTTTACCACCCCGTCTACAGGATACCAGTTGGCGTGTACATTGGTGATGTCCATAAAGATGGAAATCATCAGACGGCGGTCATGGAAATATTCATGCTCGTCCACTTCCTCTATCACGACTATGCGTCCGTCTGCCGGAGCTACCACGGTTTTCTCCGTGTCTCCTTTGAACAACCGAATCGGGCAGCGGAAGAAATTGACCATCAGCAAGTAGACTACGACACTTACGGCTGCCACGATATAAAAAGGTATCCGGCACTCTATCCCCCAGTATAAAGCCGCGTTGATAAGCAGCAGCAGGACTGCACTGGTAATCAGGATGTGGGTTCCTTCATGGTGGAGGCGGATTTTTTTTAGTTTCTTTATTCTGTTCATCCGGGTCATAAAAAGTTGAATGTTTTTATCATGCGAAGATAGGGCTAATTTGAAAACTCTGCAAATAATAGAAACAGAAAAACGATTCCGAATACGTATTTCCTCTTTTAAAAGAGGAAAAAAAGATGATTTTTGGTATCTTTTGAAAACGCAAGTGCGTTTGGATTAAAACGTCCTTGTGTTTGAAGTCAAACGCACTTGTGTTTTAACTAAAACGTACTTGCGTTTTGTTGCAAACGTCCTTGCGTTTTTTATAAGAAAAAATAGTATCTCAAGGGGCGATGAAAACTATTGTAAAATAGATGTTTTATATCATGTTTGTTTTTGCATCATCTTGATAATTAATGCTTTGTTTGTTGCTGTTCCCCCAGCCTTTTTAGGTGATGAATATTTTTGCACCCTTAAATGAACTATTTTGTCACCTCTTTCTATAATAAAACGGTACATTTGTGACGAAAACTTTAAAATCTAAATTTAATCTAAATTCTTGTATGCAAACCGAATTCCGAACTATTCTATGGAGAAGGGGACTGAGCATGATGTTGTTCGTCTTGTTCTCTGTAACTGTGGCTATGGCCCAGGTACTCGTGAGGGGTACTGTGGTTGACCAGACGGGTGAAAGCGTTATTGGTGCCAGTATCCAAGTGAAAGGGACTACTCAGGGAACTATTACTGATATTGATGGTAAGTTCTCATTGGGAGTACCCGACAAAAAATCCGTTATTGTGGTCTCTTTTATTGGCTATGCCACAAAAGAACTGCAGGTGGATACCTCTAAGCCGATGTCTATCGTATTGGAAGAAGATACGAAGGTATTGGATGAAGTAGTAGTAGTAGGTTACCAGGAAGTAAGAAAGAAAGACTTGACCGGTTCCGTAGCTAAGGCAGATATGAATGAATTGCTGAATACTCCGGTTGGTTCGTTCGACCAGACTTTAGGTGGACGTATTGCCGGTGTGAATGTATCTTCCAGTGAAGGTACCCCAGGTGGAACCATGAACATTGTGATCCGTGGTAACAACTCGTTGACACAGGATAACTCTCCGCTTTATGTGATTGATGGTTTCCCGGTAGAAGATGCGGCTATTGCCAGCACTATCAACCCTTCGGATATTGAATCGTTGGATATTTTGAAGGATGCATCAGCTACGGCTATTTACGGTGCCCGTGGTGCGAATGGTGTTGTTATCATTACTACAAAGAAAGGAAAGGTTGGTAAGGCGCAGATTACATACGATGGTAGTGTGACTATGCATCATGTAACGCGGACTATTCCGATGATGGATGCGTACGAGTTCGTAAAACTTCAGGCTGAAACATATCCGGCTTCTATTGCGAATTCAACAGGGGGATATCTTATGGAATATCAGGGAAAACAATGGACTCTGGATGATTATCGTGGCATTTTCCAGTATGACTGGCAAGATGAGATTTTGCGTACAGCTTTGCAGCATAATCATAATATAAGACTGACAGGAGGAACAGAAGGTGTTCGTTATAATGCTTCTGTATCATATTATAATCAGGATGGTATTTTGTTAAATTCTGGTTATGAACGTTTCCAGGCACGTGCCAATACGGTTATTAAAAGAGATAAACTGGATATTAGTCTTACCACCAACTATTCTCGTAGTATTCAGACTGGTAGTACACCATCTGAAACTTCTTATAGTGGTATGAATAACTTGTTTTATAGTGTGTGGGGATACCGTCCTGTTACTTATCCTAATAAATCAATGGAATCATTGTTGAACGATGTAAAGGATGAGGCTATCGATAGTAGCAATGACTATCGTTTCAATCCGATTCGTTCTTTAAAGGAAGAATATCGCAAGTATTATATCAATAACCTTCAGTTAAATGGATATGTATCTTATGAGTTCATTAAAGGTTTGAAATTGAAGGTTTCGGGTGGCTATACATACGATGCACGTAAGAATGATCAGTTTAATAATTCGAATACCCGTTACGGTGGCCCGACTTCAACAGATAAAGTAAATGCACAGATTATTCGTAATGAACGTCTGACTTGGTTGAATGAAAACACATTGACTTATCAGACTAATATTAAGAAGAAACATTTCTTTAATTCTTTGGTGGGTATTACATTCCAGAATTCAGATTATGAATATTATTCGCTGAAATCTACTCATATTCCAAATGAGTCATTAGGAATGGCTGGAATGGCAGATGGTACTTTGTCTTCTTCGTCTTCATTGAAGAGCTCTTGGTCTATGATGTCTTATCTGGCGCGTTTGAATTATAATTATAAATCAAAATATTATGCAACTGCTTCATTCCGTGCCGATGGTTCTTCAAAATTTAGTAAAAAACATCGTTATGGTTACTTCCCTTCTGGTTCTTTAGCCTGGAATTTTATGGAAGAAGAATTTATGGCTCCAATTAAGAAAGTTGTAGGAGCAGGTAAATTACGTGTGAGCTGGGGATTAACAGGTAATAACCGTATTGGAGAGTATGACTATTATGCTTTGTTGCAGATGCTGAAGGAAAAACAGGGAGATTATATTTCCAATGGAAGTATACCAAGTGGCGTTTATCCTTTTGATAATGACATGAGTAGTGTGGGTATGGTACCTGTTTCACTTCCAAATGAAGACTTAAAATGGGAAACAACTGAGCAATGGAATGTTGGTTTGGATTTGAGTTTCTTTAATGAAAGATTGAATTTCACGGCAGATGTTTATCGTAAAACTACGCGTGATTTGCTTTTGGAAGCTTCTTTGCCTCTTGTTTCTGGATACTATAGTGCAACGAAGAACATCGGTAAGGTTCGTAATGATGGTTTGGAATTAAGCTTGAGCACTGTGAATGTTCAAACAAAAGATTTTACTTGGACTAGTGACTTTAATATTGCATTCAACAAGAATGAAGTGCTTGAGTTGGCAGAAAACCAATTGTCATTAACTACTGCTGCCAGATTTGACCAGAATTATAATTCCCAACCTAGTTATATTGCTAAAGTAGGTTTGCCGATGGGTATGATGTATGGTTATATTTATGAAGGGACTTATAAGTATGATGATTTTGTAAAATCAGGAAATAGCTACACACTGAAAGACAATGTTCCATATTTTAGTTCAGAAGCTAATACACAACCCGGTATGCCTAAGTATAAGGATGTAAATGGGGATGGAATTATTGATACAAATGACCGTACGATTATTGGTCGTGGTCTTCCGATTCATACAGGTGGTTTTACCAATAGTTTTACTTATAAAGGGTTTGACTTGAGTGTTTTCTTCCAATGGTCATACGGTAATGACATCATGAATGCTAACCGTTTGTTCTTTGAAAATGCAGGTGGTAAAAAGGATTTGAATCAGTTTGCTTCTTATGCCAATCGTTGGACCCCGGAAAATCCTGAAAGTGATATTCCTGCAGCTACTAAGTCTGCGTCTAACAATGTAATTTCTTCACGTATTATTGAAGATGGTTCTTATTTGCGTTTAAAGACTGTAACATTGGGTTATACTTTCCCGAAAACTTTAATTGCAAAGGCAAAGTTAAGCAATGCAAGAGTATATGTAGCTGCTCAGAACTTGTGGACGTGGACTAGCTATTCTGGCTATGATCCTGAAGTATCTGTTCGTAACAGTGCATTGACTCCAGGACTCGACTTTTCTTCTTATCCGAGAGCTTTCACTTTGAGTTTCGGTGTTAATTTGGGATTTTAATAAAGGGTTGAATTATAAATCGTGAAATATATGAAAATAATAAAATACGCTTTATGTGCTTTCTTGTTTGGGGGATTGGTTTCAGCGTGCAATTTCTTAGATAAGGAACCCTATAAGCTTTCTCCTGAAAAATATTTTAATAATGCTGCAGAGGCGGAATCCTTCTTGACAGGTGTGTATGCCATACTGGGACAATCAACTTTCTATGGAGATAACTTTATGTATCTTGCTGGTGGTGATGATTTGCAGCATTATGGTGGAACTAGTACACGTCAGCCTGCTGATAAGGGACTTATTTGTGCTAATACTGTATCTAGTGATCCGGCTGTCACAGGTATGTGGTATACTTTATATTCTGGTATTAACCGTGCTAATATGTTCTTGGAGAACGTTGATCGAGCAACAGACCTTACAGATGAGAAAAAGGCGCAATATATAGCTGAAGCTCGTTTCTTACGTGCCTTTTATTATTTTACGTTGGTGCAAAACTGGGGAGATGTGCCATTTAAAACAGAATCTACTAATACGGTAGTGGATTTGAGTCTTCCTCGGACTGATAGAGATAAAATTTATGATTTTATCGTCACTGAAATGTCTGAAGTGGCAGATGGAGAACATGCCGGTTTGTTACATGCCAGTGAGTTAGGATATAAACCTGGTCGCGTTTCTCGTTCTGCTGCATGGGGTATTTTAGCAAGAGTATACTTGTTCCGTGCTGGAGAGTATCATAGAATGAAAACTCAACCATCTGGAAAAGAAACCGAATATTTTGCTAAGGCAAGTGAATATGCCCAGAAAGTGATGAATGAAGGTCATGATTTGGTTGATAATTACTGGGATGTATTTATTGATCTGTGTTCAGACCAATACAATAGTACTGGAAAGTACGAGAGCATTTGGGAAGTAGAGTTTGCTGGTGGAAATCAGACGGATGTGAAAGCCGCTGGTCGCTGGGGAAACAATGTAGGATTGGAAGGTCCTGACTTGTCAAATAATAGCGATGTGGTTGGTAAAAACGACCCGGGATACAGCTATCAGTTTATATTTGCAACTCCGAAGCTGTTTGATTTATATACAGCTAATGGTGATTATGAACGTTTTTATTGGAATCTGGCTCCATTTAAGTATGTGGAAAAGGATAACAAATCCAAAGTCTCTGTTACAGGACGTTATTTTGTAAAAGGTTCTATGCGAAAAATTCTTGATGAATTCCATAATTGGGGTGAGAAAACCTATTCGTATGGAGAATATACTGGAACAGCAGAAAACTATCATCAGGTGGGAGATTTTGAGAATCCTAGTGAGGTAAAGGATAAAGGACGTGCTTGTGCAAAGTATCGTCGTGAATATGAGGCAGATAAGAAGGATAAGAACTATACCTGTATCAATTTCCCTATTTTGCGATATTCAGATGTATTGCTGATGATTGCTGAGGCAGAGAATGAAGTGAATGGAGGTCCTAATGAACTGGCATATAGATGTATTAATATGGTTCGTTCAAGAGCTGGAATTTCTACGCTGAGTGGTTTGGATCAGACTGGTTTCCGTCAAGCTGTAAAAGATGAACGTGCAATGGAATTGTGCTTTGAGTTTACTCGTCGTTATGATTTGATACGCTGGGGAGAATTTGTAACCAATATGCATGAAATGGTAAATGTGGCTTTATCTGCAGGAGATGAATGGAAGCAAGTTCAGACTAATAGTGTACATAACTATTTTAAGAATGTGACGGAGGCTTATAATTATTTCCCGATACCTGACCAGGAAATGTCTGTGAACAAGGCTATTACAGAAAATAATCCTGGCTGGTAATTATGAATACGATATTAAAGTAGATAAAATTATGAAAACATATAATTTATTGTTTCTTACATTGGCAGCTTTTTCTCTTGGGGCATGTAACAATGAACTAGAGAAAGACCTAAAGGATGTGAATGTAACGGTTGAAACAAACGATAATGTAGTGTATGACGGTAAAATAATTACTGTGACAAAGGGTACCCCTATTAAATTTAATATTGGGGGAGATCCTGATAACATTACCTTTTTTAGCGGAGAAACAGGACATAATTTTGATTATCGGGAAAGGACTACGATTGACCCGACGCAGATTGTTTCTTCAAAACTGACTGTAGAAATTAGTACGCGATATAGCGGTGGATATGATAACCTTTTCAGCATGTATATGTCTGAAGAGTTCCCGGGTCTTTATAAAGATGATTTTCCTGGTGATTGTCAGCTGTTGACGGATTTTGCAGGATGGACAGAATGGGTGAAGCAGGAAGAACTTCCGGTAGCTGCAAATAAGACAGTGAGTTATGAAATGGATATGATGTCTCATTTTGGAAAAAATATTACATTGGCTATTCATGTACATCCGCATGATGCATCAAAGCAACAGCCAAGATTGAACTTCAATAAGGTCAAAATTACGAATGTATTGACAAATGGTTCTACTGTTGATTTGTATGCTTCAGGAATGGGATTTACTCCCGTTAACGTATGGAGTTCCGATGTGAGTAGTGTAGAAATCGATCCGAACCTGTCAAAAAACAATGGATATTATGATTCTAGTAATAATCTGATTGAAAGCGCTTTGTGGTATGGTACTGTAACCAATAACATTTGGGGTATGTGGAACCTTTCTAATGCCACTACCGGTAGCTTCTATGTGCATAGCGCAGCTCAAGGAAAAGGTTTACGTGAATCGTGGCTGGTATCAGATTATTTGGTGATTAATGCTTGTTCACCAGACACGGGAGTAGCTTTAAAGAATATGACCAATCGCTTCTCTTCGTATGAATATACATACAATGAAGTCGGTACTTATCGGGCAACTTTCTATGTGTCTAATGAAAACTATAAACATAGTGAGTCGAAAAGAATTAATATGGTAATCAATGTAAAATAATAACTAAAATGATATATCTTATGAAAAACTTTAAATCTTTACTGCCTTTCCTGCTAATGTTATTTGTATGGGCAGGATGTGATACGGATGATTTGAGAAATGATGTGGATGAACTGAAAAACCGTGTGGAGAGCCTTGAAGCTCAGGTGAGTGCCATCAATGATAACATGAATGTCTTGAAGGTTTTGACCGATGGAAAACAAACCATTCAATCTTGTGTGTATGATGAAGCTAGCAATTCATATAAACTGGTATTGAGTGATAATACAGAGTTAACACTTACGCAGGGTAAACAAGGTACGGTAAATTATCCGCAGATTACGATAAGCCAAAATGGTACATGGGTTATCAATGGAGAAGATTCTGGCAAAGAGGCCGTAGGCGATAATGCGCCTACTCCTAAATTTGCGATAGATGCGAATGGATACTGGACTGTGGATTTTGGTAATGGAGCTACACAGGTATTGGGTGCAGACGGTCAGCCTGTTTTGGCAACTACAAGTGGTAGCGTTACCGTTACAGATGAGTTCTTTAAAGATGTAGATGTGGTTAATGGAGAATTGGTTGTCACATTACAAAATGATGAGGTGTATTCTCTGCCTATTGTGGAGGCTTTGGTCTGTGATATTCAGACAGAAAATGTGAATGAATTTAAGAATGGCGTTTTGACTGTAGGCTATGGTGAGGAAGTTTCGCTGAATGTAAAGGTGGAAGGTGATAATGCATTTGTATCTGCACCTGCAGGTTGGACAGCCGTGTTGGGTGAGCCTGATGCACAAAATATTGCTGTTCTTACGCTTAAAGCACCGGCTGAATCTGCTGCATCTACGACTTTGGGACGTGCGGCAACTGCAGATAACACAAAAGATTTGACTGTTCAGGTAAATAAAGGAGTAGCTTGGGCTGTTGATAAGATTCAGGTGGAAGCTGCAAAGGTTATTTCTAGTTATTATGCAGAATGGCAGGCTGGAAATGATATTATAGTGGGGCAAGTTGGAGACGAAACGGGTAATCATACTGTTGTTATTAATAAAACTGATTTTCCCGATGTTACTTTGGTGGATTCAGATAAAGAAATTACAGCAGATGGAGTTTTCTTTATTAAGGAAGGTATTAACGTAAGTTTTAGCAAAGGAGCTTTGAAAAAATCAATTTTGATAGGTGATAATCCCAATAAAAGAGTGACTATTACATTAGCTAAATATTTACCAATTAAGGATACTGGAACGGGATTCATTGCTAAAAACATCGATTTCGTTTTAAAATCTGGGGTTACATTTGGTTATATAGGTCAGACTACTGGCTCTGGAACCTTGGATAATTTTATTTTGGACAATTGTAGTATAGAAATTCCAGAAGGAAAGAATTTCTTTAATATAAATCAAGATGGTGTTACTATTAATAATATTGTTTTAGTGAACTCATCCTTTAAAATGTCTGGAAACTGGAAAGCTACTCGTTTCTTTAATGCAACAAAAGCTTTTACTTATAATAGTATTTATATTAAAAATAATGTGTTCTATTCTCCTGTTGTAGGTAATGCTATCAATGGAACTCTTGTTTGCGCTTTTGATTCAGACAAATCACAAACTGCACTGGACCTATTAGGGAACATTACAGTTTCTAATAATACTTTTGTAAATTTCATTCCAGCTTCCATGTCTTTGGTTAGAGGTGTAATTAAAGCTAACGTAACGTTACAAAATAATTTATTCTGGACAGATGAAACAACAGATCGGAATGCTGCATTTATAAATGCTTGGGGATCAGAAGCAGGAACCTATGTAATAAGTGATAATATTCAATATAATGGTTCTACTTCAACTATTAAGTTTAATTATTTTGCTGGTACGCTCCCTACAGGACAAGCAAACACATTGCTGTCCGTTGAGGAAACGAATCCATTTGATGGTGGAGAATATGATCGTACGAATGGAATCTTTGTTCCAAACGCTACTTATGCAGAATATGGTGCCAAATTTGAATAAATAAATTGAGCCATGAAGAAAATAACATATATATTTATTAGTTTACTCTCTCTCGCTGCACTTTTCTCGTGCAGCGAAAGAGACGATCTCCGAAAAGACATTGACGATTTGAATGCCCGTTTGGAGAAGATTGAGGCAATGTTGCCACAGATGAATCAGGATATTGCCAATTATCAGGGCTTGCTTTATGGCCAGTATATGATTGTAGGTTATAGCAAGGCTGAGAATGGAGATTATACTCTGGATTTGAGTAATGGAGAATCTATGGAAGTGAATGTCTATAGCGGTGAACCGAATGAGGCGCTTCCGGTAATGTCTATTGGTTCAGATGGATATTGGTATTACACAAAAGATGGAGAAACACTTCCTTTGACGGAAAATGGAAATAAAGTGAGTGCAGATCCCGTAAATGGAAAAACTCCTGAATTTGCTGTGAATGCGCAGGGATACTGGATTTATTCATTTGATGGTACCAATTGGGAAGATGGTATCGGCTTGGCAGATCCGGGTAAAGCGCAGGGAGTGGTTTCTATTTTTGATGATGTGAAAGTGTCACCTGATGGTAAGTCTATTACTTTTACATGGACATCTGAGGGCGAAGGAGGAGCCACGGAGACTTTAAACAAGACTGTCTATATTTTTGATGGATTAAGTTTGGACGTAGAATACGGAGAAACTACACCGGTAGAATTTCACTTGGGGGAAACAAAACAATGGTATGTTGAGCAAGGAGAAAATGTAGATAAGATTGTAATTGAGACAAAAGACTGGGAAATCAAGGTTGAAGAAGACAAAATGACTGTAAAGGCTCCTTCGGTAAATACGTTAAACAGAGAGTATGAGGATAAACTGGTGCTGAAGATATTCTCGAAAGAAGGGTATTGCAGGGCGGTCACTATTCCAGTGAAACTATTAACTACAACAATAGATCAAAATTCTGCCACGTCGTGGCAGAATTTTTTGTCTGGGGCCCCCGCTAATGTATTGTTGGATTATTCTTATGCCGGATATAATTATGGTGAAACGGTTCCTTCAGATGGATTTTCGTGGAGTGGGTACACCGTTTATAATGTAGCGGATTATATGAAAGAGAATTCATTATCCGCTCGGGATGCTTTAGAGGATATTCTGGATAAAAATAAATTGATTCGCAAAACAAATACAGGTGCTTTGAATACCAATGCGCGAATTGTTATTTATTTCCCGGAAGGAGAGTATGTATTACAGGGTAAATCAGATAAAAATAAGGCTCCTTACCAGATTTATGGAGGTAACTTTATTATCAAAGGAGATGGCCCGGATAAAACAAAACTGATTATGGAAGACCATATCGGTACAGATGAAGGGTCTACCAAGGCCTTGATTTCGATTGGGCATACGAATGGTCCTCGCAATACAAAGGATTCTGAATCTTTGGCGGAGATAACCGCAAATGCTGCTAAAGGTGATCGTACGGTGAAGGTTTCTGCGACAACTAGGATTACCTCTGGCAGTTGGGTGCAGCTGCGTTTGCGTAGTGCAGATGATGGACTTTTGCAAAAGGAACTCGGACCGTTGTATAGTAATCGTTCTGGTTGGAGTATTTCTCAAATACCAGGAGTAAATGGTAATGCAGAAGACAGAAATGGTATTCAGGTGATGGAGTTTCATCAGGTGGAATCTGTAGGGAGTGGGGAGATTACTTTTTATGACCCTATTATGAGTGATATTGATGTGTCTATTAATGATTATAATGGTGGCTGGGAAATCCGTGAATATGAGCATATAGAAAATGTGGGAGTAGAAGATTTGGCCTTTGTGGGAGGAGAATCGTTACTTTCTCCTTATTATCACCATGGACAAGGAGCGGACGAAAGTAAGGGCTGGATGTATGATTATGCCTATAAGCCTTTGTCAATTCAGCGTGCTGTCAATTCATGGGTGCGGAATGTGACTTTCGAAAGTATTAGTGAAGCAGTTACTTTTGATCAGTCTGCCAATTGCTCTGCTTACAACATTCGTATTACCGGTAAACGTGGACATTCGGCAGTACGTGCTCAGGAATCTACCCGTGTCTTTATTGGAAAAGTAAGAGATGAGAGTATAGATGAGATTGGACATGGGCAATACCATGGTTGTGGTGTGTCAAAACCAAGTATCGGTACGGTGGTATGGAATGTTACTTGGGGACAGGATGCCTGCTTTGAATCGCATGCCACTCAGCCTCGTGCCACTCTGTTTGACAATTGTAGCGGAGGTTTGGTGTATTATCATGCCGGAGGAGCAGAAAAGGAAGCCCCAAATCATTTGAGAGATTTGACGATCTGGAATCTGAATGTGACTGGTACAACTGATGAAAAAGGGCAAAATTTCTGGAAAAATGATTTTCATTGGTGGCTTTCCGGGGATAAATGGTGGAAAATCTATCCTCCTATCGTGGTTGGAACACATGGACAAGCAGTTACTTTCTCACAAGAAAAAGGTCAGCTGACATACGAAGAAAGTACGGGGACAAAGGTTACTCCAGAGTCATTGTATGAGGCACAGCTTCGGCAAAGATTTGGCGTGGTACCACCTTGGCTGAATGCCTTGAAATAAAGATGCTGCCCCGTAGTAGATGCATTGCTATTACGGGGTAGTTTTGCCATATAGTTGTAAGAAAATAATAAGAACTGGAATTTGAATGAAAAAAACTTGTTTAAGATTCTTGACGGGCAGATTGTTGCTTTTCTGGGCGATAATGGCGATAGGGATGGTATGTGCATGTACGGATGATACTCCGAAAGGTAATGAAGGCAACGAAGGTTCGGAAGGAGATAATACACCGTCAGTGAGTGATGTAGTTGTCCAGATGAACCGTGATGTGGCTGATATGCAGCAGCTAGCTGAGGGAAAAGTGAAAATACTCACTTGTGTGAAAGAAAGCAGCGGGCGTTATCAGGTGGAGCTGGATAACGGGCATGTGCTTACTGTGTATGTAGAGGAGGAACTGGTGAAAAAGAATTCTGTCCCGGTGATTGGTATTGATGTGGATGGTTACTGGGTATATGAATTGGACGGAAAGACTGAAAATTTAATGACTGTTGACGGACAACCTGCTCCTGCGCTCAGTTCAGCAGGGAAAGGAACTTTTACTCCTCAGTTCCGGGTGGGAGAAAAAAACTTCTGGGAAGTTTCTTATAACGGTTCTCAGTGGATACAAATGGGCACCCGTCAGGTATGGGATGTAGAAAAGGAACCGGCTGCGGCCTTTTCTCCTTTTGCCGGATGTTCGACGGATGAGGATGCGGGAACATTGACTATATCTTTGCGTTGTGGAGAGAAGAAAATTAGTGCACAAGTGCAGGGAAAAGGTACCACGGATGCCTGGAACAAATTTGTGACAGGTTCGGCCGATAATGTGTTGCTGGATTTTTCTTATGCCGGTTACAAGCACGGGGAGGTGGAAGCTCCCGATGGATTTGCATTAGGGTATGAAACGATTAATGTAAAGGAATATATGGATGTCCATCCTGATTTGACAGCACGGGAGGCATTCCTGAATTTGCTGAAAGAGAAAAAATTAGTACGCATTGACGACGAAAGCAAATCGTATTCAAATGCCAATGCAAGAGTGGTGTTCTACTTTCCGGCAGGAGAATATGTGCTGCATAATGAGGAGGATAATACGCTGAGACAAGATGTTGAAAACCCTGCGTACGACGGAAAAGGAAATAATACGAGCTCGTCTATCATTATCTATGGTGGAAACTTTGTAATAAAAGGAGACGGACCCGACAAAACGTTCATAAAAATGGATACTCCGAATTTGCCAACCGATACGGAGGTGATGTATTCTTCTCCGGTAATGATTAACATCAAGCATAATGCATGGCTGGGAACTGAGTATGAAGTGACGGGAAATGCCGAGAAAGGAACCTTTAAGGTAAAAGTGGCCGGAGCATCGAATTTTAAAGTCGGTGAATGGGTGTGTCTGTATTTGCACGATAATAGTCCGGAACTGGTGAAACAAGAGCTGTTGCCGTATGCCTGGGAATCGACGATGACCAATATCTCGACAGAAGGAGTACAGGTGGAGGATTATCATCAGATTGTGAACATCAGCGGGGATGAAATTACCTTTAAAGAACCGATTATGCATGAGGTGGATGCACAATGGAACTGGAAACTGCGTAAATATTCGTATTATGAGAATGTGGGAGTAGAGGATTTGACATTTGTAGGGCATGCGGTAGATGATTTTCAACATCATCGTAGTTGGATTGACGATGGGGCTTACAAACCGATTGCTTTTATGCGCGTTGTCAATTCATGGATGCGGCGTGTGAATTTTGAGAATGTGAGCGAGGCAGCTTCAATTATTTCGAGTGCGAATTTTTCTGCTTATAAGATTAATATTACCGGAAATCGCGGTCATGCAGCTATCCGTTCCCAAGGTTCCAGCCGGGTATTTATCGGTGCGGTGCGTGATTGTACAGACGGTCCGTTGGCGGATGAATATCCTACGTTCCAGACTAATACCGGGCAGTATCATGCCTGCGGTGTATCAAAACCCAGTATGGGGGCTGTTATCTGGAAGGTTACGTGGGGAGATGATGCTTGCTTTGAATCGCATGCCACTCAGCCTCGTGCTACGCTGATAGATAATTGTACAGGTGGTTTTGTGCAGTCCAGACAGGGCGGAGACGCCAATCAAGTGCCGAATCATTTGAATGACCTGACTATCTGGAATATGTTCTCTACGAATACAAAACTGAATGGCAATGGTACACTGCCGGCGAATGGGGAGTTTGACTGGTGGCGTACGGGTTGGAAATATTGGAAAATCTTACCTCCGGTTATCGTGGGATTCCATGGTGATCCTGTCAAGTTTGTACAAGAGCAGGTGAAATTGGATGAAAGTAATGGTGTGCCGGTAGAACCTCAGTCACTTTATGAGGCACAATTGGAACGCCGTTTGGGTAGTGTTCCAGCTTGGTTGAAGGCTTTGGATTAATTTAAAACTTTAAATATCATGAACTTAACACGAAATCTTTATTTACTTTTTTTGTGTGGAATGTGTACTCCGGCTGTGCATGCAGCCGGTAACATGACGACAGATGCGGCAGTACAGCAGACTGTGAATCAGGATGCGGACGCAACGAAGCTGAAAGAACTTGCAGAGTTCCGTAAGAAATATAAGTTTCCGGAACCGAAGGCTTCTGAGAGTGAGCTGAAGTCCGCACAGATGGGGCTAAAGATGCTGATGCTGCAGCGTACGGGAGACTATACCGTGACAGGAGCAGATTTATGGGGCGAGAAAGTGATGAATCAGCATCTGAGAGATGTGGCAAAAACGGTACGTGCGTTGTCATACGGAGTGCAGAAATACGGTAAATCAGCCAAAGGTGATTTGGATTTATATCTGGATTATCTGTTTACGCACAATTTTTTCCTTCGTATGCCTAAGCTGGTATATAGCAACTATAGTGATGTGAGAACGATTCCGACTGATTTGATGAGTGCCATTCCGGTATGTGATGAAGTTCGTAAGGCTAAAATGATTGCAGCCGTACAGAAATTACTGGAAGTGGACGTGATTCGTCAAGGAGATAAGGCCATCCTGAACTGGATTAGTTCGGACTATATTTTCAATATTGTGCCATACGTGTTTAATCTGGCACTGGCTAACCCGAACGACCAGCAGGCTGTGCAGGACTTGCAGTTACTCTCTGGCTTCCTGCGGGTATGTACGCGCTATAATGTGGGCAATAAGGATATTCTGAAGCCGGACGGTACAGGTTTCCACCACAATGCGCATTATAATGGATACATGTATTCTTACAAAACGTGGGTGGAATACTTCTATCGTTTCAAGGGGACTTCCTTCAAGATTGACCCTAAATCGTACGAAAGACTGAAAAAGGCTGTCGTAACGATTTACATGACTGCTGTGCGTACAGAAGGTGACAAGAACCGGATTTATGCCAACAGTATGGCAGGACGCCATCCTTTCTATAGTATTGAAGTGCCCTTTACGCAGAAATTGTTCGAACAGTTGATTGAGATTGGAGCGGATGCCACAGGTACGGATTTAGATAAGGAACTGGCTGCTTATTATAATTACTTCTTTAAGACGGATAAGTATCCGGTACCGGCTGCTGATGCCAACGGATTCTATCAGTATAACTACAGCTCGGCAGGAGTGTATCGCCAGCCGGGATGGGTGGCTGTGATGAAGTCGCCTACAGCTATGTTGTGGGGAAGTGAAATTTATAACAAGACCAATCGTTTCGGACGTTACCAGAGCCACGGTACACTGGAGATCCTGTACGATGGGGGACTGGTTCCTACAGGTTATCCTTCTAACAATGAGAACAAGGGTGCCGGATGGGACTGGAATATGATGCCGGGAAGTACGACAGTACATTATACCGACTGGGCGGAAATGATGCCTTATAAGAACGATAAGGATCGTTTTGACCAGAAGGCTAGAACGAGCAATTTTGCCGGGGCTGTATCGATGAAAGATTACGGACTCTTTGCTACCGCTTTTGATCAGGATGACCGTTGGGGAAGCCAGCGATTTACTCCTACCAATCTTACTTTCTGTAAGTCGGTGTTGGCTATTGACGGTATGTTGTTCAGTATTGGGAATGGTATTTCTGCAAAGGGTGATTATGCGGATAACATGATTACGGCTACGAACTTATTCCAGTCGGTAGTAAGTAAACAGTACAATAAGTTGACTGTGAACGGCCAGGAGGTAACGAAGGGAAATCGCCAGAATTATGCTTCTTCAGAACCTGTGACGATGATTAATCCTGTTTCAACCGGCTTCTTTGTTCCGGCAGGTCACGATGAACTTACAGTGATTTATGACGAACAGGAAACGCCTTCTTCTGTAGGTATGGCTGGCAAACCGGCTAAAGAAGTGGTGGCAAAAGCGTATATGAACCATGGGGTGAAACCGGAGAAGAAGTCTTATTCTTTTGTAGTAGTTCCGGCAGCGGATGAAGTTAAGATGAAGAATGTGGCCGACCGTCAGACAAAAGGAGAACTATTCTCGGTAGTGGAAATGCAGGATTCCTTGCACATTATTAAATATGCACCGAAGAATGTGCTGGCTTATTCATTCTTTACTCCTGCAAAGGGGTTGACTGCCGGTGAGGTAGTTTCTTCGGCTACGGAACTGTTGCTGATAGAACAAAAGAATACGGATGGTAGTCTGTCGTTGGGTATGGCCAATCCGAACTTGCGTCCTAAAATGCTGGACAAGAAGAACTGGAAGGAGATTCCTACCCCTGCCTTTATTGAACTGAAAGGTATCTGGCAGATGGATGGAAATGTGCCTGGTGTGTTCTTAAAGACAATGGAGAATGGAAATACGGAAGTGTCTTGTTTGTTGCGAAACGGACTTCCTGTGTATATGAAGCTGGTGAAACAGAAATAAGGCTTAAATACTGAAAATATAAAAGGTCGTTCTTCCAATGAGTGAGGAACGACCTTTTTATTTTTATAAATTCAATATTTTAGTCTTTGTCAATCTTTAAAATACCACCGGTGGTGGAATTGAAAATCACGCGGGTGTTTATTTTCTTGTCGAACAAGCCGTCTACCAGTACTTCGGTGTAGCCAAACTGGGTGAATGCCATTTCGTTGTTGAAAAGTTTTTTACCCTGATAAGTTACTGTGACATTTCCTTTACCCGGTACATTGTAGATGGCACCATCTGCTTTTTTCTTTTTCTTATCTTCTTCCGGCATGGGAAGGGTAGAAGTGTTGCGGATGGAAACATAAATCGGGTCACCAGCCAGATTGTTGGTCGGAAGTACTCCTAACTGGGTGGAAAAACGAGCGGCAACTTGTTCTTGTGTATCACTGCCGGGTTCTACCAATATTGTAAAGACTTTATCTGTGCGGTCGGTAGTACCGGTAAAAGCTTGCATCAGGGCCTTTTCTTGTTTGTTCAGCTGGTCAATAACCAGTTGGAGAGAAGCTCCGTCCTTTGGCATGGTTTCAGCCTGGCCGCGCAGGATGGTGTTCTTGCTGTCGCGTATGTTATAGATTTCGCGGGCGGTCAGTTCTGCCATTTTTGCGCTGGAACCAGCCATGAGGATGTCTTCTGTCATGTATTTGCGGGCATTCTCATGAGGCTGTGGCTTTTCTAACTTGTAGTCAGGAAGAGATTCTTTTTCGGTAGAGGTCGTATTGATGGCTTTTACAATCCCTTTGTCTGTCAGTTCTACATTGGATGCCATACTCTTATCTTTCAATTTCATGATGTAGGCTTTCGTAGAGTCGGGCACTCCTACAAGGCGGACTTGAATATCTTTGATTTCCCAATGGCTTTCGGGCTGTGAGCTGATATTGTTCAGACGCAGGTAGCGGCTGGCATAAAGGCTGAAGTCGCCCGGCTGGTAGTCTACCTTGGTAGCAATGATGTCAATGGCTACTTTGGTCTTGGGCAGGAAGTACACGATGCCTTCGCCTGCTTGTGGCACATAGCTTTCTTGGGAGTAGGCACTCAGAGAGGCCAGCAGTCCTAATGCAATGATTCCTTTTTTCATATTGTCTGTCATTTAGTTTCCATTAGTTGTTTCCATGCGGCCGGCAATGCGTCTGCAATGTCACCGGAGGTCATACCGATTACTCCCTTTTGCTGGCAGGCGATGTCACCGGCCAAACCATGTACATAGACACCTAAGCGGCAGGCTTCTTCGTGTGTGTAGCCTTGTGAGAGCAGTGACAGGATGACACCGGTAAGAACGTCGCCACTTCCGGCAGTGGCCATACCCGGATTGCCTGTAGGGTTGAAGTAAGTTACTCCGTCAGGGGTAATGATAGCTGTCCATGCTCCTTTCAGTACGATGTAGCATTGCAGATGAGCCGCCAGTTCTTTCGCTTTTGACAAACGCTCGTAGCTGTTGCTGCAGCGTCCGATGATGCGTTCCAATTCCTTGATATGTGGAGTAAGAATACTGTGGCGGGGAATACGGGTCAGGTAGTTACGGTAGCTGCTGAAGATGTTGAGCGCATCTGCATCTAAGACCAAAGGAATATAGCAGTTGCTTACCTGGTCGAACAGCGCCTGCACCGTGATTTCTTCCTGTCCTAATCCCGGGCCGATGGCTACGGCCTGGAAGTTGTCGAGGTCGGCAGCTTCGGCAAAGCAGCGGTCGTGTACGTCATCCTGTATCATGGCTTCGGGCACATTGCTCTGTAGCAGGTCATGGTTGCATACAGGGGTGTGTACGGTGAGTAGTCCGATGCCCGAACGCAGGCAGGCACGTGAAGCTAACAGGGCGGCACCTCCCATACCGTATGAACCGGCTATCAGCAGGCCGTGGCCGAACATGCCTTTGTGGGCAAATTTCTTTCTTGGCTTGATGAGCGCACGCATTTCGCTGGCTTCGGTGATGTAATAGTTCGTCTTGGCTGATTCGATGAATTCACGGCTGATACCGATGTCGAGCAATTGCCATTCGCCTACCACATCTGCGTTTTCGGCAAAGAGGAAAGAGAGTTTAGGCAATTGAATACTCAGGGTCAGGTCGGCCTTGATGATATTTTGTCGGATGTTATGGGTATTGTCTTCTCCCATCAGTCCGGAAGGGATATCGATGGATACTACCTGGGCAGGAGAAGCATTGATGTATTGTACTACGGCTGCAAATCCTCCGCTCAGCGGTTTTTGAAGTCCGGAACCGAACAGACCATCTATGACTACGTCGTGACTGCCCAGATGGGGAGGATCGAACTGGTTGCTGACTTCGGTGTAGTTGGCAAATCCACTTTCTTTCAGGCGCTGGATGTTGGTGAGGCATTCATCAGAAAGGGTACCTTTTACGTTGAACAAATAAACTTCTACCGGATAGTTTTTCAGGAAAAGGATGCGGGCTACAGCCAGTGCGTCGCCCCCATTGTTGCCCGGACCGGCAAATACGACAAGACGGTGTGACTTGTCATATCGCTCGCTGATAGCTTGTGCCAGCAGACCGGCGGCTTTTTCCATAAGGTTGATTGACAATATAGATTCATGGGCGATGGTATATGCATCTGCCTCTTTTTGTTGTGTACAACTTAAAATTTTCATTGTATATATAAAATAGCTATTTTGTCGGTAAAAGTACGAAAAAAGCCTCGAATGGGATATATATTCTATTGAAAATATCTTTAAATACTCAGGGGGAAGTGTGGCGGTTTTAGGGAAAATCCGTAAATTTGCACAATTTCTAAAACTAGATTATAACATGGATACGATTCAGATTAAAGACAAGCGTTTCAAAACGTTTATCCCAGAGGCGGATATCCTGAAAGAGGTGGCACGTGTGGCCAATGAAATCAATCATGACTTGGAGGGTGAAAATCCGTTGTTTTTGAGTGTGTTGAACGGCTCGTTCATGTTTACGGCCGATTTGATGAAACATCTGACGATTCCATGTGAGATTTCTTTTGTGAGGCTGGCTTCGTATGCGGGAACGGCTTCTACAGGAAAGGTGAAAGAACTGGTGGGACTGAATGAAGACATTTCAGGACGTACGGTAGTAATTGTGGAGGATATTGTGGACACGGGGCTGACCATGCAGCGTTTGCTGGAAACCCTGAAAGCACGCAATCCGAAAGAAATCCGTATTGCCACACTGCTGGTGAAACCGGATAAGTTGCAGGTAGATTTGGATATAAACTATGTGGCGATGAATATTCCGAATGATTTTATCGTGGGCTACGGATTGGATTACGATGGCTTCGGACGGAACTACCGCGACATCTATACAGTGATAGAGTAATTTTTTTATTTATTATAAGACAACATGTTGAATATTGTAATTTTTGGTGCTCCGGGTTCAGGTAAAGGAACTCAGAGTGCTCGTATTGTGGAAAAATATGGCTTGAACCATATTTCTACGGGAGATGTATTGCGTGCAGAAATCAAGAACGGCACAGAACTGGGTAAAACAGCAAAAGGTTATATCGACAATGGTCAGTTGATTCCGGATGCATTGATGATTGATATTCTGGCTAGCGTATTCGACAGCTTCAAGGATAGCAAAGGTGTGATTTTCGATGGATTCCCTCGTACAATCGCTCAGGCTGAGGCTTTGAAAGAAATGTTGAAGGTACGCGGACAGGAAGTTTCTATCATGCTTGACCTGGAAGTTCCTGAAGATGAACTGATGACTCGTCTGATCAAACGTGGACAGGAATCTGGTCGTGCTGACGACAATGAAGAAACTATCAAGAAGCGTCTGGTGGTATACCACTCTCAGACTGCTCCGTTGATTGACTGGTACAAGAACGACGGTAAGTATTGCCATATTCAGGGATTGGGTACTATGGACGGTATCTTCGCTGATATTTGCGCGGCTATTGATAAACTTTAAATAATAAAAAACTGGCGGGCCGGTGACGGTCTGCCAGTTCTTAAACTTGAATTTATGGCTGAATCGAATTTTGTTGATTATGTAAAAATCTACTGCCGCTCCGGAAAGGGAGGCCGTGGCTCGGTGCACATGCGCCGTGAGAAGTATATGCCCAACGGAGGTCCGGACGGTGGCGACGGTGGTAGAGGAGGTCATGTGATTTTGCGGGGAAACCGCAATTACTGGACATTGCTGCACCTGAAGTACGACCGTCATGTGTTTGCGGAACACGGAGGTAACGGCTCGAAAAACAAAAGTTTCGGAAAGGACGGGGCAGATAAAGTCATTGAAGTGCCTTGTGGAACGGTAGTATATAATGCCGAAACAGGGGAATACGTGTGCGATGTAACGGAGCACGGACAGGAAGTCATCTTGCTGAAAGGTGGACGCGGAGGATTGGGAAACTGGCATTTTCGTACAGCAACCCGTCAGGCCCCCCGTTTTGCCCAACCGGGTGAACCGATGCAGGAGATGACGGTGATTTTGGAATTGAAATTATTGGCAGATGTAGGTCTGGTAGGTTTTCCGAATGCCGGAAAATCCACTTTGCTTTCTTCTGTTTCTGCCGCACGTCCGAAAATTGCCAATTATCCTTTTACTACGCTGGAACCGAACCTGGGAATTGTGTCTTATCATGAAGGGAAGTCTTTCGTGATGGCGGATATTCCGGGTATCATCGAGGGAGCCAGTGAAGGAAAGGGGCTGGGACTGCGGTTCTTGCGTCACATTGAGCGCAACTCATTGCTGTTGTTTATGGTACCGGGTGATACGGATGACATACGTAAAGAGTATGAGATTCTGTTGAACGAACTGGCTACCTTTAATCCGGAGATGCTGGATAAGCAGCGGGTGTTGGCCATTACGAAATGTGACATGCTGGACGAGGAACTGATGCAGATGCTGGAACCTACATTACCTGAAGATATACCTCATGTTTTTATTTCTTCGGTATCGGGAATGGGCATTCAACAGTTGAAAGATTTGCTCTGGGCCGAACTGAATAAAGACAGTAACCAGTTGGAAGCTGTACGCCGGGAAGCCATCGTACATCGTCCGAAAGATATGACCAAGCTTCGTAAGGAGTTGGAAGATATGGGCGAAGACGAAGACTTTGACTATGAGTATGAAGACGTGGATGATGAAGATGACTTTGACTACGAGTACGAAGAGGAAGACTGGGAGGACGAACCACAAAAGTAATGAATAATCTGACTGATGATAAAAGAATGTTGGTGTACGGCCCGAAAAGTTCGCACACCGACATTTTTTGTTTCTCTACGACACGTCACGGCGGTTGCAGTGAGGGGAATTATGCTTCATTTAACTGCAATCATTATTGTGGTGATGTGCCCGATAAGGTAGAACGGAACCGGGAACTGCTATGCTCGTTGTTGCCAGTGCGTCCCCGGATGCTGGTTGTACCTCATCAAACACACGATACGGTGGTGAAGGTCGTGGATGAGGCTTTTTTACAACTCTCTTCAGAGGAACAATTGAATCAACTGGAAGGAGTGGATGCGATGGTCAGCGACATGAGGCAGGTCTGTCTTTGCATTTCTACTGCCGATTGTATCCCGGTGCTTTGCTATGATACTCGACAGAAAGTGATTGCGGCGATACATGCCGGATGGCGGGGAACAGTGAAGCGCATCGTGGAAAAGACGTTAAACAAGATGGCGGAACTTTATGGTACGAAGGGAGAAGATGTACAGGCTTATATCGGGCCGGGTATCTCTCTGGATGCTTTTGAAGTGGGAGATGAGGTGTATGAAGCCTTTGAAACAGCCGGGTTTGATATGGCTTGCATCGCCCGCAGAGATGAAAAGTGGCACCTCGACCTTTGGGAAGCCAACCGGATGCAGTTGCTGTCTAAAGGAGTAAAGAAGGAGAATGTGGAAGTAGCAGGGATTTGTACCTATCAAAATTATACGGATTTCTTCTCGGCACGTCGGCTGGGCATTCGTTCCGGGCGTATTTTGTCGGGAATTATGCGGATGTAGAACCATTTAAGAAAATAGCGAAATGGATTTGAAAATTGAAGTATCAGAGGAATTACGGCAGGCTTGGCCGCAGTTTCGTGGAGCCGCTGTATTTGCGACGGTAAAGAATTCTCCATATAGTGAAGAACTGTGGAAACGTATCGGTGAGTTTACGGAACTCTACCGTCAGAAATATACCATTGATTCTATCAAAGAGATGCCTGCCATTCAGGCTACTCGTCAGGCTTATAAGAAATGTGGGAAAGATCCCAGCCGTTACCGTCCTTCTTCAGAAGCTTTATGCCGCCGCTTGTTAAGAGGACTTTCTCTTTATCAGATAGATACGCTGGTCGATTTGATTAACTTGGCGTCCATCAATAGCGGACATTCTATCGGTGGCTTTGACCGGGATAAGATTCAAGGAGACAAGCTGGTATTAGGTATCGGAAAGGCGGGTGAGCCTTACGAAGGTATTGGCCGTGGAGAATTGAACATTGAGGGAATGCCCGTATATCGTGATGCCGTGGGAGGTGTAGGTACACCGACAAGTGATAATGAACGGACAAAGATTTCATCGGAAACCACTCATCTGTTGGCTATTATGAATGCATATAGTGGTAGTGAAGGTCTGGAGGAAGACGTACACTATATGGTGAACCTGTTGAAGGAATTTGCGGATGCCCAGGATGTAGAACTTCTTTATTTTGAGTGAAATGAATCGCTTGATTGTAATACTTGGACTGTTGTTCCTTTGTATGGGAAATATGCAGGCTGATGAACCTGTGAAAACAGTATTTACACACATGGAGCGTAGCCATGTCAGGGTACATACACCGGGACTGTTCTCAAAGGGAAATAGCGTAGAGATACACTTGGAGTGTCTGGCCGATTCGCAGTTCTGTTTTCCGCTTCCCGGAGGAAAGGTCATTTCTGCTTATGGAAGCCGTGGAGGACATTCGGGAGCAGATATAAAGACCAAGGCCAATGATTCTATTCTTTGTGTGTTCGACGGTGTGGTGCGCATGGCCAAAAGTTACGGCGGATATGGAAAGGTGATTGTGGTGCGGCATTTTAATGGATTGGAAACCGTGTACAGTCATAATTCCAAGAACTTTGTTGCACCGGGTGATTCGGTAAAGGCGGGTCAGGTAATCGCATTGACCGGGCGTACCGGACGTGCTACCACAGAGCACCTACATTTTGAACTTAGGGCCAACGGACAACATTTTAATCCCGGATTATTATTTAATATGTCTACCCGTGTCCCTTTGAAACGTACGCTGGTATGTACCAAAACAGGAAAACATGTGAAATTATCTCCTAAAAAATGAAAGAATATGGATATTGAAAAGATATTGACAGAAGGAATTGTGTTCAGAGGCGGGAAGTTTTCTGACGGAAAAAAGAAAGAAGAGAAAGTAAAGACCAAGGCTAAGAAGAAAACCTACATTACGGGTTTGCATGGTTCTGGCTCTGCCAAGATGAAAGCGGAATATCGCCGCCGGAGAGCCAACAGACACAAACAGGGATAAAAGTGAACAAAAAACTGTATTCAGTTGTTAATATATTTGTAAAACTAAAAAAAGAAGATTATGAGAAAATTATTTTTACTCGTAGTAATTGTAATGGCTACCATCACTGCCAGTGCGCAGGAAGGTATTTATTTAGGTGGTGGTATCAGCTTGTGGAGAAACAATGATGTAGATAAGACTTCATTCTCTATCACACCGGATGTTGGTTATAACCTGAGTGAAAAATGGGCCGTAGGTGTGGAACTGGCTTATGCACACAATGGTGTAGAACCTAAGATTAACGGTAATGCATTTGCTTTGGCTCCGTATGCACGTTACTCTTTCTATGAAAACAAGATTGTACGTTTGTTCTTGGATATGGGATTTGGATTCTCTACTTACAAGGAGAAACATGCGGAGTCTGTAAATGGTTTTGAAATCGGAGTGAAACCGGGATTGGCAGTAAAATTGAATGATAATTTCAGCTTTATTACTAAAGTAGGTTTTGCAGGTTATCGTGACGACTACTATCGTAATATGAACGGAAATGGATTTGGCGTTGCTTTGGATGGCGAGAATATTTCCATTGGTATTGAGTACGAATTCTAATAAGAACAATTGAATAACTAATAGATAGGGAGCAAAAAGAGGTGAAAACTTCTTTTTTGCTCCCTTTTTATTTGTTTCTCCGCTTTATCTTTTTAAATTTGTGTAATTCATCTATTATTTGAGCTTATGAAAAAGATTGCATGCATAGTGGCAGGTTTGTTCGTAGCTTTGACAATGGCCGCACAGACAAAAGTAACCTGGAGTATGGAACTCGGACTGGGTATGAGCACCTGGATGGGAAAGGATGCCGGAGACTCTTCTCCATTGTTTAATCAGAAGGTTGGAGTAGGAATTGATGTACCTTTGAGTGGACTGGTATCATTCCAGACCGGATTATACTGGGCTTCGAAAGGAGCAAGTATAGACGTGGATTATGTAGGGGCTAATACGAAGAATGTGGTGGATATGCACGTAAACCAGAATTATTTTGAGATGCCTTTGCTGGCTGCCTTTCATGTAGGCACGGCTGCTAATTTTGATATGGTGTTTACGGCAGGTCCTTATTTGGCTTATGGGGTAAACGGCAAGCGGAATATTGACATTGATGACTTGACTGTTTCTTATAATACCTTTGGGGAATCAAAGATTGAAGGAGAAATCGTCTCAGGGCTGCGCCGTTTTGATGCCGGTGTGATGGCTGGTGTGGCACTCGACTTTAAACGCTGGACGGTAGGACTTGACGGAGAATTTGGATGCTGCAAATTAGCCAGCAATTCAAAGACACGCAACTTGGCATTCTTCTTCACTGCTGGCTATAAATTCTAATTCTTAGAGATTCTATGTACGCTGGATGGCCTGTACCGTTTCTTTACGGGCAGGCTATGCAGCATTTTGAGAGTTGCCAAGTGGCGGTCGCGCCAAATTCGGTAGCTGAGCACGATTACAAGAAAAACAGTTCCTAACAGACATACCCAACCGAACAATTCTTTCAGGCTGGTCAGCATGATCTGGGTGTTTACTTCATTATAGAGTTGTATGACTGATACATCCGGCATCCACTCGTGTAGGTTGTCCATGTTTCTGCTTAATAACCCCCAGTTGTCGCGTTGCAGGTGTTTCATCCAACGGTTCAATATGGCTGCTCCCAGAGGGGTTGCAATGCTGGTACGAATGAAGCTGAGTACGCACAAAGACTGGAAGAAATGCTTGAAGGGTATATGCTTCGCTACATAAATGGTTAGTGAAATATAAAGCACTCCATGACCGATGCCTTTTAAAAAGTTGGGCAGATACAAACTTTCAATATTCAAATCGGGGTATATCAGGAAATACATGTAATACTGGTACATGACTATCAGTGTAAATCCGACAGAAATCAATAATTTATATCCCTTTTTTAATACTGCTTGCCGGAAGAATACGATGCCTGCTCCGGCCAGGATTCCTGCAAATACACACCAGTTCAATGAAATGGCGTTTAGCGTATCGTACTGTAAGATGGAGGTCATGAATGCATTCTGCAGTACGGAGGAGGTGGTGAGAAACAGACAAAGCATCAAGAACAGGAACAATACTACGGGGAATTTCTTGTAGCGGAATACCTGCGGGTCTATATACGGATACCGTATGGAAGTCATCCGGTTGATGTTTATCAGCAAGGACACTACGGCTATTACAATGCAGGAGCGGATTTGTACGCTGTCCAGCCAGTCGTAAAAGTCTCCATAGATACAGATAAAAACAATTGCGAATAGCATGGCTGTCCATAAGAGGAGGCCTATCCAGTCTATGCCATATAAGGGAATCTTTTTACCCAGTCGGATAGTCCGTGTCAGGCACATGACACAAATCCATACCACCATCAGCATGCCGATGACAAACCAGTGCATGTATTGCCAATTGGCCCAGTCGTTGATGTGCATGGTGACCAGTCCGGACAACTGTATACTTTCAAGCACGATGATATAGATAACGGGATAGAACACCGAGAAATTTCCGGAAGGTGTAATGCTCAGACGGGTATTGGAAAAACACTCGAAGGTGCCCCACATGCGGAAAAATCCTGATACGAAGCATACACAAATCATAAGAAAAATGTTGTCTGTATGCATGGTGATCAGGTTGCAGAGAATGAGTACCGGGCATACCGTCATGAAAATAGACCGGGTGGTGAACCGGGATTTCAGACGGAACAGTATCGGAAATATAACGGTCATACCGATGAAGGAGGCATAGGCTGCCATGGTTACATCTTCCTGGATACATCCTAATGCGCTCGACATCTGGGTAGCAGCCGGCAGGAAAACTCCTCCGTTAAACTGAAAGACCATGGCAAAGAAGAGCGACAGGCCGATGCAGACCGGAGTCGGTAAGAATTCTTTAAAGTAAGGAATCTGGGGACGTGGTTCAGCCATTGTCTTGTTTATTGTTTAACGTAACATTCTACATTCATTCCGGCTCTCAGGCGTTGCAAGTCTTCGGGACGGTTGTTTTCCGTAAACTCGATACGGACAGGGATACGCTGTTCTACTTTTACGAAGTTGCCCGCCGAGTTGTTTTGTGGAATAAGTGAATAGGAAGCTCCGGTAGCATCCGAAATAGAAGCGATACGTCCTTCAAATTTCACATCAGGGATGGCGTCTACTCTTACTTCCACCAGCTGATTTCTCTTCATGTCGGTAGTCTGAGTTTCCTTGTAGTTGGCAATGACCCATTTCTCCGTACCATCTACCAAAGTCACCAAGGCTTGTCCTGGCTGAACTAACTCTCCTTCATGGATGTTTTTTCGGCCGGTCACCCCGTCTGTAGTAGCCAAAATTACTGTATAAGAGAGGTTCAGTTTGGCTAGGTTGAGCGCAGCTTCTGCCAGCTTGATGGCCGATTCATTCTGCTCCAGGCGCTGAGTCTGTTCCTGCTTCTGTAGCAAAGTTGATTGCTTCTGGCGTAACAGCTGTTCATAGCGTGCCTGTGTCGCTTCGTAATCCGTTTTTACCCGATCGAATTGCTGAGGGGTAACGGCTTCTTCTTTCAGCAATTCCTGATAACGTTTGTAATCCGTCTGTGCATTTTGCAGACGAATACGCTGCTCATCAATGGCTGCATCTGTTACGAGGATATTGTTCTGTGTGGTGTTGATAGTGGTATGCATGGCACTCTTTCCGGCCAGTGCATTGCGATAGTCAGCTTCGGCCTGTGCCACTTTCAAACGATACTCCGTATCTTCTATGATGGCCAGGGTATCTCCTTTTTTCACTGTCTGGTATTCCTCAAAGCAGATTTTCTTGATGAAACCCTGCACCCGTGTGCTGACTGGGGTCAGGTGCTGTTTTACCTGGGCATTGTCTGTATATTCCACATTACCTAAATGGATAAATTTGCCGCAAACCCAGCTGATACCGGCTACGAGGACCAGCAGTATAAAGAAATTCGAAATAGCTCTTTTTTTGTTTCGCATCATATATTTTTTGTTTTTGTGTAAATATGAAATTCATTAAAGTGTTCCCGTAATTTTTTTTAGCAGGTAATATTGATACAATATACCTATCTGGTAGTTGGCCAGCTGCAATTCCATGTCCAGCTGCATGTTGCTGGCATCCAGCATGTCGGTAATCAGTGACAGGCCGTTCAGGTAACGTTGCCGCACGATGCGGAAGTTTTCATGTGCCAGCTGTACGCTTTTCTGCTGTGTCTGTAGTCTTACGTACGCTTCATTCAGGTTTACGTACGCTTCGTGCACCTTGTTCTCTATTTTTTCCTTGACCAGCTGGTAATTCTTTTCTGCTTTTGAGGTGGCTATCCGTGCCTGTTTCAGCTTCTTCTTGCTTTTGAACAAAGCATCCAGATTGTACGAGATACCTACTCCGGCAAACCAGTAGTTGAAGTTGTTGTTCAATGGCGGAACTTCTATCAGAATCGGCCCGTTAAACTCATTGGTAGCTGTCAGGCTGATGTGAGGTCTGCGTTCCGAACGAATCAGGTTCTGCTGGTTGTGAGTCAGTTTGATTTCCGTGTGTGCCTGCTGGAGTTCAGGAGATTCCTGAGAGGCTTCCATCCAGGTCATTTCCTGTTGTTTGTCCACATTGATACGGAACAGTGCCGTGGAGTCGGGTACAATATGTACCGAAGGGGCCAGTCCGATAGTAGTCGTCAGCTTGTGGTTTAAGACATTGAGCCTGTTGATAGTAGAAGTCAGGCCTAATTGCAGATTCTGCAACTGTAGTTCATAACGGGTAATGTCACTCTTCAGTGCCGTACCCTGTTGATAGGCAGCCCGCATATCCTTCACCAATAGATGTGTCTGCTCAATGTTCTTCTCATAGACCGTCTGTTGGTTTCTCAGTTGGAACAAATCAAGGTAATATCCCAACAGCATGAAGCGCAAATCCTGCTGGTTGTTTTGATAAGTCTGTTGTGCCAGTTGCTGTTGCAGTTTTGCTTTCTGGATGTTGGCATTGATACTTCCTCCGGCGTAGATAGTCTGTGAGGCCTTGAGTACAAAAGAATTACCGAAATGCGGCATGTCGGCATGTATGCCGTTACTGAAATCCCGGTCTGTCATGCAGCCGTCGCCAATGTAGTTTAGGTCCACTTGTGCCCGGATGGAGGGCAGTTTGGCATTTTTAGCCACTTCTACCGCCTGTGTCGTTTCGTCAATGGCCAGCGAATGAAGCTGGATGCTTTTGCTGTTCTGGTCTGCCAGTTGAAACAATTCATCGATAGAAAGAACCCGTTCTTGTGCGGCGGCCGTGTAAATAAAAAAGGAAAGAACTCCAATAGTTGAAACTAATCTTTTACCCATTATTCTTTTTATGTTGAAAATACCTTTAGCCATTTTATTTGGCTGTGCAAAATTAAACCATTATTTTTAGGCTGAATTTGCGGTTTATGCAAAAAGATTACCATTTTAAACCATCCTCAGAGAATGAATCAGGAACAGGAAAGTTATATTTCACTGATAAAGCAGACGAGTAAGGAGACCATCCGCATCAAGAAAACCGGATGGGAAGAAATTAAACTGCCGGGGCATGCGCATGAAAAGTGCCAGATTATCTATACCCTTTCCGGCACGTTGCATGTGCAGATAGGTTCCACAAGCTATTTTGTGCCAGAGAAGCACATCGCCTGGATACCCGGCTGTACGGAGCATGAATTGTCCAGCAAGAACCGGCAGGTGTCACTGGTTATTTTCTATCTGTCGCTGGATGCGGATGAGAAGGATACCGCCTTGAAAGAATTCTCCATTTATCATACCAATTCCTTCATTGCAGAGAACTTGAAATTTATTGCTTCCAAGGGGACGGAGATAGAACAGGCTGATTCTCCCGATTTGTATGCCTTTGCACTCAGCTTTTTCAAACTGCTGCCTTCCATCAGCCAGGATATGGGCTTCTTGTTGAAGATGCTGGCCATTCCCAATGATGCACGTTTGCATCCTATTCTGGCCTATCTGCAGGAGCATTTGCATGAGAATTTGAAGATGCCGCAACTGGCTGCTCGTTTCGGATTCTCTGTGCGCAATTTGAGCCGTTTGTTCAATGAGTCGGGCATACGTTTCAGCTATTATGTGAACAATCTGAGAATCATGCGGGCTATCGAGCTTTTTGCCGATGGGGGAAGGACCATGCAACAGATTGCATACGAAGTAGGTTTTGCCACTCCGAACCATTTCAATCGTGTGTTCCGCCAGATTACGGGCGTATCACCTAATGCTTTTGTAAAAAATGACTGAGTCCCTTTCTCAGCCTGAAACAGGACAAAAGAAAAGGACTCAGCAATGAGTATAAATCAAATCAGATTATACGTAAGTTTCCAGGAAAGATACTTCTCCTTCCGGTACAACTTCCAGGTTCTGGGTAGTAGCCGGGAACAATACTGATTCACCTGCTTTTACACTGATGCGGTTGCCTTCGTTGTCAGTAACGGTGCAGGCTCCCTTCATACAGATGTAAATAACAAACGAATCCAGTTCGCTGTAATCCATGTTCATGGTTTCTGTCAGGTTGTAAACAGAGGTAGTGAAGTACGGACAGCTTACCAGTTCCACCGGTTCGTCTTTACGCGGTTCATAGTGCGTACGATAATCATCAGATACAGTATAGTCGATGGCATCTTTTGAGAGTTCCGTATGCAGTTCACGCAGGTTACCGTTCTTATCTCTGCGGTTGAAGTCGTAAATACGGTACGTGATGTTGGAAGTCTGCTGTATTTCTGCCAGGAAACATCCGGCTCCGATGCTGTGGATACGTCCTGCCGGCAAGAAGAATACATCGCCCGGCTGTACGTCATATTTGTCGAGGGCATCACAAATTGTATTGTTTTCAATCATGTCGGCATATTCCTGCGGAGTAATCTGTTTTTTCAGACCTGAATACAAGTGGGCCTGTCCACCGGTATTGTCGATGATATACCACATTTCTGTTTTACCCATAGACTGGTGGCGCTTCATGGCTAGTTCATCGTCGGGGTGTACCTGAATAGACAAATCTTGCTTGGCATCAATAAACTTGATAAGCAAAGGGAACTTGCCCTGGAATCGCTTGTAGTTTTCTTCTCCCACCAGCTTTCCTTTATATTCTTCCATCAGCTGAGTCAGGTTCTTGCCGGCATCTGCACCTTCTGCTACTACAGATTCGTCGCCCGCTACGTCTGAGATTTCCCAGCTTTCGCCCACTTGTTCCTGCTGACAGTCTAATTGTTTGAAAGGAATAATACGTTCTCCTCCCCAAAGGGTCGATTTTAAAATAGGTTTGAATTTCAAAGGATACATAATCTTATTTATTTTGGTCTGTACAAAAATAGGAAAAACTATGATTATACCTTATATAATTGGGTGAGAAAAAGAAGATATAAAGTATTCTTTTGATTTCTCAAATCAGAAATACAAACGTAATCTTCGTGTTAATGAAATGTATATCCCATGAAGTTTTGCTGTAACATAAACACCCCATCTTTGCAACGGAAAAAAGAAATGCATGAATAGATTATGAGATTAGGTTTTAAGGAGATTGTTTTTGTTTCAGGTTTCTTAGCTTGTTCTACTATGCCGATGGTAGCAGAGACTATAAAAGGTACCATTGTAGACAAGCAGACTAAAGAACCATTGACGGGAGCTACCGTACAAGTGCTTGGAAGTACAGTAGGGGCTGTAGCCGATCTTGACGGAAATTATATTTTGGATGTCCCCGGCGGTGTGTATGAGCTGGTAGTGAAATATGTGGGATACACCGATATAAAAACTGGCGGTGTAAAAGCAAAAGGCAAAGATGTGGTGCTGAACTTTGAGATGGAAAGCGACGCACAGGCTTTGAGCGAAGTCTCCGTTGTAGCACGTAAAAACCTGGAAGGTGAACGTGCGTTGAGCATGGAACGCCAGAAAGCTACCGTAGCTATTGAAAACCTTGGGGCAAAAGAAATGAGCGTGAAAGGTATCAGCAATGTACAGGAAGGCGTGAAGAAGATAACCGGTATCTCGATTGCCAGTGCAGGACAGCTGATTGTGCGTGGATTGGGTGACCGTTATAGTACGACTACCTTGAACGGACTGCCGATTGCTTCTCCGAATCCGGATAACAAACTGATTCCACTGGATTTGTTTCCTTCAAGTACGGTACGGAACATTACGGTAAGTAAGGTATATGAAGCTGGAACTTTTGCAGATTATTCAGGAGCACACATTGACATCAGTACCAAAGAAAATACCGGAAAAGACTTTTTCTCCATCGGTTTCAATACAGGAGGCCGGTTCAATACAATTTTCCAGGACTTCTATAAAATGGATCAGCAATACTCCTTGTTCCGTAATCCGGGCATTAATCAGAAATACATTGACATGCCTAAGGCGGATTTTTCAACTGCCATTGCGAAGGAAAATCCTTTTCATACAACCTTCGATGTGAATAAGAGTACAAGTCTTCCGGAATTTGGCGGTAATATAGCCGGCGGAAAGAACTGGGATGTAAATGGACAGAATCTGAGTCTGTTGGCCGCGTTGAGTGCAAGCAATACCAATGAAACCACAAAAGATGCTTTTTATCGCACACTTGAAGCCGGAGGTACGACTCTCGACCAGTTTAATTACGACAGTTACCGTCAGGAGCTGAAACTGGCAGGACTTGGTAACCTGGCTTATACACTTAGAGAGGCCGACCGTATTGGGTACACCTTCTTCTATGCACGTAATGCGGAGAATACCTATATGTTGCGACAGGGAGAAGATTATGAAGACAATGAACTGATAGGTAACAACTCTGTAACCCACATTTATACCCTTCAAAATCATCAGTTGAACGGACACCATGAGTTTGGACAGCAGTGGGATTTGAACTGGAGCGGTTCTTACAGCAAGACTTCCAGTGAAGAGCCTGACCGCAGACAGGTGATGTTTGAAAAGGCTGGAAACTCTTTGGAACTGTTCGACCTGAACAAGCAGGAGAATATGCGTTATTTCGGCTCGCTGAATGAAGAAGAATGGGTGGGCGATTTGCGAAGCTCTTATCGCTATGGTGACAATAACCTGATACGCATGGGTGCTACTTACAAAGACAAGAACCGTACGTTCCGTTCTACCCGTTTCTACTATGATGTAAGCCGTTTCAATCCTGAAATAGAGGATATTTACCGGACTTCCAGCTTTATGGGATATGATAATATTGCCAATGGAGACATTGCTATAATTCGTGACCAGCAGCCGAAAGACCAGTATGATGCCGGACACTCCATTTATGCCGGATTTATTGATGCGGAATATTACCCAGCAACCAATTTCCTGGTGAACATCGGAGTACGTTATGAATACAGTCACCAGTGGGTAAATTATGCGACTGACGGAGGTGAAGCCAAACGGAATGAGGTGAACTGCCATGACTTCTTCCCGGCCATGAACTTGAAATATACGGTGAACGATGCCAACAGCCTGCGCTTCTCGTTCTCACGTACGGTAACCCGTCCGTCATTCATTGAAATGGCTCCTTTCCTCTATCAGGAATCGTATGGAGCAGCCATGATTCGAGGTAATGCAGAATTGAAGAACGGATATAACTACAATATCGACTTGCGCTATGAACGCTTTGACCAGCAGAACAGCAACAATATGTTCTCTATTACGGGGTATGCAAAAATTCTGGAAGACCCGATTGAACGTACACAGACCTTGTCGGGTGGTGCGGCTGTTCACTCTTTCCAGAATGCAGATACAGGTGTGGCTGCCGGAGTGGAAGTGGAATTCCGCAGAGAACTGTTCCGCGACTTCCGCGTAGGAGCCAACGCTTCTTACATGTACACCAACGTACAATTGCCGGAAGGTGGAGCCTATACCAACGCACAACGTTCCCTGCAGGGAGCTTCTCCTTACCTGGTGAATGCGGATATCAGCTATGCTCCTAAGTTTAAGAACGATACACAGCTGACTGCTACGCTGCTCTATAACCTGCAAGGACCACGCATTCATGCGGTAGGTATTTCCGGATTGGGCGACGTGAAACAGGAAGACTTGCATACGCTGGATTTCGTAGCCACTTACAAACTGAATGACCACTGGAACTTTAAGTTGCAGATGACCGACTTGCTGAACCAGGACATCGTGTTCAAGCAGGAAGTGAAAGACGGCAGAAAGCTGGAAGTGGAACGCTACGGAAGAGGAACTACCTTTGAGTTAGGTTTTAGCTATACATTATAAAAATTCATAAAGGAAAAAATTGAACACTATTCTAAACTTTTTATTAACGAGAAAAGTATGAAAACAATGAACTTGAAATTTATGTCGATGGCTGCAATCGCTGCTATGACTTTGTGTACTGCTTGTAGTGAAGATGACAACACTCCGAATCCGGAACCTCCTGTTGCAGATGCGTATTCTTCAGAGTTGTTCTTGACTGCAGCAAACAATAACGCAATTAATTATAATTTCAGCAATACATTTACAAACAAATTTGTCGGTACGATTGACGGTGGAGCCGACATGACGAAGGTAGATAATTTCTTCGAAGCAGCTGCTTATCGTGGTGCAGTTCCGGCTAATAATGACTGGACAGCCGGATGGATTCGTACAAGCGGTAACGGTGATGAGACAAGTGCCAATGCTGTGGAAATTCTGCAAGGCGAACTGACTGCCAATAAGACTTTATTGAAGGATAAAGTATATGCACTTAGCGGTGAATATATTGTGAAGACTGGCGCTACACTGACTATTGAAGAAGGTGTGAAAATTGTTGCCATGACCGACGATGAATCTGTAGATTATATTTTGGTACAGCAGGGTGCTAAAATCGAAGCTGTAGGAACAAAAGAGAATCCGATTATCATGACCTCAGACAAGAAAGAATCTGGTGCATGGGGCGGTCTGCACATTTGCGGTAAAGCTCATACCAACGCAGAAAATGGCGAAGGTACATCAGAAATCGGTGATGCAGCTTATGGAGGTTCTGCTGACAATGATAACTCTGGTACGCTGAAATATATTCGTCTGGAAAATACGGGATATGCATTGGACTCTGAACATGAAGCAAATGGTATTTCTTTCTATGGCGTAGGTAACGGTACTACAGTAGAATATGTACAGGCTTACAATGGTTCTGACGACGGTTTTGAATTCTTCGGTGGTAGCGTTGACGTAAAACACATGGTAGTGACTAACTGTAGTGATGACTCTTTCGACTGGACTGAAGGATGGAACGGACGCGGCCAGTTCCTGGTGGCTTATCAGGAAGCAAAGGAAACACTCGGATTTGATTGCGACTGCTTGATGGAATGCGATAACAATGGTAAGAACTTTGCAGCCACTCCGGTAGCTTGTCCTACTTTGGCTAACCTGACCTTGATTGGTAACGGTGGTGAGAAACAGGGTGTTCGCTTGCGTGCCGGTACACAAGTGAAGATGTACAATGCCCTGATTTCTGGTAAAGGAAAATGCTTGACAACTGAAACTACAGAAACAGAAAAGGCATTGGTAGACGGTACATCTGTATTGAACTACGTAACTTTGGCTACGGATATTGAATGTAACGGTGCTGAAGAATAAGAAATAGATTTCATTTGATTGATGGCGGTCTGCCGGGAGAAATGGCTCGGCAGACCGCTCCTTTTTATTGGATAATGAAATGCATTTTCCCATCTTCTTCTCCGTGATAGGAAAAGCCTTCCCACTCAAACTCTTTCAGTTGTTCCGGATGTGCTATCCGGTTTTTCAGGATGAAGCGGGTCATCTCGCCCCGACACATCTTGGCGTAGATAACTACCGTGGTAGGTTTCCCGTTTTTCAGGGTGTAGAACTCGGGCGTAACGACCTGTACTTCCCGGCAGACTTTTTCCCAGTCGAACAAGTCTTTCATTTCACCACTGGCCAGGTTGACAAGAATGCCTCCTTGCTGCCGGATGGCATCAATGAAATGGTCCGTCAGCAAAGGGCGCCAGTATTCAAACATGGTTTTCCGTTCGTGTTCCGGCAATCGTACATTGCCTTCCAAGCGGTAATTCTGAATACTGTCCAGCGGGCGGAGCAATCCGTATAAGAAAGAGGTAATCAACAAATGCTGCTGGGCATACCGGAAATCTTCTGCGGTAAAGTCTGCCGGATGGATGCGCTTGAACACGATGCCTGTGTAAGCTAAAAGAGCCGGCAGGGCAGGAGTCTCCGGTGAAAGGAACTCGTGGTAGCGCAGATAGTTTTCGGCTGCTAACTTCGGATTCACTTTCAGCATCTGGGCCAGTTCTTCGGCAGTAAACTGCGTCATGTACAAGGCGTTTTCGCGGGCCTCTTTCAAAAAATGAGGGGTAGTGGTTTCTGGATATGGAGTTTTGCTACGTGCGGTCATGGTCTTGGCACACGAGATAAATGTCATCATACGCGCTCTTGTTTTTCGTTAAAACTATTTACAAAGATAGACTCCTTGGCGGATTTTCCAGCGGTTTACGGTATATTTGTCAGGGTTTAACATTTTATAGAAAGGAAAGAACAATGAAAAATTTACGGATTTGGAGCCTTTTGTGTCTGATTTGGATGGGCGTACTGGCTGCTTCAGCACAAGACACCGGGAAAGAAAAAATCAGTTTGGGTGATGCCATGCCTGCCATTACCCTGAGTTCGGAGATATATGGCAAGGTAACACCAGCCGATTTGAAAGGAAAGGTAGTGCTGGTCAGTTTGTTTGCTACATGGTGCGGTCCTTGTCAGATAGAACTGGCTGAAGTTCAGAAAACCTTATGGCCGAAATACAAGGATAACAAGGATTTCAAGCTGTTAGTTATCGGCCGGGAGCATACGGATGCGGAACTGAAAAAATATAATGAACGGAAGAAGTTCAGTTTCCCGCTCTATCCGGATCCTAAACGGGAAGTCTTCTCTCTTTTTGCCGACCAGACAATCCCCAGAGCGTATCTGTTCGGGAAAGACGGTAAGCTGATTCATGCCTCAATAGGTTATACAAAGGCTGAATTTCAAGAACTTATGGCTGATATAGAAGCCGCTTTGAAATAAGAAAAAGGTATATGAAAAAAACGTCCTTGCGTTTAAGGGAAAACGCAAGGACGTTTTAGTTGAAACGCAAGTGCATTTTACTTCAAACGCACTTGCGTTTTAATCTAAACGTCAAAGCGTTTTGTTCCAAGCGCTTTGACGTTCTTATTTTCTACCTTTGGTATACCTTATTTATATTCCTGCCAGCTCTTAATCTGGATTTCATTCTGGTTCATGTGGCAGAATGCTTCGATGAACGCTTTGGCCAGACGTGCGTTGGTAATCAGCGGAATGTTGTGGTCGATGGCACCACGACGGATGCGGTAACCGTTGGTCAGTTCCCGTTTGGTGTGGTTTTTCGGGATGTTGACAATCAAGTCGAACTTATGTTCCGCAATCATCTTCATCACATTGTTTTCTGCATTCGGACGTTCATCCGGCCAGAACACCGGAGTAGTGGTGATGCCGTGAGAGTTCAGGAAGGCAGCCGTACCAGCTGTAGCATAGATATTGTATCCTTTCTGGTGAAGCATCTGGCTGGCATCCAGCAAATCGACTTTCGACTTGGTGGCACCGGAAGAGAACAGAACGGACTGTTTCGGAATCTTGTAGCCGGTTGCAATCAAGGCATTCAGCAATGCTTCATCGAAGTCGTCTCCCAAGCAACCTACTTCACCGGTAGATGACATGTCTACTCCCAGTACCGGGTCGGCATTCTGCAGACGGGCGAATGAGAACTGAGAAGCTTTTACCCCAATCCAGTCAATGTCAAACGCCAGCTTGTCAGGACGTACGTAAGGAGCATCCAGCATGATGCGGGTAGCCGTTTCGATAAAGTTGCGCTTCAATACTTTTGATACAAACGGGAAGCTACGTGAAGCACGCAGGTTACATTCGATTACCTTCACATCGTTGTTCTTAGCCAGGAACTGGATGTTGAACGGACCGGAGATATTGAGTTCTTTGGCAATCTTGCGGCTGATTTTCTTAATCTGGCGGGCAGTAGCAAAATAGATGTGCTGTGCCGGGAAGACAAGTGTCGCATCACCAGAGTGTACACCGGCAAATTCGATGTGTTCTGAAATAGCATATTCCACGATTTCACCGTTCTGTGCCACAGCATCGAATTCTATTTCCTTAGTTTCCTGCATGAATTGTGATACAACTACCGGATATTCTTTTGATACCTCGCTGGCCATTTGCAGGAAGCGTTCCAGTTCTTCCTGGTCGTAGCATACGTTCATGGCTGCACCACTCAGTACGTATGACGGACGAACCAATACCGGATAACCCACTTTCTTGACAAAGTCTTTCACATCGTCCAGGCTGGTCAGTTCCTGCCAAGCCGGCTGGTCGATGCCCAACTGGTCAAGCATAGCCGAGAATTTGTTGCGGTTTTCAGCACGGTCAATAGAAATAGGAGAGGTACCCAATACCGGAACCGACTGGCGATAGAGTTTCATAGCCAGGTTGTTCGGAATCTGACCACCTACAGAAACGATAACGCCGCGCGGCTGTTCCAGGTCGATGACGTCGAGTACGCGTTCGAATGACAATTCGTCGAAGTACAGGCGGTCGCACACGTCGTAGTCAGTAGAAACCGTTTCCGGGTTGTAGTTAATCATAATAGACTTGTAGCCTAACTTGCGGGCTGTCTGGATGGCATTTACCGAGCACCAGTCAAATTCCACAGATGAACCGATGCGGTAAGCTCCTGAACCCAGCACGATGACTGACTTTTCATTCTTGTAATAATTCACATCGTATCCTTCTACGGCATACGTCATGTACAAGTAGTTGGTCAGTTCCGGATGTTCGGAAGCTACAGTATTGATGCGTTTTACAGCCGGAAGGATACCTAATTTCTTACGGTAAGAACGAACGGCCAGATTTTCCTTTTCCATGTTACCCTGCTGAGGCTTCAATACGAAGCGGGCAATCTGGAAGTCAGAGAATCCCATCACTTTGGCTTCACGAAGTACCTCTGCCGGAAGTTCTTCAAGCGAGTTGTAGGTTGACAGTTTATGCTTGTAGTCTACGATATTTTTCAGTTTGCCGATAAACCACGGGTCAATCTTGGTCAGTTCATAGATGCGTTCGATAGAGTAACCTTCTTCCAATGCCTGTGCAATGGCAAAGATACGCAAGTCAGTCGGATTGGCCAGTTCATCATCCAGATTGGTGAAGCGGGTGTGGTCATTGCCTACAAATCCGTGCATACCCTGTCCAATCATACGAAGACCTTTCTGGATGATTTCTTCAAATGTGCGTCCGATAGACATGATTTCACCCACAGACTTCATGCTTGAACCGATGCGGTGAGAAACTCCGGCAAACTTGTTGAGGTCCCAACGTGGAATCTTACAAATCAGGTAATCCAGTTGCGGAGCTACGTAAGCAGAGTTCGGTGTACCCATTTCTCCGATTTCATCCAAAGTATAGCCCAAGGCAATCTTGGCAGCAACGAAAGCCAACGGATAACCGGTTGCTTTGGAAGCCAGTGCAGAAGAACGGCTCAGGCGGGCATTTACTTCAATGATACGATAATCGTTGGTTTCGGCATTGAAGGCATACTGAATGTTACATTCACCCACAATGTTCAAATGACGGATACATTGTTTGGACAAATCCTGCAACATGGTTACCTGTTCTTCGCTTAGTGAGCAGGTAGGAGCCACTACGATAGATTCACCGGTATGAATACCCAGCGGGTCGAAGTTTTCCATGCTGGCCACGGTGAAACAGTGGTCGTTGGCATCGCGAATCACTTCGAATTCAATTTCTTTCCAGCCTTTCAGTGATTCTTCCACCAGAATCTGTGGAGAGAAGGTAAAGGCACTTTCAGCCAGTTCAATAAATTTTTCTTCATCAGGGCAGATACCACTTCCCAATCCTCCTAATGCGTAAGCCGAACGGATCATCACCGGGTAGCCGATGGTACGTGCTGCTTCCAGTGCATCTTTCATATTTTCTACAGCACGGCTGACCGGAGTTTTCAGAGATTTCTCGTTCAACTTCCTGACAAAGAGGTCGCGGTCTTCTGTATACATAATGGCGTCTACGGAAGTTCCCAACACTTCCACACCGTATTCTTTCAATATACCTTTCTGGTAAAGTTCCGTACCGCAGTTCAGGGCTGTTTGTCCTCCAAAGGCCAGCAGAATGCCGTCCGGATGTTCTTTCTTAATAATCTCAGTTACAAAATAAGGTGTAACGGGCAGGAAATATACTTGGTCGGCAATTCCTTCCGAAGTCTGAATAGTAGCAATATTAGGGTTGATAAGTACCGAGCGGATGCCTTCTTCGCGTAAGGCTTTCAGTGCTTGTGAACCTGAGTAGTCGAATTCTCCGGCTTGCCCGATTTTCAGTGCGCCTGATCCGAGAACCAGGACTTTTTTGAGTTCTTTCTTCATGGTTATAGATAATTTGTTGTGGTATCGTTAAAGGTAGTCCCTGTCAGGCAGATGGTTTGTCTGTAGAGACCTCTTGCAAAGAAACGATTTATTTTGAAGAAAACAAAGGATTTATATATCTTTGCTGCAATTTAAAAATGAACAATAGCTTATATTATGAAAAAGGAAAAGATTATCTTGACCGGTGACCGTCCGACCGGAAAATTACATATCGGCCACTATGTAGGTTCATTGCGCCGACGTGTGGAATTGCAGAATTCGGGTTTGTATGATAAGATCTTTGTGTTCGAAGCTGACGGACAGGCTTTGACGGATAATATTGAAAACCCGGAAAAGGTACGTCAGAACGTGATTGAAGTGGCTTTGGACTACTTGGCTGCCGGACTTGACCCTGCAAAGTCAACCATCTTTATTCAGTCGCAGATTCCGGAACTCTATGAATTGAGTTTCTATTTTATGGATTTGGTAACCGTATCGCGCTTGCAGCGTAATCCTACGGTGAAGACTGAAATCCAGATGCGTAACTTTGAAACAAGTATTCCGGTAGGTTTCTTCACTTATCCTATCAGCCAGGCTGCCGATATTGCAGCATTCAAGGCTACTACTGTTCCGGTGGGAGAAGACCAGGAACCGATGATTGAACAGACACGTGAGATTGTACGCCGTTTCAACCATATCTATGGCGAAACACTGGTAGAACCGGAAATCCTTCTTCCGGACAATGCGGCTTGTCTGCGTTTGCCGGGTACGGACGGAAAGGCTAAGATGAGTAAGTCGCTGGGAAACTGTATCTATTTGTCTGATTCGGCAGATGAGGTATTGAAGAAGGTGAAGAGCATGTACACTGACCCGACACATATCAAAGTAAGCGATCCGGGTAAACTGGAAGGCAACTGTGTGTTTACTTACCTGGATGCTTTCTGCCAGACAGAACATTTTGGACGCTATTTGCCGGAATATGCTAACCTGGACGAACTGAAAGCACATTACACTCGCGGTGGATTGGGTGATATGAAGGTGAAGAAGTTCCTGGGAGCTGTCATGGAAGAGGTGTTGGAACCGATCCGTACACGTCGTAAGGAATTTGAAAAAGACATTCCTGCCGTATATGATATGTTGAAGAAAGGTTGTGAAGTGGCTCGTGAAGCTGCCGCTCAGACCATGGATGAAGTGCGCCGTGCCATGAAAATCAACTATTTTGAAGATGCAGCATTGATTGAAGAGCAGGCAAAGCGCTTCTCAGAACAATAAGAATATGGATATTGAAGAACTATACAGCCGGTTTACGGAGTGTAACGGACTGACGACCGACAGTCGTCATTGTCCGGAGGGTTCTATGTTTCTGGCCCTGAAAGGAGAAACATTTAATGGCAATGCGTTTGCGGCACAGTCGCTGGCACAGGGATGCCGTTATGCTGTGGTGGACGAACCACAATATGCATCACCGGAGAATCCGCGTATCTTGCTGGTGGAAAACTGCCTTCAGACGTTGCAGCAGTTGGCCAATTATCATCGTCGTAAGTTAGGAACTCGCATGGTGGGAGTAACCGGTACCAACGGAAAAACCACTACGAAGGAACTGATTGCGGCCGTATTGAAAGAGAAATTCAATGTGCTCTATACACAGGGAAATTTCAATAACCATATTGGCGTGCCCTTGACCTTGTTGCGCCTGAAGCCGGAACATGAGGTGGCTGTCATTGAAATGGGAGCCAATCATCCGGGTGAAATCAAGACGCTGGTTCACATTGCTGAGCCTGATTGCGGTATTATTACCAATGTAGGAAAGGCGCATCTGGAAGGATTCGGTTCTTTTGAAGGAGTCATCCGTACCAAGGGAGAACTTTATGATTATCTTCGGGAAAAAGGAAATGCCACTATCTTCATTCAGAATGAGAATCCTCATCTGAATAAAATCGCAGAAGGACTGAATTGTATTCGTTACGGACAGACTTCAGGTTTGGATGTGAGTGGAGCAGTGCTTTCTTGTTCCCCGTTCCTGCATTTTGAGTGGGCGGCTGGAGGTGCGTTACACGAGGTGAAGACACACCTGATAGGAGCCTATAATTTGGATAATGCATTGGCAGCGGTTGCTATTGGTCGTTATTTCGGCGTGGAAGATACACAAATCTGTCATGCGCTTTCTTCTTATGTGCCTCAGAACAATCGTTCACAGCTGGTTCAGACGGAATCCAATACGCTGATTGTGGATGCGTATAATGCTAACCCAACCAGTATGATGGCGGCGTTGCTCAACTTCCGCCAAATGGAAGCCGAGCATAAGGTAGCTATCCTGGGTGCTATGAAAGAGCTGGGTGAAGGAAGTCGGGAGGAGCATCAGAAAGTAGTGGACTTCCTGAACGAATGTCAGTTTGAACGCGTGATTTTAGTTGGGCCGGAGTTCACCGGACTTTCTGCTTCGTTTGAACATTATGAGAACGTGAAGGAGGTAGAAGCTATGCTGGCTGCTCATCCTGTTCAGCATTGTTGCGTGCTGATAAAGGGCTCCAATAGTATGAAGTTGAGTGAACTTCCAGCTTGTCTGTAAAATTCAGTAAGTTCTTATTGCAGGTGGCATAGTTCTTTAAAAGAGACTTTGAATTCTATTTAATGGATAATTGACCGTTGATAATTGAGGTAATTAAGAGATAAATTTGCTTCGGTGTGCAGGGGAACGCTTTTCAACCTGTGTTCCCTCATATCGAAGCTTTCTTTTAAAAGATAGAGAGCGGGAAATGATGGATTTTATATTTCAGAATATTTCTTTGGCACGCTATCGTTTGAAAATTATGCATCATTCTTTGATGTAGTAATTTTTTTTAAGGAAATCTTCTTTTGGATTTACTTTTTTTTGCTATATTTGCATCGAATTTTATTAATCCTAATTAGGTAGAAGGCACTGCTTTAGTGATAAAATCCACTATCTTATTTCGATTAAAATCTATACCGGGCACAATATTCGATATCTACTTCGGCTATTGTTGAAGGTATTGGATGTAGATTCACGACATAATGAAAGGCGTTTACTTGACGCTCTGTTCTTGACATTCTGAAATTTTGCAAATGACTGAATTGTAGTCTTGAACTTAGCAACGGTAGATGCTCCGGATGTGACATGTATCACACTAATTATATCCCTTGAAAGTACTAATGTATTCGTATTGTTTGTGCAGGTAAAGGACTTTCAGGTGTCGTCATATCATATCTGCGTGGGCTCTAACATTGTCTGTCTAACTACAATATGTAATGTTAGAACCTTAGAATGCGGGGCGGACAATAAGTAGTTCCCACGTTTCTTTTTTGTGCTCGTTTAAAATTATTAATCAGCAATCACCTTTAGTCGGGAACCTGAAGGAAACATAATGATAATTATGAACGAAAACAAGTTCCTGAAAGTATTTTGTTTACTTGCCTTTTTGGCTTTTGCTGCGGTAAGTTGTTGGGCAACAGCAGAGTCACTTCACCTGCTCCTTCCATCATGGCCTCTTGCTATGTGCTGGGTAGTTACAATCGGTTTCTTCTTTATTGCCTCATGGGGTACTAAGATGATTGTGGATAGCCTTAATCAAAAGATTTATTTGGAAAAAAGAGGTTTGCGTCTATTGGGTGGTATCTTTATTTTACTCGTCTTCTGGTTGGCCTGTAGTATGCCGACAAATACTCACACCTTTTTCTATCGTAGTGTGATAAATGACAAAGTGACAAATGATATTGCTACGACTGAAGGTTATTTGATGCAGATTAGAGATAATGCAACTACTGAAGCGAGAATTAAGATTCGCCTTGCAGAACTTGAAAAAAAAGTTGATTTGAAATTGGGGGAACTAAAAGCGGAAATAGAAAATGATGCTAATCCGGGCTTCGGCCCTAAGGCCAAGAATATTCTTCGTGATTTTGCAGAAATCTTTGGTGTCGCAAAAATTGAACCTCTTACATTTAAAGGTACTTCTATCCAAGACCGCCAGAAACTTTATGACGCTTATCGTAAGAAGATGTACATTTCAATGGATGCGAAGAAGCTTAATATCATTAAAGAAATGACTCCTGCAAATAATAATCATCAAAAGCAGGCTGATAAAAACTATAAAAATCTTGAACTAGTCAAAAAGTATATAGAAGATGGTACTTTGGACTTGAATAATGCGGAGGATATCAAGTCTGTATGTGATAAGCTAAATGAAGGTTATGCAACTATTCGTACCTATAAGCAATTCGTAGATTTTAAGGACGAAACAGATCAGGCTGCTTATACTGCGCCTAACGCTGTAACCAAGGTGAAGCGTATGTTAAGTGTATTTAATGTGTGGGAGGATTTTCTTGCGGATAGGTATGAAGGTCACGGATTCTTCTTTTGGGTCCTTATTTCTATCTTAGTAGATGTAGCCGCATTTATATTTTTTGACATAGCGTTTAAAAAAAGAGAAGATTAACGAAGCAATAATAACTCTAAAAATTAATATTATGCCTGTATCAAATAACCCCATACAAGATGTTCCTGTAATGCCTGTTGTTGAAAACGTAGACTCTATTCAAGAGCAAGTAATTCAAACTCCAAAACTTACACAAGATTCACAGTCTGCTGACAGTGTTCTTGGTCTTAGTGCTGCTGAAATGAATGATCCTAATAGCATTAGGGTTACCATATCTGACCCTAAAGCTCCGCTGGTGATTTTGTTTGGTCCTCCTGCATGTGGAAAAACTATGACACTTGTTCGCATGACTCGATTCCTTAAGTCAGAAGGCTACACTGTATCTCCTATACGTACGTTTCGTCCTACATCAGACACTAACTATGCTGAAATTTGTGAGAAGTTTGACGAGACAATGAATAGTAACAATGCAGCAGCTTCTACAAATCGAATCAGTTTTATGCTGGTTGGAGTTCTTAAAAATGGACATCAGTTATGTCAGATTCTTGAAGCTCCCGGCGAGTATTATTTTAATCCCAAGAAGCCTAATGATAGTTTTCCCAATTACGTCAATACCATCATTGCCAGTTCAAATCGTAAGGTCTGGACTATTATGATAGAGCCTGATTGGATGGATTCTACAGATCGTATGAACTATGTGACGAGGATTACACGTTTGAAGCAGAGTATGCGTTCAAAAGATAGTGTAATTTTTGTACTCAACAAGATTGATCTTACAGGCTATGTTCGTAGTGTAGGAGAAATTAATAAATCAGCAGCTATCAATGAGGTTAAGAATCTTTATCCGAACATCTTTGTTCCCTTCATGAATCAAAATCCTATTACAAAATGGATTAAGGAATACAATTGTGAGTTCGTTCCGTTTCAGACAGGATATTATACCTCTGCTCTTAATGGTTTTACTTATCAAGAAGGTCCACGAGAGTATTGCGTCAAACTTTGGAATGCTATCATGAATAATATTAGAGGGTAAAATATGAATTATGATATAAAATTATATGTCCATGGTGTGCCGAATGGACAAGGTACATGGGGCGTAGAAAACTTTGATACCAATTATATAGAGACATTTTATGGGCGTAAATCAAATGTCCCTGTGCAAATGTTTGTAGAGGTAAGACGGTTTGCTTCTTCTACCTATTGTTATTACACTTACTTCCGTATAGGCAACGTATATGATAATACTGGGCGTGCAGGAAGTTATTTCGCTCTTACAATTCGTATTAATTATTATTATGCTGATATTCAAAATATTTACAACCTGCTTGATGCAGCTTATAATAAGTTTATTATCGGTTCTATAGTAGATGTGAATGAAGGGGTGATAAAATATCTTATAACAGACTTCGTTCAGGAAGATATCACGCTTAAGTCATTGGAACAGGAAATCAACAAGTACCTGATGCAGTTTTCATCAGATTCAGATTTCATTCCTCTCAGTGGATTTAAGGTTAATGGACAGAGCGAACCTGCGTCAGTTAATCTTTTAGAATGTGATGCAAGAATTATTGCCAGCCATGTGAAGAATAACGGTTCAATTTCTATATCTTCGTTACATCCAAGTACTAGAATACAGCAGGTCATTCAAGAGATGACAGCAAAGGTTAATGCGGTCAATGCCCAGGCTCAGAAACAGATTAGTGAGGCCCAACAGAATGCTCAACGTGATGTAAATGCAGCAAGAGAACAAGCTCAGCAAGATGTAGCAGCTGCTATACATGACAAAGAGGCTGGTATTATGGCTATTCGTAAAGAATACAAGGATGCAGACAAAACCATCAATTCTCTTCGTGCGGAGATTGACAAAGCCAATAAAGAAATTGCAAGCTTATGTGAAAGTAAAAAAGAACTAAATCAAAGACTTCAAAAAGCTGAGGCATACAAGAATAAATATGATGAGGCTAAAAAGGATTTGGATAATAAAAACGAATGTCTTACTAAAATTGGTGAAGTCTATTCTGTTCTTAGTGCAAAATCAGAAGTTAAAGCTAAAAATCCCAAACTTCATGATGTCGAAGATAAGAGAAGTGAGATACTTGAGAAAGAAGGAAAAGGCTTGTTGTTGATTAAACTTATTCATAAGTTGCATCCGTATTTAATTATAATTCCACTTTTACTTATAATTTTAGTGAATACTTGTAGTGATAAGAATGCAGTACATGCAGGGGCGGAAGTTTCTGATAGTAAAGTTGATTCTAAAAGTGATCTCTTCCCAATTGGTAAAGATGATTTTGTTGAGGAATCTTCCGAAAGTAATATGTTCAAAGTAAATGAACAAGATCCTCAACGGTCATTGAAAGAAGTATTTCCCAATGCAAAAATTGATATAGCTGATATAAATCCTCAAAAACCGATGAAATATGGAAATGGTAAATCATATACAGTATCTTTAAGATTAAATGGTGAATGGGTTTCAAATGATTTTAATATAAGCGACAATCATATAACCCCAAAAGAATCTGGAGAATGTACAATTGCTTATATTGTTGGTAATGATACACTTGTAACAAGAACAATCAATGTAAAGTAATATGAATTCTAGATATTGTATAATGTGTCTTGCAGTTTTCATACTAACAGCATGTACCGGCGAGAAAAAAAAACCTGCTTTTTACGATAATGGAGTCGAAACTGAGGTTGATTCACTTATGTATGGCAGCGAAATCAGTGCAGATTATGATCAGATGATTGATGCGGATATTGTTTCTATCCCATTTTCGGAGAGAGATGGTGTGAAGTATGTTAATGTTTCTGTCAATGGTTTTGGCTTTGAAATGATATTTGATACAGGATGCTCCGGAACACTTATTTCTGTAGCTGAGGCAAATTATCTTTATCAAAAAGGTTACTTGACTCAGGATGATATTATTGGCATTGCTAAATCTCAAATAGCAGATGGTAGTATTGTGGAGAATATGGTAATCAATTTGAAAGAGGTTGTTCTTGATGGAAAGATTCGTTGTACGGATGTAACGGCTACTGTATCCGCCAATAATAATGCACCGCTTCTTTTAGGCAATGAAGTGCTAAACAGGGTGGCAGCCTACGTGGTAGACAATAAGAATCAGATAATCAATTTTAAGCTCAAATGACTTATGAATGCAACGGTATATCTGTTTGGCGAGTTCAATAGTGGATACACTCAGTATCCGGATGATTATACATCGGCAATATTCCGTAAATTCCATGAGAATGCAAAATCAACTACACAGATTGTCATTCATCGAAATGGTAATTTGATGTACTATGGATATATTCGTAAATTGGAGCAAGAACGTTATATCGGCTTGTGTGTTGTATTGAATGGAATGCTTTTAACGCGTCTTGACGGCCTTTTCTCTTTATTTGAAAATACAATTTCCGGATTGGTAATCAAAGGACAGCTGATTCATTTCAATGAACAAGGTGACATCGTGACCAAAGTAGAGAAGCTGTATATGAACAAAGAGGAGGTGGATTTGCTTAACGAGTCTTTGCGTGCTGGTTTCAATCGCTTTGAACGCAATGTCAGGGTATTGCCAGCTATGAGTTACAATATCTCTAAAGATGCCGTTAAGGACTTTGTTGTGGATGATGATTTAGATGAAATAATAAAATCAAGTTATACAAATGGCTACACCTTTATTTATAAATCAAAGAACTTTAATACTGTTCAGATGAATAGTTACAAAGGTGTATTGACTCGGTTAAATAACGAAAAAAAAGATTTACAAGATGAACTTGCAGAATTGCAAATAGAATATAGTAAGACTCTTCGTCAAAAGAAGCAGTTCAAGTTTGTCTTGATATTATCTCTCGTATTACTTGGATGTGTTATTGGGTTATTCTCTCTGAATGATGATTTGAACATTACGCGTGATGCTCTTTCTAGTGCGAATAGCACTATTAGTGTGCAGAGTGATTCTTTAAGCAGTCAAAGTGACCGTATTTCAGTTTTACATAGTGAAAACTGTGTATTGGAACAAAGTCGTCAAAATGAACGGATGAAACGAGTTAAAGCGGAGAACGAACTTGAAAGTCTGCATAGTAAGAATCAGGAACTGGAACAAAATTGTTTGGAAGAGCAAGTCCAACGAATTAGAGCGGAAAAGAAACTTGAGAGTATAATGAAAATAATTAGGGAACGGCAGCCTTTCATCATTAAGAGAACGAAGTTTAATTATTTATCTGGATATCTGAATTTTGATTATTATGGCATGACAAATGAGACTGTAACCATAAAAGTTTGCGCATACAGTGATAATGGGGATTCTTTTAGTGCAAGTTCAACTATATTTATTAAATCTGGTGATAATTCAGCTTCTATTTTCCTTAGTCGTAATCTTAATGTCGGAGGATGTAAATTAAACTGTGTCAGCAAAGAATAAAATATTAACTTTGCTAACAC